>JAEEGF011184587.1_pt1 | contig 25920 bp, 27 predicted proteins | sample 9134171 | NCBI WGS metagenome assembly JAEEGF01 (sample SAMN16246542, study PRJNA631951) | gut metagenome | biome: gut microbiome; feature: rumen; material: AP-attached | host: Bos | place: Iran: Karaj | collected 2018-10 | reverse complement strand
ACCATCCCTGAACCAACGTTAATCCCCCCTCCAGACAGAACCGTCACTAACACACAGTTTCAGCCGACTCCAATCGAGAAGCCTGCAGAAGAGATCCCCATCAACAATAAACCTGTCATAATGGGAGCGCCCAGTGCTACTCAGCCGACAAGGAAAATCAATAATACGCAGGTCCAGCCCGCTCCAGTCGAGCAACCAACTGAAGAATATCCTGTAAACAATAAGCCCATCATAATGGGAGCATCCAGCATTCCCCAGCCTAAAAGATCATTCAAGAACACCAAAGTCATGCCGGCACCTCTTGAAGAGGAAGAAAAGAACGAAGAGAAAAAACTTCCTCCCAACGTCAAGAAGTACAAATACATCGGATAACGCTGTAATCAAGCAGTCAGTTGAAAGATTCTTTATTCGAAATATCTGATATCAGGAAGGTTTCGGTAACGGTTGTTGTAATCGAGGCCATATCCTACCACAAAAGTATCCGGAATCGAAAAACCAACATAATCAGGGACAAAATCGACTTTTCTGCGTGAAGGTTTATCAAGTAAGCACACGACAGCAAGCGATGCCGGAAGGTTTTTCTTGTCAGTCCCCAGCACCGTCACAAGCTTATCAAGAGTAGCTCCGGTGTCGATGATATCTTCAATAATGAGAACATGACGGCCAATCAGCGGAATCAATGGCATATACTGCAGAGAGACTACACCCGATGACACATCGCTGCTTCCGTAGCTGGAAGCCTTGATGAAATCTAATTCGATAGGAAACTCAAGATTCCTCATCAGATCAGTGGCAAAGAAAACAGAACCAGTCAAAGTTGCAAGAATAAGAGGATTCTTACGAGCATAATCTTTGGAAATATCGTGAGCAAGCTCTTTGACGCGGGTCTTGATCTGTTCTTCAGAAAATAGAATCTTGGGTTCCACATTAAGATTGACCATCGTCACTCTCCTAATGACAAGATTGAAATAATGTCTACATTATACTCTAATGAGGTTATTTATAATTAATGAAAACAAGGCCGATCAGACAAATACCGATCCCAACAGCCTTATTCCATGTGATCTGTTCCTTAAAAAGGAGCCATCCGACCAAAACGAGGATACCAGAAAGCAATGCCGCCTGTACGATATTGCCGGTGCTGACATTCCAGCCTGCCCTGTATGCAAAGATCCAGCCAGCTTCGAGACCGACGATAACGATACCAAACACGAACGGTACCCAATTCAGTTTCGAGTATTCATGTATCAAGTTGTTGTCTTTTCCCAGGAAGAAATACAGGATGAATGAAATAATCGCCGCAATCAAGTATGTAACAGTCAAAGAAGCAAATGGGTCAATATCCTGAGGCGTGGACTTTGAACAGATATGATAGATAACATTTGAAAAGATGACCAAGGCGATCGGCCAAATGTAAGCAACCATGGTGATAGCTCCTGATAAAAAATTTGGCCTGACTGTCGGTAGGTGCCCACCCGAATCAACGAACGTGATATGCGATTATGATAACCAACATTGCCGATAAAAACAAAACTATTGTAGAATTTCGGCATGCATCCATTTATCTATTATCTAATCTTTATCTCAATAGTAGCTATCGTCGTTACGATCTATGACAAACTGATCGCAGGATCAGACAAACGCAGAGTCCCTGAGAAAACTCTCCTCATCATCGCTGCTCTCGGCGGAAGCGTCGCAATGTACATCACCATGCAGATCATCCGACATAAGACCCAGCACAAGAAGTTCATGATCGGCATTCCCGTCATCATGGTCTTACAGGCGATACTGTTTGCGCTCTATCTGTATTGGCGAAGCAAACAATAAGAGAAGCTACAGGATCTTCTCCATCCCTATCTTCTGAGGAACAAGACCGAGTTTCTCATAGAAACGCATGGCGTCTTCATTGCAGCACCATACGTTGAGTGTAACATTGTAACATCCTATCTCTTTGGCATAAGCCACGACATGTTCGTAGAGTGACTTGCCAATATGCATCCCTCTGCATTTCTCGTGGACACAGATATCATCGATATATAAGGTCTTTATATCAGTCAGGACATGATCATTCTTGAGTTGTTTCAGAATACAGAATGCATGACCACAGATAAAACCCGATTCATCGGCATAAACGAATACAGGCGTATCATTGTTCTTAAAGATCTCCAAAAGCTCCTCACGGGTATACTTAGTTGCAGGTCCTTTGAAAATATCAGGTCTGGCATTGTGATGAACCATATCGACCTGAATGAGTAATTCAAGTACACCGTCGACATCTTTGGCTTCAGCACGTCGGATCATGTTCATTATTTATGATCCTCATCGAAAGCCCGTTCAACAAGCCCGTCTTCGTTAAGATATACGATATCCCCGACTTTTAAGTTCTCGGCATTAAGTTCTGCATTCGGCATCTTAATCTCTTTAGAATTGCCATGTTTGTCTATAATGACGACCATACTGAATACAGCATCATCGAGCAGATTTATGGATTGGATGGTGTAACCGAACTGTTCGACCTGCGCATTGACCTCTTTGTCTTTCTGGTAACCGATAAAGAGACCAACAAGACATCCTACACCGGCACCGATACCAATCGAGGCAGCAAGCCTATGAGTAGCAGTGCCGATTGCACAACCGATGGCTACTCCGAAACAAATCCCCATTGAGAGTCCTATAGCGGAACGGTTTCCCAACTGTTTCATAAGCATCTCCTCAAAATCAAGGTTATTATAGCTAAAATACGCATAAGAAGAATAGACATAATTGTGTTAGAATAAACGGATATTGCTGAATATGGAGCGACCTATGAACGGTATCCTGGAATTACGTAACAAACTGACTGACGACCTGCTCTGCGCAGTAAAGAAAGCTATTGCTGATAATGAACTGCCGGAATTCGAGATTCCTGAGATAACTCTCGAACGACCGCAGAATGCCAGTTTTGGCGATTATGCTACCAGCCTTCCTCTGAAGCTTACAAAGCTCTGCAGGATGAAACCGATGGATATCGCCAATGCAATCGTAAAGAATCTGCCGGAAGAGGCTGATATCAAATCGATCACGGTCGTCAATCCCGGCTTCATCAATTTTTCATATTCAGACAATTGGCTAACCAATCAGGTCGCTGACATCATCGAAAAGAACGATACCTACGGAAATGTCGAACTCGGAAAAGGAGAAAAAGTTCAGATCGAATTCGTTTCCGCCAATCCCACAGGTCCCCTCCATATCGGTCACGGACGCGGAGCTGTACTGGGAAGCACGATCGCTAATGTCCTGGCTGCAGCTGGATATGATGTACAAAAAGAATACTACATCAACGACGCCGGTAATCAGATTCACCTGTTCTCCGAATCACTTTGGATCCGCTACTGCCAGTCGCTCGGCGAAGAGATCGATATGATCGAAGACGGCTATCAGGGCCAGTACATGAGAGACCTGGGCAAGGAGCTAGCCGACAAATACGGAAAGAAATTCCTGGATATGGGCAAGAATGATGGTTCTAAAGCGCTATGTGATCTCGGCCTTCCTATGATGCTTGATTCCATCAAAGAATCCTTAGAAAAACTTAATGTCACATTCGATCTTTGGTTCAGCGAAAAGAGTCTCTTTGCTAACGGACAGTACGATACCGTCATGAAGATACTCGAAGAAAAAGGCTATCTTTCCAAACATGACGGAGCATTATGGTTCACTTCCACATCCCTCGGCGAGAGCAAAGACAACGTAATCATCCGAAGCGATGGCACTGTGACCTATTTCGGTACAGACATCGCCTATCACTATAACAAGTTCGCTGAACGCGGATTCGACAGAGTCATCGACATCTGGGGCGCCGATCATCAGGGACATATCTCCAGGATGAAGACCGTCCTCAATGCCATCGGCCTCGACGGCAATAAACTGGACGTACTTATCTCACAGTTGGTATCACTCAAACGAGGAAACGAGGTCGTTAAATTCTCCAAGCGTTCCGGCGAAATGATCACATTGAGTGATCTTATCGAGGAAGTAGGCGCTGATGCATGTCGATTCTTCTTCCTGACACGCTCTGCCGATTCGCAGATGGAATTCGATCTCGATCTGGCTCAGAAGGAATCTTCCGAGAATCCCGTATTCTATGTACAGTATGCTCATGCCAGGATCGCATCGATCCTCAAGAACGCATCAGATATCAAAGGAACCTACGAGATCAGATATTCCGAACCGCAGGAGTTCGAACTCATCAGGAAGATGCTCCAGCTCCCGGAGATCATCGAGCTTTCGGCATCGACCACAGCCCCGCATCATCTGCCCCATTACGCAATGGAACTTGCCACAGCTTTCCATGCCTTCTATCATGACTGCCGAGTGATTTCACAGGATGACCCCAGGACTTCATACAGCAGGCTTAAATTGGCTGAAGCAGCTAAGATAGTCCTGGCAAGGACACTTAGACTGATGGGCATGAACGCTCCCGAATCGATGTAAGAGTTCCGCTATACCGAGGTTTATTTGCCTAAATATGCCTATATAGTGGATAATATGTGTTTGCTATGCTTGAAGTAAATGTTTCACAACTGGTACGCGGAGTCATCGGAACCAACCGTGTGATCGACATAGACGATGAGATCGAGATGTTCGAATATAAGGTCGGCAAGATGACTGGCAGACTAAAGCTGACAAAGACCAGCAGGAGCATCCTCGTCAAAGGTCATATCAAGACCTCTGTGATACTGGAATGCGCCAGATGCCTGAAGCAATTCGAGCAGCCGATGGAATTCGATGTCGAGGACGAGTACTACATCAATAACAGCGTCAAACTAATGGCACTGGAAGCGATGGGATACTTTGGAAACGATGTCGAAGAGGATGACAATGATAAAGACGATACCCTCATCATCGATGAGAGAATGCATATGGATCTCTCTGAAGTGCTGAGGCAATATGTGCTCATGAATGTACCTATGAAGCCATTGTGTGACGTAAACTGTCATGGTGAGATATAATAAAAAAATAAATTTAACGGAGAGATAGAAAATGCCCCCACTACCTAAGAAGAAGACCCCCGCTTCCAAACAGGGAATGCGAAGACAGCACATCAAACTCGATGCAGTTGCCGTTTCTGAATGTCCTGAATGTCATGAAATGAAACCGACTCACGTAGCCTGCCCTAACTGCGGCAAATACGATGGTCGACAGGTCATCAACAAAGACTAATCATTTCCATTCAAATAGATAATGAATAACGCAGCATCGGCACTTATCTTTACCGGACAAGGTGGTCAACACACCGGCATGGGTAAGACTCTTTATGAGACCTCGCCCGAGTTCAAAATGATGGTAGATAGTGCCTCGTCCATTTCAGGACGTGACATTGCTGCGTTATTGTTTTCTGCAGGAGAAGATGAGCTTCGCGACCCGTTGAATTCACAGCTGGTTACATTCGTCTATGAAGTCGGTATCTTCGAGCTTATGAAAGCTAAAGATCTGCTGAAAGATGTCGAACTCATGGCTGGACATTCTATCGGAGAATATGCGGCTCTCTATGCAGCAGACTGTGTAACTTATGAGAACGCTTTAAAACTTATCCTCAAACGATCCGAACTCTGTAAGGCAGTCAACGAAAAAGCACCGGCTGCGATGCTTGCCGTACTCGGAGCTAACGAAAATGAACTCAACGAGACCTTCAAGACATGTGAAGTCTATCCCGCTCTCATCAATTCCCCTTCACAAGTCGTCATCAGCGGTCTTAAAGATAACATCTCAAAAGCAAAAGAGCATCTTGCGTCCGAATACAAAAAAAAGAGCATAATCCTTAATGTCGCGGGAGGCTATCATACTCCGCTCATGCAGGATGCATTCGATGATTACAAAGAAATCCTGAATAATACCCTTTTCACCAACGGCAAGTATCAAGTGATAGCCAATACCACCGCATCACCTATCTGGAGATCTGATGACATCTTTGATGAACTTCGGTATCAACTGATCGAACCGGTCAAATGGCATGATTCAATGGAATATCTCTACACCAAAGAAGATATCCGTTACTTCATTGAGATAGGACCCAAGCCAGTCCTGCTAAAGATGTTCAAAGATGTACATGATGATATCCATATCCTTACAGTGAGCGAGTAACAGAGATGAAATGTGATCTAAAAGGACAGACAGCTCTCATCACCGGTGCCGGACGCGGTATCGGCAGAGCAACAGCACTGAAACTAGCCGAATGCGGAGCAGATATCGTTCTCGTCGGCCGCGATAAAAAAGAACTGTCAGAGACCGAATCTGCAATCAAGAATGCTTATAAGGTCAGAACACTTACCATCATTAGCGATATCACTAAAGACGGCAGTGCCGAAAAAACATTCGAAACCGCGCTGAAGGAATACGTACGTATCGATATCCTGATTAACAACGCCGGTATCATATCGGATAAACTGGCCGTCAGGATGAATGATAAAGAATGGCTCAATGTCATCGACACCGATCTCAACGCCCAATTCTTCTATGCCAGAGAGGCATTGAAACAAATGATGAAATGGGGTTATGGACGCATCATAAACGTCTCAAGCATCATCGGCAAGATCGGCAATCCAGGACAGGCCAATTACTCTGCCGCCAAAGCTGGCCTTATCGGTATGACCAAGACACTTGCCGCTGAATACGCTGCTAAAGGCATTACAGTCAATGCCGTCTGCCCCGGCTTTATCAAGACGAAAATGACCGAGAACATCGGCAAAGATACAGTCCAAAAGATACCGGTAGCCAGGATGGGAGAAGCTGAGGAAGTAGCTGACCTGATTTCTTTCCTGGCATCCAAAGAAGCTGGGTATATAACCGGACAGGATGTTTCGATCGACGGTGGCTTGAGTAGTATTTAAGTTTTTTGGTAATATTCGATTAGGAGCTTTAATAAAATTGACTAACGAACGTGCACTTCATGAACGAATCAAAGCCAGAGGCGTGATACTTCAGGCACTCTATGAAATCGACTGTGCCGATCACGACGTTGAAGATGTACTCAATCATACATTAACAGCTCTCGATTTCTCAGATGACAACAAGCTCTTCATCAAGACCATAGTCCGCGGTATCCGCAAGAACATCTATGCCATCGATGACGAGATCTCTAAATATGCACCTGCCTGGCCTATCGATCAGATCGCACTCGTTGATAGGAACATTCTCCGAATCGCAGCCTTTGAGATGCTCTACCAGAAAGATGTCCCTTCAGGTGTTATCATTAATGAAGCAGTGGAACTTGCGAAAGCTTTCGGTGCAGATAATGCACCCCGATTCATCAATGGCGTACTGAGTTCCATGAACTTGGCCGTCAAAGAAAATGAAGGAAACAAAAACAATGGCTAGTGTATATGAAAGAATCAGACAGCTCACGATAAACCAGCTCAAGATCAAAGACGACAGTGTAACAGCCGTATCTTCTCTTTCAGATCTGGGTGCTGATTCATTGGATATCGTCGAACTGATCATGGCCGTTGAAAAGGAATTCTCAACTCCAGAAAAGACATTGTCTATCCCTGACGAAGAAATGGAAAAGATGGCAACTGTCCAGGACATCGTTGAATTCGTCAAGAAACAAGGATTCACTGATCACGATCAGGCAAAGAAACCCGAAGAAAAACCTGAGCGACATCATCACTTCTCTCGTTACCGAGAATCATTCCGACGTCACAGTCATCGAGACCATGGTGATAAACCTGCACAGCCTGTACGAAATGAAAAGCCGGCTGTCGATTCCAATCTTCCCGATGTGGATCTGGACACATCCGAGCTCATAAACAACAATCAGCCTGCTAACCGTGGAAGACGACGATACTACAGACGTTACTCCAACAAATCCAACCGCAATAACAATCAGTGATTGTCGGCCGGTCCAAGCGCTTTAAGCACTAAGATAAGATTCTCTTTCCAAAGGTCGCTTTCCTGACTATAGGTGATTTGTACCTGATTAAGGGTAACTCGAATCCCGCGTAACTTTCCGAATCCTTCATCGACATCGAAAGTCAATCCAGGAATCCGTCTGAGGATGACCTTAGGACCTTCCCGGAGAACAGATGAGAGCATCGCCAAAGATGCCCTGATCTTGACCTCAAGAACAAATAATAGATTCGTCACTTCGATAGGCGGCTCACCGAATCTGTCTGAGATATCTGAAGCAAGCTCAAAGAACTCATCAAGTTTTGTGCATGTCGCCATACGTTTGTAGATACCTACTCTTTGTTCGGCATCTTCGATATAGTCAGATGGGATAAAAGCAACCAAGGGAAGATCGATGCTTGGAGGAGGAAGTTTTATCTTAGGTACGTAAGTATCACGGTGTCTCTCGACATCACGCTTGCGTCGTAACTCTTCGACAGCTTCACTGAGCAGCTGTGTATAGTAGTTGAAACCGACTGAATCGATATGTCCGCTCTGTTTAGTACCTAGCATGTTACCGGCACCTCTGATCTCAAGGTCCTTCATAGCAAGCGTCATACCGACACCCAAAGAAGATGCTTCAAAAATAGTTTGGAGACGTTTGTCGGCGTCTGGTCTAAGCAGTTTTGATTTCTCATACAGGAAATACGCATAAGCCAAACGTGAAGATCTGCCGACACGTCCGCGCAACTGATAGAGCTGAGTGAGACCGAAACGATCGGCATCATTCACGATGAGAGTATTAGCATTGGGGATATCGACACCGCTCTCAATGATAGTAGTACACACAAGGATATCAAATTCATGCTTGACGAAGTCCATCATGACCTGTTCAAGTTCATCCTCGCTCATCTGACCATGCCCTATCCTGACCCTGGCGTCTGGAATCAAACGTTGGATCTTCTTAGCCATTGAATTAATCGAACTAACCCGATTATGGACAAAAAAGACCTGTCCACCACGAGCCAGTTCTCTCATGACTGCATCTCGGATGAGTGTCTCGTCAAATTCACTGACTACGGTATGCACCGGGATACGCTCTTCAGGCGGAGTCTCGATAAGACTCATATTGCGGACTCCGGTCAAAGAAAGCTGGAGAGTCCTGGGAATAGGAGTCGCAGAAAGCGTCAGCACATCCACATCGGATTTCATCTGTTTGATATGTTCCTTATGCTCTACTCCGAAACGCTGTTCCTCATCGATCACAAGGAGTCCCAGGCTCTTGAATTTGATGTCAGGCTGTAACAAGCGATGTGTGCCGATAACGATATCAGCATCACCCTCAGAGATTTCCGTCACCGTATTCTGTATCTCTTTTTGAGAGACGAAACGGGAAAGGAGCCTCACACGTACAGGGAAAGCAGCAAGACGCTGTGAAAAAGTATTGTAATGCTGCTGAGCAAGCACCGTAGTGGGAACCAGGACAGCGACCTGTTTATTATCCATAACAGCCTTGAAAGCTGCACGAAGTGCGACTTCGGTCTTACCATAACCTACGTCACCGCATATCAATCGGTCCATCGGCCTCGGAGAAGCCATATCGCGTTTGACGTCTTCGATCGCCTGCAGCTGATCCTGAGTCTCAGTATATGGGAAGGCATTCTCCATCTCCATCTGCCAGATGGTGTCCTTAGAGAACTGGAAACCAGTCTGGATCTCACGTTCGGCATACAGATTCAAGAGTTCTTCAGCTACTTCTTCAGCGGCTGCTTTAGCTTTCTTCTGAGTCCTGTTCCAATCGTTTCCGCCCAGTCTATGAAGGACTGGTTCTTTATTAGATGAACCGATATAACGCGACACACGGTCCATCTGTTCCATCGGAACATATAAATAGTCGCCATCAGCATATTGAAGCTTTAAATACTCTTTCTGTGCGCCCTCAAAGGGTTTCATGACGGTACCGGCAAAACGGGCAATACCGTGTTCGATATGTACCACATAATCTCCAGGTTCTGCGTCAAATGGCTTTTCCTTCTTGACAGAACGTCTCTTGGTAGATGACTGATAAAGCTTTGAAACACCGAAGAGCTCTCTGTCAGAGAGAATGAAGAGATCATCGGTACAGAAACCGCCCTCAACACCTGAATTGATGAGACTGACAGAATCGTGATTAACAGATTCAGAATATGAAGAAAGGATAACGGAAGGAACTGAATCCTCCTCCAAAAGCTCATGCAGACGCGATGCCTGATGAGAGATGACACACAGAGTTTTATCCTTCTTTAAAAGCTCCTTTGCCGTGGAGATCCAATTATTGATACCGAAGTACTTATTGTCGATCGGTCTGAACGGAAGCTTTACGACACCATCGTCATTGGAACGCTTCCAGTTGACGAATTCAATGCTGCAGGATGATATCAGACGATCTTTTATCTCACTGAATCCATATATAGGCTCTGGGTATTCGACATCATGTTCACTCTTGATAGTTTCCTGCATACGCTTCATCTGGTCATAATACGTATCATTGAGGATCTCGATCTCTCGGATATCTTCACATATAAGCACAGCATCATTGGGAAGATAACTGAAGAAATCATCAGTGTTGAAATACGGAGCATACAGACGTTTCAGGACGCTCGAAGTATCGGGGCCGATATCGACCGGCAGATCTTTGCCTGAATAGAATATCGATGCGATAGATGATGCCGGACCGATAGTAACATCAGACGTTATTCTCTTATGCTCTGACCTCTGGGTGCTGGGATCGAAATATCGAATGTCCTCTATCTCCCAGTCAAAGAAATCGATCCTGATGGGCATATCAAAAGTCACGGGATAGATATCGAATACTTCACCACGTCTAGCAAACTGCCCTGGATTCTCGGCTTGATAAGTCGGAGTAAAACCCATTGCTTCAAGCTTCAAAGCCAGATCAGACTGTTTGATACGAGTCCCCTTTGAGATGGTAAACAATCGTTCTTTTATAGTCTCCGCACTGGGAAGCATTGAACATAAGAAATCCGATGAGAGGATGATAAAAGGTCTTTCTTGAGTTAGGATCCTGGTAAGTGCTCCAACATGCTGGCCAAGCGACAAAGGATCGGGAATGACCTGCTGAAAAGGCTGATCAGGTTCAGGACAAAAGATGACACTATCCTTACCAATAAGAGAAGAGACAAGATAACGGAGATTATTGGCACGGTCGATAGTAGAAGCAATATAAACGAACGGGCGTTTATCTTCTTTATAGAGGCTGGAAATGATAAATGGAACGGCTTCATCTATGGCGAAAGGATGAGCATGCCCCTGGCGTCCAAGCTCGAGGACACCCCCTACAGATGCGATCCTTTTCAGCAATTGTTCGTTCATAAAAAGGCTAGTAATTATTTTAGCAAAGTATTGATTAGACGTCTTCAAATTAACTAAAATTACATTAAAGAAACACGACAGCAAGGAGAGAGCGATGGACATAATGGGACGTTCAAGACAATTCGAACCGGAAACCTGTCGAAGACTGCTGGATCAGGCTTTAGAGAAATACGGCAATAGAGCCACCGCAGAAGAGCTCTTCCAGGCAATTGCCAGGACCGGCCACTGGACCGACGATATAATCTGGCAGACCATCATGGAGTCTATCATCAATATCCCTGTTCTCTTCTATAAATACCCCATCGTACCGATCGAACAAAGATTCCTCTTCCAGAGAGAAGACGGCTACTTCGAAAGATACGATCCCAAATGGCACGGACGCTACGACCGAGGACACAGACTCTGATCGATAGCAAATAAAAAATCAATGGATTACCCAGACATCAATACTGTTTGGGTATTTTTTTGTCATTCTACAGAAAATAAAAAAGACCACTTGGCGTGGTCTCGGTCAACTTTTTGGTAGCGGGGGTTGGATTCGAACCAACGGCCTTCGGGTTATGAGCCCGACGAGCTGCCACTGCTCCACCCCGCGATAAGGACATTTTTTATTATGAACGATTATAGGATTATAGTCAAACTTCTAGCATAAAATAATAAAAAAATGCGCCTGAAAAGAGTATTCCAGACGCATTTTGATTACAGATAAATAAAGATTAAGTATTGGTCCTAAGAATAACGTCGTGATAGTTGCCTTCCACGATGGATGTAGCAGAAACCACGGTGAGTTTGGCATTTTTCTGAAGATCAGGAATATTGGTGACGCCGCAGTTACACATAGTGGATTTGACCTTATAAAGGCTCTTCTCGACATTGTCATGGAGAGAACCAGCATACGGGATATAAGAATCGACACCCTCTTCAAAAGACAGATCGGTCTTTCCACCAAGGTCATATCTCTGCCAATTACGAGCACGGTTAGAACCTTCACCCCAGTACTCTTTAACAAACTGGTTATTGATCATGAGTTTATTCGTAGGAGACTCGTCACAGCCGGCAAAATATCGGCCGAGCATCAGGAAATCAGCACCCATAGCAAGAGCTAAGGTCATATGGAAGTCGTGAACGATACCGCCGTCTGAACAGATAGGAACGTACATGCCGGTCTCTTTAAAATACTCATCACGAGCAGCAGCAACATCGATCAAGGCAGTTGCCTGACCGCGACCGATACCTTTAGTAGCACGGGTGATACAAATCGAACCGCCACCGATACCGACCTTAACGAAATCAGCGCCAGATTCAGCCAAGAATCTGAAACCTTCTCCTTCGACTACATTGCCTGCACCGACTTTGACCTTATCACCATATCGTTCTCGGATAAAATCGATGGTTCTCTTCTGCCAGATAGAATAACCTTCTGAAGAATCGATACAAAGCACATCGACACCGGCTTCGACCAGTGCGGGAACTCTTTCTTTGTAATCACGTGAATTGATACCTGCACCTACGATATATCTCTTATTGGCATCGAGCATAGATCTGGGATATTCTTTGTGTTCCGCGTAATCCTTGCGGAAAACGAAATACATGAGATGACCATTACGATCGACAATAGGCAGGCTGTTCAGTTTATGCTCCCAGATGATGTCATTAGCTTCATGTAAAGTAGTATCTTCAGGAGCAGTGACCAGCTTATCGATGGTGGTCATGAAATCTTTGACGAGAGTGTTGGTATCCATCCTGGATACACGATAATCACGACTGGTAACGATACCAACGAGTTTACCGGTAGCAGTACCGTCTTCCGTAACAGCAACGGTCGAGAAACCATTCTTGTTCTTTAAAGCGATAACGTCAGCCAAAGTGTCATTAGGAGTAAGGTTAGATGCACTAACAACGAAACCTGCCTTGCTATCTTTGACTCGTTTAACCATGGCGGCCTCATCCTTAATAGACTGAGAACCATAGATGAAAGAAATACCTCCCTCCTTAGCAAGTGCCACTGCCAACTTATCATTGGAAACTGACTGCATGATTGCTGATGTGAGAGGAATATTCAAAGTAATCGGACAATCTTCCTGTCCTTTACGGAATTTAACGAGCGGAGTGGTCAATGAGACATTGTCAGGGATGCATTCTTCAGAAGTGTAACCGGGAACAAGTAAATATTCATTAAATGTTCTGGAAGGTTCGGAATAATAAAATGCCATATACAATCCTCCTGTCTTTGTTAAACGGATATTGTAACAAAAAGCTGGACAAAAAGGAAAACTATCAAAATCAATTTATTAAATCTATACAAGAAAGGTTCACTTTTGATAAACTCAATACAAATGCGTATAGGAAGCTGGAATGCTTGAAAAGATTAAAAGCAAAGCAATAGAGCTCACAAGCGAAGCGGCATATGAAGGTGTCGCTCCTAAACTTTCCTATGACCGCGTATTCTGGATCTTCCTGATTGGATGCGTTTTAGGTGTTCTAATCGAAGGAATATTCAAATTTCTTGGAAGTTTCTACTGGGAAAGCCATGTAGTATGCATGTGGGGCTGGCTGAATCCCCTTTACGGCGCTGCTGCAGCAGGATTCTATATCGGTGCAGCCAAGATGAGAAAACGCTCCTATATCTTCAAGGTACTGGTAATGATGGTAATTGCGACAGCATTGGAACTTGCTGCCGGACTCCTTCTCAAATATACCATCGGAATGCGCGCCTGGAGCTATGACGATCTTTTCCTCAATCTTGATGGGATGATCTGTCCCCTGTTCGCATTGATCTGGGGACTCCTAGCTGCCATCGTTATGCTCTTCATGCCAAAGATCGACAAAGGTATGCGTTTCTTCGATCACAAGTCTCTCAAGATAATGTCCTATGTATTGACCGTTTTCCTTATCGCAAATTTCTCACTGACCGTCATGTCAATCAGCAGATGGAGTGCCCGACATTACGGCATACAAAGCGATACACAGATCGGAGCGTTCCTCGACCGTATAGCTCCGGATGAATGGATGAGCAATCGTTTCGTGGAATGGGAATTCCTGGACGACCTTAACAGATACAGTTAGATCGCATACGCGATGATGCCCAAAAACGCAGAAATCAAAATGAGTAAGATGGGAGACAGCCCATTCTTACGGATTCTCTTTGCCCCGAAATAAATCAATGATAAGACAGCAGTAAGAATGATCGCTCTCACATCAAAAGAGATGCCGTCTTCATAATGGATACAGTTTCTAAGAGCAAAAAACATACCAGTAGCCAGTATCACGCCCAAGATACATGCCTGCAGCCCCTTTAGTACTGCTTTAACATACTGATCCTCGATCACTTTCCGAAGCAGAGACATGACCAGGAGAATAATGATGAAAGAAGGCAAAACGACTAACAATGTCGCGATCAATGCGCCAAGAAAGCCACCCTGTGAGTAACCGACATAAGTTGCCAAATTGAGCATGACAGGACCGGGCGTGCTTTCAGAGATGGCAATCATATTGGAAAGCATGTCATCAGTCAGCCAACCGTATTCAAGGACTACATCACGGATGAGAGGGATGGCGGCATATCCTCCTCCAAATGAGAAGAAACCAACCTTGAGAAATCCCCATATGAGCTCTAAATAGATCATTTGCGGGACTCCCCTTTCCTGATCAGCTTTGAAACCGTAAAGACGGCCAAGGATATCAATGCCGCTGCAAGCATCAGGATGATAGATGAAATATTCCACGCAAAAATGTCGATAAGGAGCATTATAAGGTATGAAGAAATAAAGATGACCCAAAAGATAACATCTTTATCCTTTAGCTTTTTCTTGAGCTTCAATGCGGCATCGATGATGATGATTGCGACAGCGACTTTGATGCCGGCAAAAGCATTTGCGACCCAGCCGATCTCAAGGAAATGATCAAGAAATGCAGCAATGACAAGGATGATGATCAGAGACGGAAGGATCATCCCCAATGTGGCAAAAACCGCTCCGATGAAACCTTTCTGTTTGAAACCGACGAATGTAGCACAGTTTATAGCGATCGGACCAGGTGTCGATTCAGCGATGACAGTGACATTCATCATGTCTTCTGCAGTGATCCACTGTTTCTTCTCGACACATTCGTCTTCAATAATGGCAATCATGGCATAACCACCGCCAAACGTGAACAGACCGATCTTGGCAAAAGTTAGGAACAGTTCAAAGATTATCTTCATGAAAGATACCTAAATAACACCTGCCGACATGAAAAATGCATATGTCAATTAAAACAAGCGGAGATGTTTACGTCAATCAAAGGACGACGATCAATGGACCTATCCGCTAATACGCGAATGTTTCATCCAACGGCCGGAGAGGTAATAGAGCCAGCTTACCAAGAAGCCCATTCCCAGACCGAATCCTCCGCCCCACCAGATGATGGAGGAACCTAAGAAAGCTGAATAGCGGAATAAATAGGTAACCAGTACCCTAGTACCCAAAGAAGAGATCGCCACAACTGTGGGAATAGCAGGATGATTGGCTCCTTGGAAGACACCGAACAGTGGGAAATACAGCGCACCGAACAAATTAACGAAGCAAACAGCATGAATATGCATCCTACATATCACTGCGGCCTCTTCACTAATTTTGAATAAAGAGATGAAAGGATCTGCGAATATCCACATTGCAAGACCTGTAAGTCCGGTAAGCATAAATGAAATAATAAGTGACTGTTGCAGACCCGTCCGAATCCTTTCTGGTCTTCGTCCACCGATATTCTGACCGGTGTAAGTCGCCAAAGTAGCCTGAAGTGCATTGCCGGGGATATTGAGGAACATCTCAACTCTTTGTCCCACAGTAAATGAAGCCGTCATAGTCTGTCCAAAGCCATTCACTGCACGCTGGACGAAAGTGAGACCGGTAGAGACGACCACCATCTGGATCGACATAGGAAGACCCATCTTGATAGTCATAAGCATCGAATCGTTATCCCAGTGATAATCAGAAAGATGAAAACGGAATACCGGGTATCTGACATACATGTAAACATATGCAGCAGCAAAAGAAACGATCTGGGAGATCACTGTTGCCCAGCCGGCACCTTCCACTCCCCATTTGAATGAGCCGACAAAAAGAAGATCGAGAATGACGTTCAGGACAGATGAAATAAGAAGAAAATAAAGAGTGGCATTACTGTCACCGACAGCTCTCAAAATACCGGAAAAGATGTTATATCCAAACTGGAAAACCAGTCCCAATAGCATGATCCTAAAATACACGATCGCCATATCAAGAAAAGATGTCGGAACATCAACAATGTTCGTAAAAATAGGTCTGGCGAAGATGAGACCAGCAATCATGATCACAAGCCCCATCAGAAGGAGCAGCATAATACCGTTGGAGGCATGTTTGCGGACACTCTGATGATCGCCCGCTCCATAGAATTGTGCGACGACAACAGCATTACCGCCGGAAAAACCGATTGCTAAAGCAATAGTCAGGAACAACACGCTCCCGGTCGTCCCCAAAGCAGAAAGGGATGCTTCACCAGCAAATCTTCCGACAATGATTGCATCGGCAGTCATATATAACTGCTGCAGCAATGAGCCTATAAATAAAGGAACCGAGAATGCCAGGAGATGTTTCCAGGGGGCACCCTCGGTCATTGGTTTTTTCATAGTATTAGAGGTCATGAATCAAATAATAGCTGATACATGGTAATACAAGTCAAACCATCGCAGTAAAGAATCTAGGATAAAGGGATCCATTGTTTAAGCCGAGGATCAAGGATACTCTTATTCTCGTTCCTTGATACACGTAGGAAGGACCCAGCGTTTAATATCATGCATAGCAAAATGATGAGAGATCAGTATAAACACAAGAACCAAGAACGCCGTCTGAAAATAAATGATTGCGACATTGGGGAATGGGAAAACCTGAACATCAGTAGATAAGCTGCTCAGGGTATATTTAGCTGCAAACATACCTGCGGGAATAGCAAGAGCTGTCGCCACCACATACTGGAACAGATTATTCATAAGGTTAGCAATAGAAATGGAAGATCTCTGATAACCCAGCGTACGCATCGTGGCAAAAGATCGTTTGTACTCTTTTAAGTTAGTAATCATCATATTGAAAATAATCATGAAGCCCATGATGATTGCGATGGCATTAAGTACATAGGTCGAGATATCAAAGGCTATGAGCCTATCCTCAGTCTCCCCACGAATGACATCATTGAATGCAAAATAATATGCACCATCGATATGCTTGAATTGCTCAAAGAAGGCCTGATTGTCATGCGTCTTAACCATGAGCGAAGCACGTGGAGCAATAGCAACGGGTAAAGTATCAAAGAAATCAGAACTGACATAGCTGACCTGGAAAACGTACTGTTCAGATATGTCCATCACAGTCACTTCAGCACCATTGACTGTGATCACATCCCCGACCTTAGCATCCAAAAGGTCAGCATGATACTTAGATAAGACAATACCGGTTTCAGGAACTGTGATCACGTTATAATACGAACTCACAACTCTAACGATATCCTGATCAGGCTCGATACCATTGATAAGTACGATCGTATTCTTATCACCATGTCTGACACTGAAAGGCTGATATTTAAGCAACTGGATATCATCGATAAGCGGAGAAAGGTTTCCATTCTCATCCTTTATGCCCGCTTTAAGGTAATAGGCATCCAGGTCGCTCGGCAAATAATTGAGATAAACCTGGACATCTTCATTCATCCTGACATCGAAGTATTGTTTAACAACAGTGAGCTTTGACTCTCCCAAACTCACGGCAGTCATGATGAGGAGACCACTGACAAAGATACAGATCCCGGAAATAATGTAACGCTGCAGATTCCTGATGTTCTGAGATACCGAAACCTTGATAGGTATTGGTGCATTCCTGAAGAGAGTCCTGGTCAGATAAGGTGTCTGATTGTTAGACGGTGGTAATGCTTTCATGGATTCAGTGGGCTTGATACGAGAGATCCCTGCACTGATGTAAAGAGCTGTAATCTCAGTGACCGCAACGAGTGCCAATAAAGCATATAGAGGGTTGAGCCAGTTATAGTTAAATGAAATCTCAGGGAAACGCAGTGCGGAAGCATAAGCGTTATCGGCAAGCAATTGGATGATGGCTCCGACCCCAAGTCCAAGGATCCATGCCACTACGGAAATAACCAAAGCAAGACCCATGAACAACATAGTGATATCAAGAACTGATTCACCCAGTGCTCTCATAATACCGATATCTTTGCGGCACTGCCTGATTATCTGTGTAAGGAAAAGAATGGTCACAATTAGAACGATTGCAAAGAACATGATAGGCACATACAAAGAAACCTTATCGATAGCATGCAGCATACTGTCGTAATGATGGATGACAGGAGCGTCTTTATAGGTCAAAGCATAAGACATCGACTCAGTAATATCGAAATCAAGCCAAGGAAACCTTTCATTGACCGCATCATTCATAGCAAAGGCGAATTCATCGATGCTTCGTTCCTTGCCATCTTTAAATTTGATAAGCAATTCATTGAACATCGGGATGTCTTTGATACGGTCCGGATAAAGAGCATTCAGTGCCGTATATGGTACATAGAGATAAGCAAAATCACGGGATGAAGATATCGCGTAGACATCTGCCTGTACCATACAGGTTTCAGGAGATGAAACGAGATCACTGATCGTCCAAGTCATTTCAATGTCTTTATCTAAACTGACAGTGATCTTATCTCCAGCCTTAAAACCATTAGTTGCAGCAAAGATGCTCTCCATCTTTACAGGGATCTCATCCTCGGGTACGTCGTAATGACTTAATGAATAAAAAGAGAGGAAACTATCTGAAAAGTATGTCTTATTACCATAAGAATCAGGCACATAGTATTCCTCGAAACCTTCAGTAAACGCTCTGCCGGAAAAAGATTTGCCATCCTGATCCGAGAAAACAACCGGTTCGTTCTCACGAAATGATACGTATTCGATATCAAAATCCTCGGTGTAGTTCTCAGGCAAGAAGGCTAGTAAGACATAAGACTGAGGCTTATTGAGACCCGCCTGAAGATCCGGATAGTTACATTCGGAAATGTATTTGTTGATATCTGTTTCAAGAGAAAGATAGGCGTTCCTAAGACCAATCAACATACCGCTTCCAAAAGCGCCAACGATTATCACGCTCAAGAGCATAAGCCAGAAACGCTTAAAATACGGAAGTAGCATCATTCTGACTAATTTCATAACGCCCTGCCACTTACCATCCATAGCATTGATGGTATAGAAACTAGACCTGTAAATGCCGTCATTCTTATTATCCGAGTTGTATATGACATAGAGTTCGACGTAAATATAACCCAAACAGTCTTAGATAAAACAAGATGATTATAGTGAAACTGAACAGAAAAACCTAATTAAAAACAAACGGCGATATGATTAATGACTATCAATAAATGATATAATCAATTTTAATAAAGTAGATAAGATAATTTGATAAAAGAGAGGCTCTCCCATGAAGATCTTAAGCATCGATGCATTACAGCTTCCCAGCGGAAACAACGGAGCATCCTCACGAGGGGCTTGGAGCCCTGTCCTGGTCAGAATAAATACCGACGAAGGAATCTCTGGCTGGGGTGAAGCAGGATTGGCGTACGGCAAAGGCTGGAGAGCCGGACTTGGAATGATCCAGGATTTCGCAGAACAGATCATCGGAATGGACCCCATGAAAACAGAGGAGATATGGGAGACGATCTTCAGGAAGACCTTCTGGGGAATGGGCGGCGGAACGGTTGTTTCCGCTGCCATGAGCGCCATAGATATCGCATTGATGGACATCAAAGGTAAAGCATTGAAAGTCCCCGTCTATGAACTCTTAGGCGGAAAGACCAACGATAATATCAGAGCATACGCCAGTCAGATTCAGTTCGGCTGGGGCAGCGAGATCAAAAAACAGACTCTCGAAACACCCGAAGAATACGCAGAAGTAACCAAAGCCTGCATTGCTGAAGGATATGATGCCGTCAAAGTCGATCCCATCATCGTACCGGGTGCCTCGAATGAAGTCTGGAACATCAGAGGTCCTCTGCAGAATAAGGTCATCGATACAGTCTATGACAGAGTAGAAGCGATACGATTAGCCGGCGGAGATGATCTCGACATCATCATTGAAATGCACGGAAATACCGATACAGTGGCAGCCATCCAGATCGCCAAAGCATTGGAACCGTTACGTATCTTCTACTACGAAGAACCCACCCACTCACTGAACGTAGAGAACTTCGTCGAGATCAAGAAGAAGACCGATATCCCCATTGCAGCCGGCGAGAGGATATATACCAGACAAGGCTACCGACCATTCTTTGAAAAGAGAGTCCTGGATGTCGCCCAACCCGATTTATGCCTGTGCGGCGGATTGACTGAAGCCAAAAAGATCTGTGATATGGCTTGGACCTATGATACACAGGTCCAGATACACGTATGCGGAAGCCCCATTTCTAAAGCGGCAGCACTTCAGATCGAAGCATCTATCCCCAACTTCCTGATCCACGAACATCATCAAAGAGCTCTTAATCCGGTAAACCGCGCAACCTGTATCTATGATTATCAGCCGGTAAACGGACGCTACGTGATCCCTGATCTTCCCGGCATCGGACAGGAACCGACAGAGGAATGCATCAGCAAAGCTAATGTATTCACAGTAGCCAAGTATCTTCCGTATATGAAATAGAAAAACTAGGGTTTTACAAGATCCCAGAAACTGATGAGACTGTCATACTCGATAAGGCTGCTCATAGCCTTATTACTGATGTTTATGCCAGCTTCGATAGCGGCAGCAATAGGATTGAGACCTCCTACCATGACCATACCGACGCGATTAAGGCCAACTGGGATCTCACACACAGGTCGTGAAGGTTCGCCGATCGCTAAGATAGGATCGATACCGACATTATGCAACTGATCGATGAGCTTATGTGCTGTATCGATACTGAGTGCAGGCATCTCCCTGAAGTTGGCGACGATCTTCCCGCTGCCGGTCTCCACGGCCTTGGTGACATTGGTCATACGACCGCTGATAAAGATCTCTGAAGGATCGAGAGAAGAGCCGGAATACTGGATGAGTTCACTGAAACGCCACGGCCTATTCTTCTGGAGCTGCAGGATACCCCCGAATTTTGAATCCAAAGGGATACCGTTCTTAAGGAGGAGCCCGTTAACAACCAGACTGCATATCGTGGCAAAACCGACATAGCCTCTGGGGATGACTGTGCCTGCAACGCGCTTGCCTGCCGTATATACCGCGACCTTGTCGCTGACACCTAATTTAGCTTTGAAAGCGCCTTTCATGCACTGAAGAGCACTTTTGAATTCTTCTTCCGGGATGAGAGAAGTGTTTATGGGGATCATCCCCGTCTTCTTAACGGGATCAAAAGTAGCTTGGTAGGAGAGAAGTTCGATCTTATCGATGACAAAACCGATCTTGTCTCCCACCATAGCATTATCTATCTCATCGCGACCGCGTTCGGTCAAAATGCGACCATCGCGGCGGCTGACTTTCTGAGTAAGGCCCATCTCATCAAGAGATGTCAGATGATAACGGATAGCTCTCTCGGAAAGGTCGACTCCATAACCGTCACGCAGACAGCGGGAGATGACCTGGCTTCCCATAGGTTCCGACGTAGATGCCAGAACCCTCAGGATCGCCATCCGATCGTAAGAGAGACTACCTAAATTCTGAGCGGCCTTGCTCATCTTTGATTACCTACTTAAACCCAACCCAGGAGTTTCATATTGTCAGCAATTCGCTTGACGGCGACCATGTAAGCTGCCTGTCGCATACTGACCTTCTTGGCAACTGAAGTCTCGTAGACACCATTGAATGCTTTGACCATTGCAGCATGGAGCTTCTCGTGGACTTCTTCGAGACTCCACCAATGATGATAGAGACCCTGGACATATTCGAAGTAAGAAACAGTGACGCCGCCGGCGTTGCAGAGAACATCAGGAAGGACCATGATGCCTCGTTTGTAGAGAGATTCATTAGCTTCAAAAGAAAGAGGACCATTGGCAAGTTCGCCGATCAACTTGGTCTTGACGTTGACGACGTTATCAGCAGTGATGACGCCTTCAAGAGCTGCCGGGAAGAGGATGTCGCACTCAAGTTCGAGGAGCTCTTCATTGGTGATAGGTTTGGCGCCGGGATAACCGACGACAGAACCAGTCATCTTCTTGAATTCGGCAACAGCTTTAGGATCAAGACCGGCAGGATCATAGATACCGCCCTTAGAATCGGATACTGCGATGATAGAAGAGCCCTGATCATCGTGCATGAGTTCAGCGATATAAGAGCCGGCATTACCGAAGCCCTGTACTACAACTTTTGCACCCTTGAGCTCGATGCCGAGCTTCTTAGCAGCTTCGACTACGACATACATGCCGCCGCGGGAAGTTGCATCACCACGGCCGAGAGAACCGCCGAGACCGATGGGCTTACCGGTAATGACGGAAGGATTGTCACCGCCTTTGATGGTATTGAATTCATCCATCATCCAGGTCATGATCTGACCGTTGGTGTAGACATCAGGAGCAGGAATGTCCTGATCGGGGCCGATGTACTTCCAGATCTTGCGGATGTAACCGCGGGAAAGTCGTTCAAGTTCGCCCATGGACATATTCTTAGGATCGCAGATGATACCGCCCTTACCGCCACCGAGAGGAAGATCCATGACAGCGCACTTAAGGCTCATCCAAGTAGCCAAAGAACGGACAGTATTGATGGTCTCAGTAGGATAGAATCGGATACCGCCCTTGTAAGGACCGCGGGCGTTATTGTGCTGGACGCGGAAACCGGTGAATACCTTGACGGTTCCGTCATCCATCTTGACCGGGATAGAAACAGTGATCTCGCGCTGAGGCTGTCGGATATAGGCCTTTACGCCTTCATCGAGACCGAGACTGTCGCAGATCCCGTCCAGCTGCTGCTGTACAGACTGGTAGATTGCAAGTGATTTGTCTTCCATTTTTTTAGATGTCCCCTTTTTTATAAATTCATTATTGAAAATAATGGTTTGCACCTCGAGAAATATACTAACAATTGAAAAGAAGGCTAGTCAATACTTTTACGGCAATATTTTTCCGTATTTTCATCATATTTTAAAGGATGATTTCCGACTTATTGCCGTATATCCGGCGGTACTGACTGTACCGATTTATGATAGAATAATGGCGCTATGACTACTAATAATGATCATGGGGTACTGCGCATCGTAGATGCGAACATGAACCGCGTGGGCGAAGCCCTCAGGTTCCTCGAAGAAATCGCCAGATTTGCCCTCGATGATGCCAGGCTATCAGCAGAACTGAAGAACCTGCGTCACAAGGTCTCGATCTCCGATCCAAACACTAAAAGAATCCTAATCTCCGCCAGAGAAGACAACGATGTCGGTTTTGACATCAAGTACGAAGTCCAGAACAGGACCTTCTATCAGAGCATCATTGCAAATTCCAGACGAGCCGAAGAAAGTCTCCGAGTACTCGAAGAGACCGCCAAGATCCCCGGAACCAATCTGGAACCCGCCCTGTTTCAGGATATGCGGTTCCAGGTCTACGCTATCGAAAAGCAGCTATTATCAAGGATCTCTCGCATCGAGAGCATCCAGCTGCTCAAAGGACTCTACGTAGTACTGGACACGGCATTCCTTAACGGAAGGAATCCAGTCAAACTTACCGATGAGATCTTACGCGCCGGCACCAAAGCGATCCAGCTCAGAGCAAAGGATTACGGCACGAAAGACTTCATCGATCTGGCACAAAAGATTTCCACAACTTGCCGTAAACATAATGCCCTGCTCATCATCAATGACCGCCTCGATGTGGCATTGGCTGCCGATGCCGACGGCCTGCATATCGGACAGGACGATATGCCTGTAAAGACAGCCCGTCAGCTCATGCCGATGGACAAGATCATCGGCGTATCAGCCAGTTCGCTGGATGAAGCGATCAAAGCCAAGAAGGACGGTGCTGATTATCTGGGCGTGGGCGCTATTTACGCCACACCTTCAAAGCCCGATGCCAAGGTCACCGGCAAAGAAATGATCCAGGACATCAAAGACAAGACTGGTCTGCCGATAGTTGCCATCGGAGGTATCAATATCGACAACTGCCGCGACATCATCGATGCAGGCGCAGATTCTATTGCCGTAATCTCAGCGGTGCTCTCTGCCCCATCGCCTTTGGACGCCGCAATACAGCTCATCAAGAAGATCGGACATGACAATGAATAATGATATGCAAGACAGATTAGAACAGATCTCGGAGGAGATCCGTCAGGAATTCATTTCCCAGGACACGGCCCGCGAGTTCACCATCGCAAAAAGCCGTGAAATAATCCGATATGCTTCGAAAACAGTGCGAGCCGTGCACCGACATGAATTCGACGAAGCAAGACAGGAAATCGAGAACGGCAGGAAGCTCCTTGCTGAATGTATCGCTCATCTCGAATCCTGTAATGAGATACAGAACACCCATTATCTATGGGATGCTCAAAAAGAATTTGCTGAATCCAACCTGGTTCTGTGTATGGTAACCGGATCAGAACTCCCCGGCCCTAAGGACCTGGAAGTGGATAATTCAGCCTATCTCAATGGTCTGGCAGAAGCCGCCAACGAGATGCGTAGATACATCCTTGATGGTTACCGTGCCGGAGACTACTCCCGCGGCGAAGAACTCCTGGGTGTAATGGACAGCGTATACGGAGTACTCGTCACCATGGACTTTCCTGATGGCATCACCGGCGGTCTGCGCAGGACCACCGACATACTCAGATCTGTCATGGAAAAGACCAGAAGCGATATCACTCTCACTATCCAACAGAAACGACTTGAAGAAAAGCTTTCTGAATACAATTTCGATGCCAATATCAGTTAGCTATGAATCCATAGTAGCCAAACAGGCATGATTTATTATAAAATAGCCGTTATTGTTGAGACATAAGCAAGGACTCAATACTAGAAATCATTAAACGGAGGTTTAAATATTTTGGAAGGTATTTGGATTTGGATTACCTTAGCTATCTCCGTAGTCGGCGTCGGTGTCGCCATCTTCTTAGCATGGTGGGTACTGAAGCAGACTGAAGGTAGCAACAAGGTCGCCGAAATCGCCAGCGCCATTCGTGAAGGCGCCAGTGCATTCCTCGGCCGCGAATACAAACTGCTGGCAATCTTTGTCGCAGTCGTATTCATCGTTTTGACTGTCGTTCCTTCTCTGGGATGGCGAGTCGGTGTCACCTTCTTGTTTGGTGCACTTACATCCGGTTTGTCCGGTTTCATCGGCATGAAAATTGCCACCAACTCAAACTCTCGAACTGCAGCTGCAGCTGAAAAATCCCTTAACTCCGGCTTGAAAGTAGCTTTCCGCGCCGGTTCAGTTATGGGTATCTCAGTCGTCAGCGTCGGTCTCCTCGGTCTGAGTCTCATCTTCATCGCTTTCTACAACAGCGATCAGTTCCTTTCGATCATCCCTGCTTATGGTTTTGGTGCCTCAACAGTCGCCATCTTCTCCCGAGTCGGCGGCGGTATCTTCACTAAAGCTGCTGATACCGGTGCAGACATCGTAGGTAAAGTCGAACAGAACATTCCTGAAGACGATCCCCGAAACGCTGCTGTTATTGCAGACTGCGTGGGTGACAACGTCGGTGACGTTGCCGGCATGGGCGC
>JAEEGF011122929.1_pt1 | contig 25931 bp, 11 predicted proteins | sample 9134171 | NCBI WGS metagenome assembly JAEEGF01 (sample SAMN16246542, study PRJNA631951) | gut metagenome | biome: gut microbiome; feature: rumen; material: AP-attached | host: Bos | place: Iran: Karaj | collected 2018-10 | reverse complement strand
GTTGTGCCATGCTATCAGGCACACCCACGCTCAATGGGTTTTGACATTTTGCTCACTCTAACATCAATGTGGTGATTCAAGAACGATTGAGCAATTCTCCTCATGTTTGCTGTACTTTTGGGGGTACAACAGGCGCAAAGATAAACATTTTTTCACATATCAATCACATTTCCTTGAAAAAAATCTAACAAAAACGGCTTTTTGCGTTGAAATGATTGATTTCTTTGACAATACTTCACATTTTCAATCCCGATCAGATGGTACTCGACATCATGACCGGCAAAAAATAACAAGACAGACATCTAAAAAAAGACTTCCAACGCATCACTGCATGAGAAGTCCTAATCACTATTGTATCTAATAAAGAAAAGTATTAAATTATAAGGGAGCCTTTATGCTCGTACCCCATAACACGGTACGAGCTTTTTTATGACGACATCCATTGCACAACGCAGGGGGCTACTGGGTTTCCAGCAGCAGCCAGCGGATTGTTATTTTTGAGTGTTGGCATATGACTAATAATACTTGAATTTTGGTTATGTCTTTTATTCATAAAAAGAAAAGCGCAGACCTCTCTCGGTCACACGCCCTCTAGCTCACCACAAACCACAAAACCCTAGTGAGAAAAATCTGCGCTCAAGATGGCAGGATTCCTTTTGAGTTTCATTGTTTTGCCCATAACTGTTCATTGTGGTGATTCGAGAGCGTTATAGCAATAATATGTAAATGTTATGGGTTCTGATGAACACACTGCAAAGTAAAACATAATTTTTTTAATAACATTGCATTTTATATGCAAAAATCAACACTAAGACCTTCAATTTACCATTAACCATAGTATTAATCACAAAAAACAAGCAGGGCGTGCCACAATTGGACACGCCCTGTGCTTTGATTTTTCAGGATGCAGGGGGATACTCGGTAGTCACACAACTTACCTACTGTGTATTGCCGCATTTCCACAGGTCAATAGGGCAACAGTCCTGATAGATTCTTGATATTCAGTCAGATTGCTTGACCAACATACCGAGTCAATATTCATAACAATCCCACTCATTCCATTAACTGAAAACAGTTGCGTATTTCATAGAAATAGAAAAGGCGCAGATTTCCACAAGCCGCTCTCTGGCTCACCACAAGCCGCAAAACCACATCGGGAACAACTGCGCCCTTTTATTGGACACACTTTAGCTCAATGGTTTTTGCAGTTTTGCTCGATACGGTTCGAGGTGGTGATTCGTGAGCGTTTGAGCAATTCTCCTAATGTTTGCTACCCTTTATTAGACAACAAGTGCAAAGATAAACATTATTTCATACAACTGGCACATTTCTTTGAAAAAATTCAAAAGAAACGCATTCTAGCACCAAAATGATTAATTTCAATAGCTCCTCTTTTTTCCCAAACCCGACCATCCATCCGCACCGTTTGTATTTTTCGGCTTTTCCAACAGCTGAGCATTATGACATCAAAACCACCCATTCAAGCCCAAATCCACATACTTTGCATTGACAAATGCCAAGAAAATATGCCATATAAAAATATAACTAACAAAAACATACTATATTTTGGATAAAATGAAAATATTATGTAACTTTGCGCGTGTTATATTGAATAATGTAACCTTTAAGACCGTTAACGCTGATCTTACAGCTTTACCTAAGCACAACAAACTGATTATCAAAACTATAAACTTTTTATTCACTTTTAATAACTATTTTATTATGAAGTACTTCAAACTAAAATTTCTACTTTTGTTTGCAGCCCTAGCTGTGGCCTTACCACCAGCCTGGGCCGCAAGTGTGACAGATGTGATTACTGCTGCCGATCTTGCAGCAACTTCCACCAGTTACACTGATTTTTCTGGGGTCACAAAACCTAGTGGCGCAGTCTATGCAGGTAGAACTGCATTAAACGGGACTGCTATTCAAATTAATTCAAACGAGCCTATTGGTATAGTTTCTTCAAGCTCGGGAGGCACTGTAAAATCTATTACACTCTATTTCTCGACTTTACAAACATCCACAAAAACCATTAACGTCTATGGTAAACACAGTGCTTATTCTACAGCTAAAGACTTATATGATAAAAGCACGCGTGGAACACTTATCCAAGGCCTGAGTTCGTATAATTACAATGGTAACAAATATACCATAACTGACGATTATGAGTATATTGGCATTAGTTCAAACAGTGGTGCTGCTTACATCGATAAGATCGAAATTGAATGGAGCACCCCCGAGGACTATGAAGCCCAATTGGTTTCAAATGGCTCCATCAACTTTGGGAAAACGGCACCCAACACGCCCATCACCAAGGACGTAACCGTCAAGAACACGGGTCTCCAGCCGATTACCCCCGTGGTGAGCGTTTCTGGAGTAGAGTTCAGCACGACCTACACACCCACCACTATTGCTAAGGGTGAAACCGCAACGATTCCCTTGGTGTTTACTCCGACGACTACCGGTACATTTGAGGGAACCTTGCACATTGGTGCCCAGGAGAGCGAAAACATTTCCCTTGATGCCAGTCTATCTGGAATTAGCGCCTATGAGCTGACCGTATGCAATAATAATGAAACCTCAGGTTACTTGCCCGTTTACGGATATAACCATGACTCCTACAACCAGATCAACCAAATGGTTTATCCATCCACAATGCTGCAAAGCTTGAATGGCAAGAAAATCACCACGATGACATTCCACTTAAGTGATGGATTGAAATTCTATAATGGTGATGTTACCTTCTCCTTAGCCAATTTGAGTGCAAACACTCCCCCCTACGAATCATCACCCACTCGCATCGAGGGATTTACCAAAGTACATACTGAGGTTATGCCCGGAAGTTCACAGCCCAGTTTGACAGAATGGACAATCCTTTTTGATGAGCCATTTACTTACACTGGCGGCGACTTGCTCATTGATGTCGCCACGACTAAGGGAGACTGGGGTACAACCTATTTCTATGGTGCTACTCAAGGCAGCAATCAAAGCTATTATACTAGCGCCAACAACACCTATACTCCGGTCAAATTCCTGCCGAAGATTACCTTCGGTTACGAGGATGGCGGTGCTGTTGTTGAGCCCACTCCTGAGTTGGTGGTTGACCCCGATGAGCTTGACCTTGACGAGGCCACCACATTCACCGTTATGGGTTCTGACTTGAAGGGTGATGTGACTATTACTGTCGACAACGCCAACTTCACGGTAACCCCTGCTACCATCATCAAGGCTGATGCCGAAGAAGGCGCTACCGTTACCGTAGCCTATACAGGCACCAACACCGATGGCGAAATTGCTACCATCACCGTGGCTAGCCAGGGCGCTGAGAGCGCAACCGTTACCGTTATGGGCGCCGCTCCCAAACCCGTTACAGTTGAGAAGCCCGTCTTTGATCCTGAGGATGGCACTACCTTTGAGAAGAACCTCACGGTTACCTTGACTTGCGAGACTACTGGTGCCACCATCCAGTACAGCTATAACAACGAGTACTTCACCAATTACGCTGAGCCCATCGTAATTGATGAAACTACCACCATCTATGCCAAGGCTGTTCTGGGCGAGGTTGAGAGCGAAGTAGTCAGCGCTACCTACACCAAGGAAGCCGCTCCTGGAATCATTACTGATTTCAAGGAGACATTTACCGACTGTGATGGTACTGGAGGTAACGATGGCTCATGGTCTGGAAATATTGCCTCCAGTGCTTTCAGTGACAGCAAGGCAGATAATGCTGGCTGGGCATTGGTATCAGGAAATGCTGCCAATGAATGTATTAAGATAGGAACTGGCAGCAAACAAGGCTCTGCTACAACACCCAACATTGCCGTTACCCCTGGAATTACCTATACATTGACTTTCAATGCAGGTGCATGGGAAGGCGACCAGACCACACTTAATATTTCAGCAACAGGTGGCAATTTGAGCCAGTCAACCGTTACTCTTAACAGCGGTAGCTGGAATAACTATACACTGACTTTCACAGCCACTGATGAAATCGCTACAATCACATTCTCTGGATTTCAAGCAAGTAAGGCACGCTTCTTCCTTGATGAGATTGTCTTGAGCCACGAGGCAAGTGCTCAGCCAACACAGGTCGTTGCTACTCCTACCTTCAATCCCGCACAGGGTGAGTATACCGAGGCTCAGAACGTGACTATCACGTGCGCTACCGAGGATGCAGTCATCCACTACACCGTTGATGGCACCGATCCCACTGCCGAGAGCCCTGTTTACGATGAGGCTATCGCTGTTGGCGAGACCATGACCATCAAGGCCATCGCCATGAAGGAAGGCATGACCAACAGTGAGATTGCTACCGCAACCTACACCATCAACATCCCCTCTGGCGACGGTAAAATCTATGTGAAGCTCACCACTGACGCTCTCACACCTGGCAAGAAGTACATCTTCGTTTACGAGGGTGAGCAAGCCAAGGCTATGGGTGCCTTCAACAGTAGCAGCACCAAGTGCAATCCTGTTGATGTCACCATCAATAATAATGAGGTGAATATCGCTGGCAAGGATGACATCATTGAATTCACTGCCGGCGAAGGTCCCGCCGTCTTTGGCAGCGACATCAAGCAGTACACCCTGGCATTGCCCAACGACCAGTATCTGGCTTATAAGAGCGGTACTGACTTCAAGCTGATGACAAGTACTGACACCGAGGCCTACTGGAGAATCAAGGCCCACGCTAGTGGCTACACTGTTTACAATGCTTCGGCATCTGGCCGCAGTATTCAGAAGAACACCAGTACCAATATGTTTGGTCCCTATGCTGACGGTCAAGATTTAGTAGCCATCTATGTTGAGAAGAGTGACGAGCCCGTTGTTGAAGAGTTGACCGTAGCTCTTGATCCTGCCGAGAAGACCTACACCGTGGGTGAGGTGGCTAAGATCATGGTTAACGTCGAGAACGGTAACGAAGACACCATGGTATCTTACAAGATCAACGATGGTGAGGATCAGGATTATAATGCCGAGACCGGTATCGTTCTGCCCAACGACAAGGCTAAAGAGTACACCGTTACTGTTTATGCTACCGACGGCGACCGTGAAGCTACCGCCACTGGCACCTACAGCTTCACCGCTGCTCCCGCATTTGAGATTACGCTGACCCCCAACAAGGAAGGCAACTACACCGTTGGTGACAATGCCGTTGTAACCGTTGCTGTTGACAAGTATATCGGCGAGGATTACCTCGTTACCTATACCATTGGCGACAGCGAGGAGCAGATTGAGTACAATGCCGAGACTGGCATCGTACTGCCCAACGACAAGGCTGGCGACGTGACCGTTAAGGTTTATGTAACCGACGGTTATGAGCATGCTGGCGACGAATTTGTTAGCGCTACCTATCACTTCGACGCTGCTCCCGACATCGTTGTTACCCTGGATCCCGCCAGTGGCAACTACTACCTTGGCGAGCAGGTAAAGGTTACGGTAACTACCCAGAACACTATCGGTGACTATGAGGTGACCTACAAGATTGGTGACGGTGAAGAACTCGAGTATGAGGACGGCATCACCATCACTAGCGACCAGGAGGGTACCGTAAACCTGACTGTAACTGTAGTCGATGGTTACCATGATGGTGCTGCCACCGCTACGGGAGCTTACACCTTCGCACCGCGTCCCGTTGTCGCTATGCCGACGCTGTCGCTGGTAGGCGGTACTTATGGCGAGGCTCAGCAGCTGACCATCACCGCCGAGGATGGCGCAACTATCCTCTATAGCACCGATGGCAGCGAGCCCACGACCGAGTACACCAGCGCTATCGACCTGGGCGAGGGCACAACCACCGTCAAGGCTATCGCCATGAAGGACGGTTACACCATGAGCCCCGAGGTTAGTGCTACCTACATCATCGAGATTCCTGAGGAGTTGCCCACCATCACCGCATTTGACGGCTACTACCAGGTGAAGAATAACGGCAACGACCAGTATGCCAACATCGCTGGCCGCAAGACCTTGAACTTCACCAACGACATCGACAAGGCCGCTGGTACTGTTATCCGCTTGAAGACCAACGACAAGGGCCAGGTACAGGTACTGCGTTCACAGGCCGCCGACCTGCAGCGCTATGCCGACCGCGCCGTTGAATACTACGTTCCCAAGGCCGTTGAACTCATTGCCCAGAAGCTCCAGGCCGACGGCGCTGGCAACATCCTGGGTGAGAATGGTCTTGATGCCATCATGGACAAGTTCAACAGCAGCTTCGACCACCACCTCTATGTTGAGCAGGCTGGCGAGGGCTGGCGCATCTATGGCAAGACGCCGAGCATGCAGCCCGTTGTTGACTTCTACCGTGAGAACACGAGCAAGGTAGAGCAGAAACTGCCGATGCTCGAGAGCTTCATCAACAGTGCACTCGACAAGCTGAAAGAGAAGATTGGCGGCAGCAGTGTCTTCCAGCCCTTCAGCCTGTTGAACATCTGGGAGCGTATGGGCGGTACCCTGACCAAGCCCGAGGACGACGCTTCGATCATGGCCTTCTACCGTGAGGTGCTCAACAACAAGTACTATGTTTGGGACTTCGCTTACCAGACCGCTACATTCTATATCGAGAACCTGAAGAATCATCCTAGATGGCCCGAAGTTCAGGAACAGTTAGGCGAACTGGCACAGTACATCGACAAGATTGAGAATGTACGTCCCGAGTTCAAGTACTACATCGTCCAGAAGGACGGCAAGCCCGACTACATCAGCGAGGGCAACGCCGACATCAGGAACAACGAGCCGCGCACCATCTGGACGGTTGAACCGCGTACCACGTTCACGGTGAACTTCCCCGAGGAGAACATCTCCAACAAGATGTATGTGACCACGCTCTACACCGACTTTGCTTATGACCTGCCCGAGGGCGTTACTGCCTACAAGGTGACCGAGATCTCAGAGTCGAGCGTTGCTAAGCAGGAAGCAATCACCGGTACCGTTCCCGCTCAGACGCCTGTCATCCTCATGTCGACCACGGCTGGTGACCAGGTACTGACGCTGAACCTGAACGACGGAACCAGGCCCGCCGACAACCTGCTCCAGGGTCCGGACTACCTCGTCAACTATTACGACTTCAAGACTCCTCAGCTGGTTAATCTCTTCGCACAATTGAAGAATAAGCTGGGTGAAGACTTCTACAACAACTACGTGAAGGATTACGAGTACCTGATGGATTTGAACTCGGGTACCGTAAACAACAAGTACTTCTGGAACGTCAATGCCGACCTGGATAAGTTGACCGATGAGCCCATCGTGCGCGACCTTGCTGTTGACGACATGGGCAAGCTGGCATTCAGCGATCACTGGACAACCGAGAACAACAAGGCATTCCTCGTTGACCTGCAGGGTGAGCACAACGTGATCTTCCTGTCGATGAGGGGTGATGTCAACAAGGACGGCTACATCAAAATTACTGACGTGACCGCTTGGATCGACCTCAAGCTCGAGACGACTCCTTACCAGTATCTTGAGCCCACCGCCGAATATCCCAATGGTCTGGATTATGAGGCTGCCGACTATAACGAGAACGGCGAACTCAAAGTTGATGACCTGGCCGATCTGATTCAGTTCATCCTGATGAGAGACCTGCCTGAGGGTGATAATCCCGAAGAGCCCGTTGAGCCCTAAGGCTTAACTTCACTAGCTTAATAAATGTGGGCAATTTCATGGGCTCCATGAGTTGCCCACATTTTTTTACAACTATCATCAACAAGTCAACAACTTGTGGTTATTTATATTCATTATTACCGATAAATCGATATTTTTATGAAAGACTTTTTCAAACACATCTGCACAGTAGTGCTGATAGCGCTGGTCACGTTGCCAGCCATGGCGCAGCTTTACGATGTCGGCACCAATAATGGTGACGGCTATTACAGGTTCCGCAACGCCAAGCATACCAACCACAGCATCATCCTCGCCAACGACAAGTTCACCTATCAATCGGTAGTCGGTGTGGCAGGTGGTGCGTCCAATGCCCGAAATGAAGCGTATTGGCCCTATATGCTCAACTGCGCTTGCGCATTCCTGAAAAACGACATTCACCTTATTGAGAGCGATACCGACAATGACATCATCAGTCCGGCAGCTGTTATCTATGGTGACAAGAGGAACACCAACCCCTCCAATATCGATTACGACCTGATTGCCCAGGGAGCGAGCCTCCTGTCGATGACAGCAGGAAAATATGTAGGAACAAGTGTCGGTGACATTCCTGTCGATGGACGATACATCCAAATTCAGAAAGTGGATGGAGAAGGAGCCGATACAAGGTATAAGGCCACCATCAAACTGGATGCGTCCTATACCTTCCTCATTTGGACCTATACTATTGATATGGGCACACGCAATTTTATTGATGACAACGGGAATTTTGCCCTGAGCGAAGACGTTCCTGACAGTGCCATGTGGTATATCGACCGCATCAACCACTTTAACGTATTCCCCGAGGCCTTCAACGGCAAATTCTACACTACGCTGAAGGTGCCCTTTGAGTGGAGAGTGGACACCGAAAACAACAGCAAGGTCGAAGCCATCTATGTGATCGAGGGCTTTAACGGGGACGGCTCGCTCAAAACTAAGCGAATCACGGGCACCGTTCCTGCAGGCACACCCGTCATTCTGGAGTGCGGCACCGACGACCCGGCCCAGTGCCGATTGGTTCCGCTCGGCAAACCTAAGGCTCCCGCCGCATCGACCGACAACAATTACTCCCCAGCTGCCGACACGCTGTCATACTACACTGGCGCCAATCTGCTGGGTGGCACCTACTTCTGCAACACCGACGGAAACGTGAAATACATCAAAACAGCATCGGGCGTCACCGGTCAAATAACGGGCAACCATTACACTCCCATAACCGGCAAGTTTGAGTTGGGTATCAAAGACGGCAAGTTCGGCTTTGTCGAGGCACAGGGTGTCACGATGACCACCTACAACTATGACGCGCAATGCAATCCTGTCGCAGCAGGAACGATTCAGGCAATGCCCGCCAACAAGGCATGGATGGATCAGCAGGGAGGCCTCTTCCCCACCGTTGCCACGCCAGCGATTTCACTCGAGTCGGGCACTTATTCCGGCACCCAGAGCGTGACCATCACCTGCAGTGACAACACCGCCACTATTCTCTACAGCATCGATGGCGGCACGACCTGGACCGAGTATAATGGCGCTATCGAGTTAAGCGAGACCACGACGCTGATGGCCAAGGCCAACAAAGTCGGCCTGTATAACTGCAGCGAGACGGTCAGCGCCGAATATGTGATTGCTGTTCCCGAACTGGCCATGACTCCCGAGTCGATGACCATCAACGATGCTGCTCCTGGCGTCTTTACCATCACCGGCGCCAACATCGACGGCAACATCAATGCCAGCCTGGCCAACTACACCGACTGGTATCTGAATCCCGAAACGTTCTCCAACACGGGTGGCGAGGTGAACGTGACCTACACCGGCCGTGCCCTGAGCGCCGAGAATACGGTCAGCGCCCAGGTTGCCAACAACCCGAGCGTTACCGCATCGGCAACCGTCAACTACAAGGCCGACATCTATATCGTGACCGACAACGGCATCGAGAACAACTGGGACTTCAACAACGGCACCATGATGGCCGACGATGACGGCATCTACACGGCAACCTTCACGGCAACCGTTCCCAACACCTATATCATGTTTGCCCGCAAGCTGGGCGACGGCGTGAACTGGGGTACCCGTTACGTCTTCGGCCCCAACAGCGAGGGCGACTGGTGGATGTCGACCGACGTGGCTTCACAGGGCGGCTCTCTCGACATGGGCGACGATGACCCCATCAAGTTGCAGCTGGCTGGCGAATACACCATCACCATCAATGCCAATGACTACACGTTCAATATCACCCGCAAGATTGAAACGCTCGCAGCGCCCGAGTTCACGCCTGTAGCAGGCACCTATACCGAGTCCCAGGGCGTGACCATCACTGCCCAGGAGGGTGCTACCATCTACTACACCACCGACGGCAGCGAGCCCACGACCGAGAGCGCTGTTTACACCGAGCCCATCACCGTGAACGAGGGCACGACGACCATCAAGGCCATCGCAGTCATGACCGGCTGGAACAACAGCGAGGTGGCAACGGCACAGTATGTCATCGAGATTCCCGTGACCGTAGTGCCGGGCGATGTGAACGAGGACGGTATCGTCAACATCATGGACGTTACCGACCTGATCGATTATCTGCTCGAGAATCCCGATGTAGTCATCAACTTGAGGAATGCCGACATTGACGCCGACGGCACCATCAACATCAAGGATCTTACCGACCTGATTGACATCCTGGTGGCTTCAGCCCAATAATGTTTCAGTCAGGTTTGACCCATAACAAAAGACTGGGTTCAACGGGCATTGGCCTCGTTTGAACCCAGTCTTTTTTGCTTGCTGGCAGCTAGTAGCCGCTGACTATTTCTTGAGGATTTGGATGGCTGCACCGCCACCGGGTGCCAGGTGCAGGTGGAGGGTTTGGGACTGGTCCACATCCAGGCGGCGGATGGTCATCGGATAGGGATTGGTCCGATAATCGGCATCGGGGCCGTCCTCATAGATGATAGCCATGTAATTGCCCTCGCCCAGGAAGTCGAGCGGCAGGTCCAGGTCACGGGCCTGACCGTCGGTCACGCTGCCCACATACCAGTTGTCGGTACCGCGTTCCTGGCGCACATAGGTCACATACTTGCCCATCGCGGCATGGGGCACGAGCGTACGCTCCCAGTTGGTGGGCACGTCCTCGATGAACTTGAAGGCGGGCTGGTGCTCGTAGTTCTCGATTTCGTCGGCTGCCATGTGGCCCGGACTGTAGATGACGATGTACTCGGCCAGCTGGTGGGCCAGCGTGTTCTGCGGGCGTGTGCCGGGTACAGCCTCGTTGCTGTACTCAAAGATGCCGGGCGTGAAGTCCATCGGGCCTCCCAAGCCGCGTGTAAACGGCAGGATGCACTCGTGGTAAGGCGGATTGCCGCCACCGCGGTCAAAGGCGTTGTACTCCTGGCCGCGCATGCTCTCGGTGGCAATCAGATTGGGCCACGTGCGCTGGATGCCGCTGGGCATGGCGCCCTCGTGGTTGACAATCATCAGATGGTAGCGGGCCGCAGTCTCGATGACCTTGCGGAAGTGGCGGACGCCCCACTGCGAGTGCTGCAGTTCACCGTTATAGAAGTGGGAATTGACATAGCCCGTCTTGACGGTGTTGATGCCCAGTGACTCATAGAGCCTGTAGGCATCCTCGAGCTGGTTCTCGTAGTTCTGGGCAGCACCGCCGGTCTCGTTGTGGGCGATGATGCGTACGCCGCGCTCGCCGGCATAGCGGCACAGGCCCTCCAGGTCATAGTCGGGATAGGCCTTGGTAAAGTTGAACTTGTCGCCCTCTTTGGTCCAGTCGGCATCCCAGCCGTAGTTCCAGCCCTCGACAAGCACGCCACCCAGTCCATGACGGGCGGCAAAGTCGATGTAACGCTTGGTATTCTCGGTGGTGGCGCCATGGCGCTCGCCCTGTGACCAAGTCCAGCGCTGTTTCTGCAATGCCCACCAGATGCCCACATATTTCGCGGGTTTCAGCCACGACGTGTCCTCGATCTTGCACGGCTCATTCAGGTTCAGGGCCATGCGAGAGAGCAGGATGTCGGCTGCCTTGCGCCCGATGATGATGGCACGCCAAGGGCTCATGCGGGTGTCCCCCACCCTGACCTTGTCACCGTTTTTCCAGGGCACGAGGTCAGCTTGCAGGGTCATCCCGCTAGGGGCGAAATTCATCGTCGAGTAATCGGTGAGATTGGCGTCCATGATGGCCATATAGAGCGAGTCGTTCACCTCCAGGGTCACAGGACCCGACATCTTGTCCTTCTTGCTCAGCGGCTCACGGGTATAGATGCCCTCGTAGTAGGCCTGCAAGGCGGGAATCGACCATGCCTGGGCATCGCTGGGCAGGGCAAACTGCGTCACCTCGTCCATAATCACGAAGTCCTGCAAGCCGTGCTGACGCGGGTACTCGTAGCGGAAAGCCACACCGTCGTCAAAGGCGCGGAAGACCACGTCCAGATTGCGTTTCTTGCCATTTTTCTCCTGCAGGCGCACCCGCATCTCGTTGTAATGGTTGCGCACCTGGGCATCCTCGCCCCAGGGCTGGCTCCACGTCTCGTCAAGGCTCGAACGGGTCACCTTGCCCATCTTGAAGTTGTCCTTCAGGTCGCCGTCCTTGAGCACGAAGCCCAAAGCAGAGCGGCCAATGACGGACTCGGTGCCACGATTGACCTGATACCAGGCCTTGCCGCCGTCCACGCTAACGGTCACGGTTAACGCCCCGTCAGGCGAACTCACTTTCACGTCCTTTGCTGACGCCAATAAATTCATTGCCAAGGATATAAAGGCAAAAACAAAAAATCTTTTCATATTATATGTAGTTTCATTTGTTAATTACAAATTTACAAACGCAAATCGCAGTCCCTAGCGGTCGATGGCTTTGACGTGTGTCTCGAAGCTGTCCTTGTCGAGGGCGCGGGCTTTGAGTTTGGAACGGTAGGTGTAGATGGTCGTGAGACTGGCGCGCAGGATGTTGGCGATGCTCTGGTTGTCGGTGATGCCGATGCGTATGAGCGCCAGCACACGCGACTCGGTCGTCAGGCGCTTGCCCTGCTTGACCTCGATCTTGCCGCCTTCCTGCAGCAGCTTGTTCACCTCATCGACGAAGTTGGGGAAAATGTTCAGGAACGCGTTGTCGAAGTTCTCGTAGAACAGCTGGGCATTCTCGTTGCCGAAGCCGGTACTTTTGAGTTCGCGGGCCAGTTCCTCGGTCTTGCGGTCACGGTACAGGCGGTACAGGGCCTTGCGCTGCTCCTCGCCGCGGTCGATGAAACGGCTCGAGAGGGCCAGGAATCGGGCGATGTACTCCTCCTTGAGTTTTTCACGTTCCTGCAGCAGGGCGTTGCTCTCGTGCAGCTGCTCCACGGTGTCGCCCAGTTGGGCATTGACCTGCCGCAACTGCTCGTTGATGGCCTTCTTCTGCTCATTCAAGCGACGGTAGCGCTTCAACAACTGGTAGATGGCGATAACGCCCACCACCAGCAACAGGGCGATGAGCGAAATCACGCCCAGCAGCCACATCATCTTGCGGTTGCCCTGTTCCTGCTTGGTCTGATAGGCGCTCAGGATTTTGGGAACAATACCCGATGCCTGGATGTTGCGCAGACGCGTGCCGTAGAAGTTGGCATCGTCCACCGCCACACGCATGTAACGGTAGGCCCGGTCAATGTCGCCCTCGTCAAAGAGGCGGTCGGCAATCGCCCTGAGTGACGTGTTCTCGCGGATGCAGCCCTCCAGGTCGCTCTCGGCGCTCTTGATCAGGTATTCCATCTGCTTGTCCTTGTCGCCCAACTGGGAATAGTGGAACGACATCGTGCTGGTGATGATCGAATACATGCGGTCGCCGCTCTTGTAGCGTGGCAGCAACGAGGTCAGCAGGTCTATCGCCTGTTGCTGATTACCGCTGTCGGCCAGACTTTCGGCCCTGGTTATCAGGTAGCTCACGTCATCTTTGGGCCCGTCAAGCGCCGTGACACGCTGGCGTATCGCGATGAGCTGCTGCACGGCCTCGTCGGCATAGCGTGTGCCCTGCATGTACTCGGCCTGATAGATGAGCAGGTCGGTTCGGGTACGGTAATAGGTGATGAACTGGGCGGGCGTCAACTGGGTGGTATCGATTTGAGCCAGGGTCTGCCGCGCCTGCTCCATCAGACAGGCCGTGGACAGGATGTGCGCCAGATTCAGGCGGCTCTCGTTCAACCGTGCTCTGTCGCCGGTTTCCTGGGCCAGACGGATGCACTCGCTCACGTAGGCGTAGGCTGAGTCATACTGATAGGCCGCATATTCCTCATACAACCGACGCATGATTCCATATCGGGCCAGTGCGGTGGTCTCGCCGGCCAAGTCGGCCTTCATCTGAGCGAGCCGAGCCTCCTTGGCGGCAACGATGTGTGGCTGAACGGCAATCAGGCTGTCCAATCGGGCAAAGTCTCCCCGGGCCTGCCCCGCAAGGGCCACGGCGGCCATCAGCACGACCACCGTCAGCCATCGCCTAGTTCTCGTTCCGTCCATTCCGTTCATCACACGTGGATGTCTTTATTATATACCTAAAATGATATCTATCACACGAGACACATCACCGATGTTGACCTCGCCGTCGCCATTCACGTCAGACTTGGTGAAGATGTCAGGATCATTGTCATAGCCCAATATCACGTCGATGATTTTGGACACGTCACCGATATTGATTTCGCCGTCACCGTTCACGTCACCAGGCAGCCAGTCAACGGCAGGTTCACCCTTGTAATAAACCTTGTAGCCGCCTGCAGGAATCGAGAAGCTCTGTGTAGCGGTCAGGTTGACGGGGGTAGCGGTCAGTCCGGCAGCGATGTTGTCCACATCGATGGCCAGCTTCCACTCGCCGGCTTCGAGGCCTGTAACCGTGGTGTTCACCGCGCTACTGCCCAGATTGAGCACAATCAGTGCCGTTTGTTCGTTGTGATGGCGGGTATAGGCCACTACGTTATTGTTGCCCGTGGTCAGGAAATTGACCTCGCTGGCGCGGTCACCGTTGTCGATGAGGGCGTCGCAGCTGTGCTTGAGGGCGGTAAGGGCCTTGACGGTGTTCAGCATCTTGCTGTCCACACTGTTCCAGTTGATGGGCGTGCGGTTGAAATAGTCCAGCTTGCGCGACATCAGGTAGCCGGTTTCCTGGCCGTTATACAACATGGGCATGCCATACAGGGTGAACGTCAGCACCGTGAAGGCATAGGCATTGTTGCCATATTGCGTCGTCATCGAGCTGTTGTAGTTCTGGTCGTGATTAGTCAAGTAGACCATGCGGCTGATGTCAACGAAGCGCAGGTCGCCCACCAGGTTGCGGCACTGGTTGAGCACGCCCGTGGGATTGGTCTTGTTGTTGACCAGGCCAGACTGGAAGCCCCATGCGTAGTCATAGTCCCAACCGCACACCAGCAGGCGCGACACGCTGTTAGCCATGTCGCCCTCGCCCAGCATGGTAATGGTCTTGCCAGGCTTGTACTCCTTCAACGCCTTGATGGCGCGGGTCCAGAAGCTGGTGGGGATGGTGTTGCTGCTGATGTAGTCGCAGCGGTAACCGTCGATGTCCACCTGGTCAATCCAGTACTGCATCGCCTCGATCATCGCCAGCTGCGTCGCCTCCTTGCTGTAGTCCAGCTGATAGACGTCGCCATAGCCGTTGGGGCTCGTGAGTGTCGAGTTATAGTAGTCGCGGTGCTGGGTAATCCACACATTATCTTTAGCGGTGTGGTTGGCGACCCAGTCGAGCCACACCTGCATGCCACGCTCGTGGGCGGCGATGACGAAAGCTTTCAGGTCGGCAATAGTGCCGAAGTCGCTGTTCACAGCATGGTAGTCGCGGGGAGCATAGGGGCTTCCCAGCGAGCCGATGCGGCCCTGCACACCACGCGGGTGGATGGGCATGAGCCAGATGATGTCGATGCCCAGGTCTTTAAGATAGTCCAAGCGCTGCTGGGCGGCAGCCAGGGTGCCTTGACTGGTAAAGTTGTACAGGTCAAGCTCATAGATTACGTTTTGGTTTGGTACGAAGGTGCTCTCGCCCGCCCCGATAATCCTGGTGAGCTGACCCATTACATAGTAGCCATGGTTGGTGAACGTGCCGTCAACACGGCCGCCCTGGTTGTTCCAGGTGAAGATCAGACCCGTGGGCATCGCCAATGTGCCCGTATAGGTCCACTTATAGATTTTATTGCCGCTCTGGGTGTCACCCATGTAGGTCATCGCCGGCCCGGGCCAATCGGTACCCACATAGTCGCGTCCGTCGGTACGACCCTCCCATGCCCAAATGCATGGGGCAGCGGTTACCGTGCCGTTTGCCTCGAAGAACACACACACTTCGTCGTCGCTCGCCAATGTCGGTTCATAGACCGCTGCCGTCGAGCACAACGCCACCATCATCATGATGGACACATAAAACAATCGTCTCATTTTGGTCATTGTTGGTTTGGTTTGTGATTTTCCACAAAGGTACACATAATTCTCACACGCCAAGGCCCCTCAAACAAAAAATCTAAACTTTTCAAACCAATAACCAGCTAAAAACCAAAAATTTACCATTTCCAGTTGCTCCCAAAAATCTAAACCCATTTCACACCCGACACGGCCGATTTACTGCCCCTACACGTCACGGAAGAAACGGATTTTTACGGAGATTACGGACGAGGTTCACGCTAAGGCGCAAAGACCCGGGAAATCAACTTAACGGACACGGGGGGGCAGAAGCATCATTAAACTTTTAACCATAAACTTTAAACTGCCAGCACAAAGCGAGCATATAGTTGCACATGTGGTTAAGAGTTGTTACCTTTGTTGGCATGAATGAGATGTAATTGATGACGTTTTAAGGCTAACAGGTCTGACATTCAATACCATACATCAACCTAAGAATCATAAACCCAACACTAACCAACACATTAAATGAAACATTTTATCCAATCGGCATTGTTGCTGCTGGCCCTCCTGCAGCCTGTCGCCGCCATGGCTCAAGATTTTGAAGCCGATGGCATCTATTATGACATTCATGGCAACGAGGTCACGGTAACCCGCTACCAATTTGGCAATCCCTATGTTCACGCTTATGAGGGTGATATAGTAATACCCCCCACCGTCACCTATAACGGCACGACCTATACGGTGACGGCTATCGGCGAGAACGCGTTCGGCTACTGTAACGGCCTGACGAGTGTCAGTATTCCTAACACAGTCAAGATCATCGAAGCACAGGCATTTCGAGTGTGCAACAGTCTGACCAGCATCGACATTCCCGGCTCGGTCGTCAGCATCGGTGACGAGGCATTCAGGCATTGCGATGGTCTGACTAGCGTCACCATCCCCGGCTCGGTGACCAGCATCGGCACCGGGATATTCACCTGGGATTCAAATCTTGCCGAAATCGTTGTGGACAGCGACAATCCCGCCTACGATTCGCGCAACGGCTGTAATGCGATTATCGAGACAGCCACCAATAAGTTGATTGCAGGCTGCATGAACTCGGTTATCCCTAACACAGTGACCGCCATCGGTAACAATGCATTCCACGAATGTTCCGGCCTGACCAGCATCGACATCCCCAACTCGGTGACCAGCATCGGCGACCAGGCATTTGAAGGCTGCGGAAGACTCACCGGCATCGACATTCCCAACTCGGTGACCAGCATCGGCGACCAGGCGTTCGCCTTTTGCACTAGACTGACGAGTATCACCCTGCCCAACACATTGACCCACATGGGTATCAAGATGTTCCTGCAGTGCGAAAACCTGTCCAGTGTCAACATTCCCAGCTCTCTCACTGCTATCAGCAATGGAATGTTTACTTGGTGCTCTAGTCTGACGAGCATCGACATACCTAACTCGATCACCCACATCGGCGACAATGCATTCTCACAATGTACCGGTCTGACCAGCATCGACATCCCCAGCACGGTGACCTACATCGGTGCCAGGGCATTCAATGGTTGCAGCGGTCTGACCAGCATCGAAATTCCCAACACGATCACCACCATCAACACTGGCACCTTTTGTGATTGCGCGAGCCTGACGAGCGTGACGATTCCCTCCAGCGTCAAAGTCATCGGCGAATCGGCCTTCACTTTTTGCAAAAGTCTGACAAACGTGACGATTCCTAATTCGGTAACGACCATCGACAATTATGCCTTTGAGTTCTGCACAAACCTGATCAGCATTGAGTTGGGCAACTCGGTAACGACCATCGGCGAGGAAGCATTCGATGACTGCTCTGCCTTGACGAGCATCACCATTCCAAGTTCTGTCACTTCGATCGGATCTTGTGCATTCGACCCATGCGAACTTGAGCGCATCAGCGTTGCTAACGGCAATACCGTTTACGACTCCCGCAACGACTGCAATGCGATCATCGAAACTGCTTCCAACACGTTGATTTTAGGCTGCAGGAACACGATTATCCCAGGCGAGGTCACAGCCATCGGTAAAGGTGCGTTCAGGAGATGCCATGGTCTGACCGGCATCGACATCCCCAGCTCGGTAACGGCGATTGGTGACCAAACGTTCCTGGCTTGCCACGATTTAGTCAGTGTCAGCCTGGGCTCCTCGCTCAAGAGCATCGGCATCGAAGCGTTCGCCGACTGCCATAACTTAACCGACTTGGTCCTTCCAAGCACCCTCACGTTCATCGGATACCGTGCGTTCGGTGCTTGCGAAAGCCTGAACAGTATGACGATTCCTGACAGTATCACCACAATCAGCGAAGCTACGTTTAATGGCTGCACAGGACTGATCAGTATCAACTTCGGGAACTCGGTAACTACCATCGGTGATTGGGCGTTTGAATTTTGTTTGGGACTGACCGACATCACTTTACCCAACAGCGTTACTTCTCTTGGAGACTGGGCTTTCACCAACTGTTACAACCTGGCCAGCGTAACCATCCCCAGTTCAGTTACCAAAATCGGTTCCCAGGCGTTTGAGGGCTGCAGGGCCCTGAAAAAGGTCTACAGTTATATCATTGACCCGTCACAAATCTCGATGGGTCATTGGGTTTTCCTGAATGATGAAGATGACTATGCAGGGCGCACGCTTTATGTACCTGCCGGCTCGCTCGATGCCTACCAGGCCGATGAATGGTGGAGCATGTTTTTTGAAAACATCGAGCTGATGGGCAACAGCCTGATTATGGACGATGCTACTGTACTCCAGGGCAAGACCATCACGCTACCCGTCAAGATGAACCATGCCGCCAGCTTTGGATCCATACAGGTGAGCATCAGTATGCCCGACGGGCTGGAACTGGTCAAGGGGAATAACGGCTACCTCATCGAGCCGTCTGCCCGCTTGGCACAAACCCATAGCCTCATGAACATGGACATGGCCAACGGCGACGTGTGTGTGATGTGCTATCCGAGAAACGGAGGCTACTACACCTGCGAGGAAGGCGAAGTGCTGTTCAACATCACCGTCAAGGCAGGTGCCGATGCACAGGGCGAGTACATCATCTGGCTGGATAAGGGACAGTACACCACACCCGATGGCGAGGTGCTCAGGCTGGGCGAAGACCCCTGCACGGTAAAAGTCCTCACCGAATCCGACATGCCTGGCGACGTGAACAATGACGCAGCTGTTAACATCAACGACGTTACCGCCCTTATAGACCACCTGCTGGGCGGTGTCGAACCGAACTTCAACGCCGGCAATGCCGATTGCAACAACGACGGCAACATCGACATCAGCGATCTGGCTACTCTGATCGACGCCCTGCTGTAACATACAACACACAGGAATGGCCGCAAGTCATACGACACGCGGCCATTTTTATATACCCACGTGTGGAAATCCAACAAAACTCTCGCCGTTGTCGCACTATTGTAGTTTCTGATATCCGCGCCGTTAAGGTCAACACTTAGACTTGCTGTGGGGAATTCCGCAGTGGGAAATTGAAAAAATCTGTAGGGGCATGGCTATAGAGTGAAGAGTTTTTTGTAACTTTGCCATTTGAAACCAAAATTGCTACATGGCTATGAACAGATTTGTAGAACTGATTCCGCAACAGTGCGCCAAATATGGTGAGCGAGAGGCGTTAAGGTTCCGTGACTACGAGACCCATGTTTGGTCCTCAATCACCTGGCAGGGCTTTAGCCAACTGATAGACCGCGCCGCGGGTGCCCTCTACATGGGCGGCGTGGAGCCGCAGGGACGTGTTTGCATCTTCACGCAAAACTGCCCCGAGATATTGATTACCCACTTCGGCGCCTTCTACAACCGCGCCATCCCCGTGCCTATCTACGCCACCAGCAGCCGTGACGAGGTCGCCTATATCGTCAACGACTCGGGCGCTACCATCCTGTTTGCCGGTGACCAGGGCCAGTATAATATCGCACGCCAAGTCATTGGCGACTGCCCCACCCTGAAATTCATCGTCACCCTGCATCCCAGCGTCGTGCGCGACAAGGACGACAAGTCGACATTGACCTGGCAGGAGTTCCTGGCCACGGGCGACAAGCTGGGCAAGGACGTGCTCGACGCCATCGAGCAGCGCAAGCAGCAAGGCGTGGAAGACGACATCATGTACCTGATCTACACCTCAGGCACGACTGGCGTCCCCAAGGGCGTGATGCTCATGCACAGCAACATGAACGCCGCCATGGACGCCCACATCGAGCGCTTCGACTCATTCATCAACGACAAGACCGACGTGTCGCTGAGTTTCCTCCCCTTCAGCCACGTCTTTGAGCTGGGATGGACCATGGTGTGCCTGTGCACAGGCATCCGCGTGGCCATCAACTATGACCCCAGGGAGATACAGCGCGCCGTCAAGGAGGTGCAGCCCAACTACATGTGCAGCGTGCCGCGATTCTGGGAGAAAGTCTACACAGCCATCAACGACAACCTACAGAGCGCCAAACCCGTTGTGCGCATGATGGTCAAGCAGGCCATCCGCGTGGGCAAGGCACGCAACCTGAAATATGCCCGCGTGGGCAAGAAGGCTCCCGCCGTGATCGAGCGCCAGTACCAGTACTTCGAGAAAAAGGTCTTCAAGAAGTTGCGCGGCGCTATCGGCGTGACCGATGGCAAGATGTTCCCCACTGCCGGCGCCATGCTCAGCGATAACATCACCGAGTTCCTGCACGCCGTGGGCATCAACATCTGCATCGGCTACGGCCTGAGCGAGACCAACGCTTCGGTCAGCTTCTTCACCGAACCCGGCTGGACCATCGGCACCGTGGGCATGCCCATCTCGAGCATACAGGTGAAAATAGGTGAACAGAACGAGATTCTTGTCAAGGGTCCCACCGTGATGAAGGGCTATTACAACAAACCCGACGAGACCGCCAAGGCCATCGACGCCGACGGCTGGTTCCATACCGGCGACTGCGGCGAACTCGCGCCGACGGGCGAAATCATCCTCACCGAGCGTCTCAAGGACCTGTACAAGACCAGCAACGGCAAGTACATCGCTCCGCAGGTGCTCGAGACCATGCTGGGACAGGACAAATTCATCGAGCAGGTAGCCATCATCGGCGACGGACGCAAATATGTGTCGGCCCTGATCGTGCCCGACTTCGAGGAGCTGAAAGCCTATGCCGACAAGAAGCATCTCCCATACAGCTCCATCGAGGAGCTCGTCAACGACCCCGAAATCCACAAGATGGTTGAGCAGCGCATCAACGACTACCAGAAGGGCCTCGCCGCCTATGAGCAAATCAAGCGCTTCGTGCTCCTGCCCAAGGCATTCACCATGGAGAACGGCGAATTGACCAACACCCTGAAAATCAAACGCGCCGTCATCAACAAGCGCTACAGGCCGCTGATCGATGCCATGTATGCTGCCGACTACCGCAAGAAAAAAGAAACAAAAGACTAGCAACCCGCAACTAGAAACTAGGGACTAGAAACTAAAGACCAAGGACTATAAACTAAATAATGATTACACTAGAACAACTCAAGGATCTGCAACAACGCAAAGAGGACCTGAAACGCTATCTTGACATCGATGGCAAGAAAATCGAGGTCGAGGAAGAAGAACTGCGCACCCACGTGCCCGACTTCTGGCAGGACCAGAAGGCCGCCGAGGCGCAGATGAAGAAAATCAAGTCGCTGCGCAACTGGATCAACGGGTGCGAAGAAGTGGAACTCTCGGTCGACGAGGTCACCACGGGATTCGACTTTGTCAAGGAAGGACTCATCGAGGAAAGCGAACTCGATGAACTCTATAAAAAGGCGCTTGTCATGCTTGAGAAACTCGAGCTGCGCAACATGCTGCGCCACGACGAGGACAAGATGGACGCCATCCTCAAGATCAACTCGGGAGCCGGCGGCACCGAGAGCCAGGACTGGGCCTCGATGCTCATGCGCATGTACCTGCGCTGGTGTGAGCGCCACGGCTACAAGACCGCCATCGAACACATCATCGACGGCGACGAGGCGGGAATTAAGAGCGTTACCATCAGCATCGAGGGCGACTTTGCCTACGGCTACCTCAAGAGCGAGAACGGCGTGCACCGCCTGGTGCGCGTCTCGCCCTACAACGCCCAGGGCAAGCGCATGACCTCGTTTGCCTCGGTATTCGTTACCCCGCTGGTCGATGACACCATCGAAATCACTCTCGACCCAGCCCGTATCTCGTGGGACACCTTCCGCAGTGGCGGCGCCGGTGGCCAGAACGTGAACAAGGTGGAATCGGGTGTTCGCGTGCGCTATCAGTACAAGGACCCCTACACCGGCGAGGAAGAGGAAATCCTGGTCGAGAACACCGAGACGCGCGACCAACCCAAGAACCGCGAGAACGCCCTGCGCAACCTGCGCTCCATCCTCTACAACAAGGAGCTGGAACACCGCCGCGAGGAGCAGCGCAAGGTCGAGGACAGCAAGAAGAAAATCGAATGGGGCAGCCAGATACGCAGCTACGTCTTCGATGACCGCCGCGTCAAGGACCACCGCACCAACCATCAGACCAGCGACGTGGGCGGCGTGATGGACGGCGACCTGGACGACTTCATCAAGGCCTACCTCATGGAGTTCGCCGAGGGCTAACCCACAAGCAACAATAATAAACTAAGGATTAACAACTAGGGACTAGGGACTAGAAATTAACAACTAGAAACTATGAACGAGAACTTTACCATCGTCAAAGTGAGCGGTAAAATCGTCGAGAAAGCCGACGAATTGCGCACCTTTGTCAAGGCGTTTGCAGGCATCAAGGGCAAGAAGATGCTCATCTTCAGCGGCAACATGATGGCACAGGAGATTGGCAACAAGCTGGGTATCAAGACCAAGCTCATCAACGACCGACCCGTTGTTGATGCCGGCACGCTCAAGCTGCTCACCATGGTCTATGGCGGACTCGTGAGCCGTCTGTTTGTGTCGCTGCTCCAGGGCAACAAAGTCAACGCCCTGGGCGTTACCGGTGCCGACATGAACCTTGTCACGAGCGCCAGGCTCACCGACGGCCAACTGGGTGACACTGGACAGGTGCGGCACGTCAACACGGCGGGCATAGCCCAACTGGTCGACGCCGGCATTGTGCCCGTACTGGCGCCCATCACCCACGATGGACGCGGCAATCTGCTCTTTAACGAGACCGACGCACTGGCTGCCGAGATTGCCCGCGCACTGGCCCTGCGCTACAACATCACGCTCATCTACTGCTTTGAGAAAAAAGGCGTGCTGCTCAACACCGACGACCCCGACAGCGTCCTTGCCGAGCTGCGCCGCACCCGCTACAAAGCCATGCGCGAGATGGACATCATCAAGGATTGGTTTGTCAACAAAATCGACAACGCCTACACGGCCATCGACCACGGTGTGAAAGAGGTCATCATCACCTGCCCGTCCCAACTGGGCAAGTCAGACAAGGGCACCCACATCAAGCCCTGACGGCCCCACGGCACACGTTGGCACGAGATTTGCCATAAAGACCATCGGCAAACAACTAGAAACTAAGAACTAGAAACTAAGAACTAGAAACTAGGGACTAGAAACTAGAAACTTGAAACTAGGGACTAAAAACTAGAAACTAGGGACTAAAAAACTAACAACTAAAAACTAAAGACTAAAAGAATGAAGGTTGCTATCGTTGGCGCCAGCGGCGCAGTGGGACAGGAATTCATGCGTGTCCTCGATGAACAGAATTTTCCCGTTACCGAACTCGTCCTCTTTGGCTCGGAACGCAGTGCCGGCCGCATCTTCACCTTCCGCGGCAAGGACTATGTGGTTAAACTCCTTCAGCACAACGACGATTTCAAGGACATCGACATCGCCTTTGTTGCTATGGGTGCAGGACCCGCCCGCGAGTTCGCCCCCACCATCACCAAGTACGGCTGCATCATGATCGACAACAGCAGCGCCTTCCGCATGGATGACGATGTGCCCCTGGTCGTGCCCGAGGTCAACGGCGAGGACGCCCTGAACACCCCGCGCAACATCATCGCCAACCCCAACTGCTCCACCATCATCATGGTCGTGGCCCTCAAGCCGCTGGACAACCTCTCACACATCAAGAACGTGCAGGTGGCCACCTACCAGGCCGCCAGCGGTGCCGGCATGGAAGCCATGTATGAGCTCGCCCTGCAGACCAGCGAAATCGCCGTCGGCAAGGAAGAACTCACCGTGCGCCACTTCCAGCACGAACTTGCCTACAACGTCATCCCCCATATCGACATCTTCCAGGACAACGACTACACCCGCGAGGAGATGAAGATGGTCAAGGAGACCTGCAAAATCATGCACAGCGACATCCGCGTGAGCGCCACCTGCGTGCGCGTGCCCGTCATGCGTGCCCACAGCGAGGCCGTCTGGATCGAGTGCGAGAACCCCATCACCCCCGAGGAGGCCCGCGCTGCCCTGCAATTGGCCCCCGGCGTTGTCGTCGTCGATGATCCCCGCAGCAACCGCTACCCCATGCCCATCGACTGCTCAGGCAAGGATCCCGTCTATGTGGGACGAATCCGCGTCGACACCAGCAGCGACAACGGCCTCACCTTCTGGCTCTGCGGCGACCAAATCAAGAAAGGCGCCGCCCTCAACGCCGTCCAAATCGGCCAATACCTCATCGCCCACCGCAAGAAATAACCCAATCACTCACTATACCATAAAGTCATCAACAGGACCATCCCGTTGATGACTTTTTTCACAAAGTGTTAGAGTGTCAGATAGCTCTCACATGCAAAGCGGAAAAGCACAATCGAATGTGATTATTTAAAGAAAACGAACAAAAACCGTTACAAATTGGGAAAAAGTGGTATATTTGTGAGTTTTAATATTACAACAAACGCTGACAAAAACAACATATTTAACATGAAGAGATTATTTGTAACATTAGCTGTATTATTATTGGCCACCATGGGAACTATCATGATGGCGCGCGATGTTGTTTACTTGAAGAACGGCAGCATCATCAAAGGCTCGGTCATAGAGGTGATTCCTAACGGGTCTGTAAAGATTCAGACCCAGGACGGTAGTCTTTTCGTATTTGACATGAATGAAGTTGACCGTATCGTCAACGAGGAAAAAGCACAGAACGAGGAAAAGACACAGAACAAAGAACAAGAATACAACTCAGAGGATTATTTGAAATCAGGCTTTAGGGGATTTATAGACTTGGGATTCCATGGTGGCTTTGGTGATGCTGAAGACAACTTGTTGCTGATGCCATCATTTACTGCAGGCTATCAGGTCAACCGTTTCTTCTTCATCGGTGCTGGATGTGCTCCCACGTTGACTCTATACGATAACGAATATTATGATGAGTTCGAGACAGGGTTCCTCTTGCCGATATACGGAGCCATCCGTTTTGACTTTGTGAACGCGAAAGTTTCTCCATTTCTCGACACTCGCGTTGGTTATAGTGTAACTGATGATTGCCGTGGCCTCTACGCCTATCTTGGTGTGGGATGCCGCATCAAGAAACTGAGCCTTGCTGCAGGCTACACCTATCAACGAAAAGAGCTCTCTGACTACTATTATGACGAACATCTAGACTTCGGCTTTGCCGGACTTCGAGTTGGTTTCGAATTTTAATCTATTATTAAATACGCATTAGTTACAGGAGCGCCAAGGGGCATAGGTTAAGATTTTATATCGAACATAATTATATCATAGAAAAATCCCTCACACCCGCGATAATGAGTGAACTGCACCCCAAAAGTTTTGTGTCTAACTTTTGGGGTGCAGTTCTTTGTCGGGGCTGAGCGTCCGTTATGGGCTGGAGCGTAGCACGATTAAAGCGTGGCTGAGCGAAGTCCGGTCTGGAGGCTCACTCAATGGAGTCAAACGACGTACCAGTCCACCACCCGAAGGCGCTATGGCAAGACCGAAGAAAAAAGAACCACAGACAGATCTGGAGAAGCTCCAGGCGGAGAACC
>JAEEGF011988832.1_pt1 | contig 25936 bp, 20 predicted proteins | sample 9134171 | NCBI WGS metagenome assembly JAEEGF01 (sample SAMN16246542, study PRJNA631951) | gut metagenome | biome: gut microbiome; feature: rumen; material: AP-attached | host: Bos | place: Iran: Karaj | collected 2018-10 | reverse complement strand
CAATCAACTTGGGTGAACAGGTAATCCAGTCGATCTGACAGCCTTCGGGCAGAGGACGTGTGCCATTGGTCTCCATCATCAGATACAGCCCATGGGCATGCAGCTTGTCGCACAACGATGCTGTGATCTGCAAAGTGGGTTCGCCGCCTGTGATGACGACATATCGCGTGGGATATTGGAGCACAGCCTCAACAATCTCGTCTTCGCTCATCTCAACACCTTTTTCAAAATCGGTGTCGCAGAACCAGCAACGCAGGTTACACCCTGCGAAACGCACGAAGACGGCAGGCGTTCCCGTGTAATGGCCTTCGCCTTGCAGCGAATAGAAAATCTCGTTGACTTTCAATTAACAATCAATAATTAACGATTAACAATTATTCGTCACGCTCGTAGATAGCGACATTTCCGGAACTCTCCTGTACGGAAGCCTTGTAGCAATTAGGTACCTTCTCGACAATCCAGTGTGCAATATTTTCGGCAGTAGGATTGAAAGGAAGGATAGCGTTAAGGTCCTGATGGTCGAGCGTACCGTGAACGATGCGCTTCACTTCGGTGAAATCAACCACCATACCGTCTTCATTCAGTTCGCGTGACTTGCAATAGACCTTCACGATCCAGTTGTGGCCGTGCAGGTTCTCACATTTGCTCTGATGCGAAAGTCTCAGGTAATGGGAGCCTGAGATCTCCATGGTTTTTTCGACGTAGTACATTTATTTCTGTAATATTTTTTGCTTTTCTTTTTATAGTAACTATAGTGAATATAGTAACTATAGGAAATATAGAGAATCTATCAACTTTTTTTATGGAAAACCAATGCCAGGAAGAAGCCGACGAGGAAGATGGTCATCGTGCCAAGGACGATGGCGAGGTACTCGTGGAGCCCCGGGTCGGGCAGGCCAAGCCATTTCCAGGCCGAGATCCATGCGATGACAGCAAAGCCGCAGATGACGCCCAGCAGTGCATGGATGTTCTTGACACGCTTGGCCATGTAGCCCAACAGGAACAGGCCGAGCATACCGCCCGAGAAGATGGATGAGAGCTTCCACCAAGCATCGAGAATCGAATCGACATTAACAAGTGCCAAGGCCACGATGATGCCAAGCGTGCCAATAACCACCGAACTAACCTTGAGCACAATGAGATGTTCACGATCGCCTACCCCATCGTCGTGAGTATGGCCAGGACGATGAACCTTGCGACGCAATCGAGTCCAATAGTCGGTAAGAATGATGGTCGAACACGAAGTCACCGAAGTGGCCACCGTGGACATTCCTGCTGCAAACACCGAAGCAATCAGCAGGCCTGTCAGACCAGTAGGCAGCACGTTTACCATGAAGTATGGGAAGACGTAATCGGGCTTATTTGCTGCATTGAAGGCATCCACCTGCGGGTCGGGCATCACCTGATAGTAGGCAAAGAGTGCCGTGCCGATGAGGAAGAAGACAGCACTGACCGGGATGAAGAGCCAACCGCCGAAGAGGGCGGCGTGCTTCGCCTCGCGTTCGGTCTTGGCAGTATGGTAGCGCTGCACATAGTTCTGGTCGATGCCGTAGTTCTGGAGGTTGATGAAGATACCGTAGATCAGGCAAACCCAGAACGTGGAATGGCGCAGGTCGAACAGCTCGAACGAGCCGAGCGAGAACTTCGAACGACCGAATTCATCGAGCGTGCTGAACCCGATGCGGAACGTCTGCATGGGTCCTTCGGGCATCGAGAAGAGCAGCACACCGAGGCAGACCAAGGCGCCGCCGATGAGGATAAAGCCCTGGATGGCTTCGGTCCAGATGACGGCCTTCATGCCGCCGAGCATCGAATAGACGATGATGGCGATGGAGGTGACGACGATGACCGTGCGAAGGTCCCAGCCCATCAGGATGTTCATTGGCATGGCGAGCAGGAACAGGATGGAGCCCATGCGGGCAATCTGGGTGAGCAGATAGCACGCCGAGGCATAGAAGCGCGCCCAGGCCCCGAAGCGGTCCTCGAGGAAGGAATAGGCGCTCACCGAACCTCCCGTGCGATAGAACGGCACAAAATATTTGGCGGCGAAGTAGGACGCGATGGGGATGGATAGACCAAAGACGAAGGGATTCCAGTCGCCTGCGTAGGATTTGCCGGGATTGCCCAGATAGCTGATGGAGCTGACGTAGGTCGAGAAGATGCTCATGCCGACCACCCACCCCGGGATGCTCTTGCCCGCGGTGGTGAAGTCCTTCGACGAGGCCTTCTTGTCGAAGAAACTGCATCCATAGAGGACAATGCCGCCTGTGAAGACGAGGAAGACGATGAAATCGATGAGGTTCATGCGGGGGGGGGTGATTTTGGGGCAGCCAAACATGGCTGCCGTGAGGACGGAGGGGGGGAGTTGAGGGCAGCCAAAGACGGCTGCCAAGGAAACACACGGGGATTATTGGAAGATGTCCAGCTTGCCGTTGCGGATGGGGAGACGATCGAGAGCGGCCTGCACCTTGTCGCGTTCGGGCTGGAAGAACTTGTAGTAGGGCGATGCGACGAAGTCGTCGTCGATGATGCCGAGCAGCGAACAGGCGCACTTGAGGCCCTTGAGGTAGCTGGAGCTATGATGCCCGATGCTGTAGATCGATGCGGAGATCTGCAGTATGTACTGCTGCAGACGACGCAGCTCGACCAGGTCGCCGCTACGGGCCGCGTTGTACATAGCTACATAGAGTTCGGGGAACATGTTGGCGCCACCATTGACGCCACCATGACCACCCATCAGGACACATTCGCCCGTGATCTCCTCGGGACCGCACAGCATGGCGAAGTCCTTGCGCCCCGACTGACGAACAGCATAGGCCACACTCTGGAAATAGACGGCGTTGGCCGATGAGTCCTTGAGACCTACCACCTGGGGCATCTGTGCCAAACGTGCCACGGTGTCGGGAGCGAAGTTGACCTTGACGTGCGACGGCATGTTGTAGAGGAAGAGCGGCAGGGGAAGCTGCGGCACAAGCTCCTCGTAGAACTGCGCCAGTTCGGGCTGTCCGGTGGCGAAGTAATAGGGCGGTGCCGACACGAGGCCAGCTGCTCCGCATTCGGCAGCCACGTTGGCCAGCTTGATGGATTCGACGATGGAGGTGTCGGTGATGCAGGCCAGCAGGGGCAGCCGCCCGGCATTGATGCGGCAACTTTCGCGTATCATCTGATGACGCACCTTGTAGGAGAGCGACTGTGCCTCGCCCGTCGTTCCCAGCACGAACAGTCCGTGCACACCCCCTTCGATGAGGTGATTGATGAGCCGTTCGAGCGATGCGATGTCGAGTGTCTCGTTGTCCTTGAGGGGCGTGACGAGCGGAGGAATGATGCCGCCCAGCGGCTGCGGAAGAATCGTATTCATACTGTGTGTGTAGAGGTTTTTATCAGCCATTGAAGAGGCCTAATGCAAATATTTGCGGATCTGAACGGTCCAGTCGCTGCGGATGGGAGGACAGAACGTGTGGACGCCGAACGACTCGGCCGCTTTACAGTTCTGGTGGTTGTCGTCGACGAAGAGCGTCTCGTCGGGCACATAGCCCGAAGCAGCCAGGATGGCCTCGAACATCGCCGAATCGGGCTTGACGAGATGCATCTCGTAGGAGAGCCAGGTGAAGTCGAAGAGTTCGCTCGGGTCGTAACCTGCCTCGATAAAGGAGCGCAGGCAGTAGTTCCAGTGAACGGGATTGGTGTTGGAGAGGGCACTGACGTGAAAGCCCTCCTTCCGGAGCTGCCGGATGAAGTCAAGACGATAGGCTGGAATGCCATCGCACATCGAGCTGAAGGCCATGACAACCTGCCGGTTGGTGGGAGCCGGAATCGGGTAGCCATCCTTCATGAAGGGTATCATGCTGCGGAGCTTGCCTGTCCGCTCGAAGGCTCCGGTATGGGCCGAACGGATGGCATCGCAGAAGGCTTCGAGCGTGAGCCTGCCGCGCTCCATGTCGTCGAGCACGCCCTTCTGATGAGCCAGGCTCAGCATCTGCTCAATCTCGGGGATGCCAATCTTCTTGAACTCCGAGATGCAGCGGTCGGGGCGCAGGTCGAGCAAGACGCCGCCGAAGTCGAATATTATGTTCTTGATCATTATTTGCGAAGGGGTTTGAGGATGAGGTTGGGGCAGCCATACACGGCTGCCGCGGGGACGGTGGGATGTTGAAGGCAGCCAAAAACGGCTGCCACGGGGACGAGTTGTGGGGTTAGAGCTCGCTCTCCTTCATGCGTTCGGCATTTTCGGCAACGATGAGGTGGTCGATGCAGTCCTGGATGTCGCCGTTCATAAAGGCGGGAAGGTTGTAGATGGTATAGTTGATGCGATGGTCGGTGACGCGGCCCTGTGGGAAGTTGTAGGTGCGGATCTTGGCGCTGCGGTCGCCCGTCGAAACCAAGGTCTTGCGGCGGCTGGCGATGTCATCGACATACTTCTGGTGCTCCTTGTCGTAGATGTAGGAACGAAGGCGCGAGAGTGCACGCTCCTTGTTCTTGGGCTGGTCGCGTGTCTCGGTACATTCAATCAGGATCTCATCGACAACGCCGGTGTTGGGGTTCTTCCACATGTAGCGCAGACGCACACCAGACTCCACCTTGTTGACGTTCTGGCCTCCTGCTCCGGAGCTGCGGAAGGTGTCCCACTTGATTTCGCCCTCGTTGATGTGCACCTCGAACTCATCAGCCTCGGGCAGCACAGCCACCGTAGCAGCCGAAGTGTGCACGCGACCCTGTGTCTCGGTGACGGGCACACGCTGGACGCGATGGACACCCGACTCGTACTTCAGCGTGCCATAGACCGAATCGCCCGTGACCATGCAGATAATCTCCTTGAAGCCACCCACGGCGCCCTCGCTGCTCGACTGGATGGAGAGCGTCCATCCCTTCGACTCGCAGAAGCGCTGGTACATCTTGAAGAGGTCGCCGGCAAAGAGGGCAGCCTCGTCGCCACCCGTCCCGCCTCGGATTTCGAGCACGGCATTCTTGGCATCCTCTGGATCCTTGGGGACGAGAAGCATCTTGATCCTCTCCTCGAGTTCGGGGATGCGGGCCTCGCACTCCTGGAGCTGCTCGCGTGCCATCTCCTTCATCTCTGGGTCGCTCTCAGTCTGCATCAGTTCACGCGCCTCGTCGCGTCCCGACAAGGTTTCGACATATTCCTTGCGCGCCTGGAGGATGTGCTCCAGTTCGCGGTATTCGCGTGTCAGCTTGACGTATCGCTGCTGGTCGGCAATGACATTCGGGTCGGTGACAAGGAGCGACACCTCCTCGAACCGGCTCTTCAGGCCGTCCAATTTCTCTAAAAGACTATCCACTATCGTTTCAAATTACACTTAATCTCATGCAAATCACTCCGACGGCTGCTCGAGCCGTAGAAGATGGAATACTGGCCAGGAACGAACTCCATGCGGCAAGTTTCGGGATTCCAGGTACGAAGGTCCTCGATGGGCACCTCAACCTCGACGGTCTGTCCTGCAGGGACAAAGACGCGCTTGAAGCCACGGAGCGAAAGTTGCGGCCCTTCGACGTCACCTTCGCGCTTCAGATAGACCTGAACTACCTCCTCGCCATCGCGCGAACTGGTGTTGGTAACCGAAACGAGGAGCGAATAGCTGATGCCCAGGCTCTTGCCTTCGACCGTACGGGAAATCATGCGGAAGCGCGAGTTAGCATACTTGAAGGTGCTGTAGCTCAAGCCCTCGCCAAATGCGAAGAGCGGGTCGCCCTTGAAGTAGCGATAGGTGTGGCCCTTCATGTTGTAGTCGCCGAAGTCGGGCAGGTCGTTCTCGCTGCGGTAGAAGGTGATTGGCAGACGACCGGCGGGATTGTAGGCACCCGACAGGACATCGGCCACAGCCTGGCCGCCCTGCTGGCCGCCATACCACGCCTGGAGGATGGCATCGCAGGTGCGTGTCTCGGGTTCGAGTCCGATGGCCGAACCGCTCATGCAGACGAAGACCACGGGCTTGCCGGTCTCGTGCAGTCGGCGAAGTGTCTCGCGCTGCACGGCAGGCAGCTGGATGGTAGTGCGATCACCGCCCCGGAAGCCTTCGTAGGGCACCTTCATCTCCTCGCCCTCGAGCTTTGGAGAGATGCCGCCCACATAAACATAGACATCGGCGTCCTGCGTGTCGGCCAAAAGCTGGTCGTAGTCGAGCTTATTGATGACACCAAGGTCGAAGTTGAACTGCGCATCGTCACTGACATACGCCCAGTCGATCCGGATGTCGTAGTCCCTGCCCTCCTCGACCGAAAGTGTGGTGCTGAACGGACGGGGACCGTGGTTGGTGCGGAACTTCTGGATGGTGTCGCCATTGACCAGATAGACACCCTGACCGCAAATGAAGCCATCAAGGACGATGTCCTGCGTGCGGTCGGCATGGAACGTGGCAACATACTGCGCCGAGAAATCGCGGAGGTTGACGCCCGGTGCAAAGACAGTGGCTCCACCCGTGCTGAGCTGCCAAGGGGAAGTGAGGTCCACAACGACGTCGGGCTGGCCCTCGCGGCTTGGATTGTTCCAATACCGGGCCGTGAAGCCGCGCTGCCCATTCAGGCCCGTACACTTGGAGAATGCACTTTCAAAGACATCGTCGGTGACGAGGTTCGAACCGCGCTGATAGATGACGTTCGAAGCACCGAAGGTCTTCCGTATGGCATCGAGCACGGTGATGGTGCGACGGGGCGTGCCGTAATAGTTGCCCCACTGGGCCACACTGTCGGTGGCATTTGCGCCGATCACGGCAATCCGCTTGCCCTGGAGAGGCAACAGGTTGCGCCGGTTCTGGAGGAGCACGATAGACTCACGTGCCATCTGGAGGGCCACCTGGTCGCTTTCCTCATCGGCGAGCAAGGACTCGGGAATGTAGTTCCACGAAACGAGCTCGTCGTTGTCCATCTCGCCCAGACGGAAACGATCGGTGAGCAGACGCAGCACCGACACGTCGATATCAGACTCGTGGATGATGCCGCGCTCGACGGCTTCGGGCAGGTTCTTATAGGCGCTGCCGCACTCAACATCGGTGCCGCTCAGCACGGCACTGGCCGACGAGGCTGCCGCATCGCCCGGGAAGACCTGGTGGTTCTCGTAGCGGGGCGAATAGAAGTCATTGATGGCTCCGCAGTCGCTGACGACGATGCCCTTGTAGCCCCATTCGTTGCGCAGGATCTGCGTCAGGAGCTGGTCGGAACCGCAGCAGGGCTTGCCTTCGTAGGCATTGTAGGCGCACATCACCTCGTGGACATCAGTGGTCTTGATAAGGTTCTCGAACGCATAGAGATAGGTCTCGGCCAGGTCGCGCTGGCTGATGTCGGCGGCATTGAACTTGTGGCGCTCGTATTCCGGACCGCTGTGGACGGCATAGTGCTTGAGGCAGGCATGGAGCTTGTCGTAGGGGCGCCACTTTTCGGAGCTGGTCAGGTCGCTGATGAAGCTATAGACCTTCGTGCGGGGACTGCCCTGCAGGCCCGTGACGACGGCATAGCCCATCTTGCGGGTGAGGAACGGGTCTTCGCCGTAGGTCTCCTGGCCACGTCCCCAGCGCGGGTCGCGGAAGATGTTGATATTGGGTGTCCAGACGGTCAGTCCGCTGTAGCGCTTGACAAGGCCTGCACGGCGCGCCTGGATGTACTTGATGCGCTGTTCGGTGCTGGCGATGTCCATGACCTGCTGCAGGAGGTCCGGATCGAACGAGGCTGCCATGCCGATGGCCTGCGGGAATACGGTGGCCATGCCGCTGCGGGCGGCACCGTGCAGGGCCTCGCTCCACCAGTTGTATTCCTGGATGCCCAATTCGGGGATGGCGCGGCTGTCGTTCATCATCAGGGAAACCTTCTGCTCGAGGGTGAGACGGCTCAGGAGGTCGCGGGCACGCACTTCGGCTGAGAGATTGGGGTTCTTGTAAGGTAATGTCTTTTCGGCCCCGGCAACGCCGAAGCAGCACAGACTGGCTAATGCCAGGATCAGGAAGAACTTGTGTTTCATAGGGTGGATTGATTTACAAATTTGGGAGCAAATATACAATAAAATTTCCGCAAAACAAAATTTCGGCTCGAAAATATGCTTTGCGGATTCATTTCGTGCAAAATATTGGCCCAAATAGGCAAATGGAGAAGACTAATTCATCGGTCAAACATATGTTTGGCAGGCTTCGGACTATCGGGAATGGCTCGACTTCAAACCTCGTCCTGCACCCAGGTGAGGACATAGTCATCGGTGTAGTCGAAATGGATGGACATGGGCACCTCGCGGCCCTCGACATGGAGGAGCACCCGTTTCTGATCCAAATCGACATGGACGATGGAGGTCAGCTTCTTCAGGTCGTAGAACGACTGGCCCAGCACCTTGAACGCCGACTCCTTGCCGCTCCAGGCCAGATGGAAGGCGAGGTCGATGTCGGGAGTCAGGGCCAGGACGGCAATCTCGTCGGGCGTCAGGAACTGCTTGACAACACGCTGCACACGGTCTGCCCGGCGCTCGATGTCGATGCCGACGGGGACGTCGGAGCTGATGACTGCCACATAGTCCCGCGTATGGCTGAAGCTAATGAAGGGTGCATCGGGCTCGTCGATCGAAGGCTTGCCAAAACGGTCATAGACAATGGGCTTCTCCTCGCCCCGCATCAGCTCCTTCAAGGCCCTGCGCACCGACAGGATTTCCATCAGGCGCCTGCTGCCGGGCTTCAGGTTGCGGATCTTTGCCTCGAAATACTCGGGATGCGACAGGCTGGCACGCAGCTCGTCCTCGCTTTCGGTGATTTTCCAAACAATATAGTCGGGAGCAGACATCTTAGGGCTATTTTATGCAGATTATCAGGGCAATTGGAGGAAAATTATCAGGGCAGTTTGATACGGACACGGTCGATGCGACGCTTGTCCATCGACAAGACGGTGAACTCTATTCCCCGGAAACGGATTACTTCGTGGACACGGGGGAAATTCTGCTTGACTTCGAGCAGCAACCCTCCTATCGACTCGCAGTTGTCGGCCTTTTCGCCCAGGTCATCATCCTGGTCGAGACCAGTCACCTTGCAGAAGTCGGTGAGTGAGGTGCGGGCCTCGAAGATCCACTCCTTCTGCCCCACCTTCTGCCAGGTCTGCTCGTCCTCGTCGTATTCGTCGTGTATCTCGCCCACAATCTCCTCGAGAACGTCCTCCATGGTGATAAGTCCCGATGTGCCACCGAATTCGTCCACCACAATGGCCATGTGGAGACGCTTCTGCCGGAAGTCGTCGAGCAGGTCGTCGATGGGCTTGTTCTCGGGCACGTAATAGGGTTCGCGAATGAGTGTCTGCCACTGGAACTTGTCGTCGCGGTTGAGGTAGGGAAGCAGGTCCTTGATGTAGAGGATTCCCTTGATGTGGTCTTCGGTGTCCTCCACGACGGGCATGCGGCTATATTTCTGGTCAACCACTTTCGAAAGCACCTTGCTGAAGGGGGTATCGACGTCGATGGTGACCATCTCGGAACGCGTGGTCATGGCATCCTTCACGGTCTTGTCGCCAAATTCGATGATGCCCTCCAGCATCTTCTTCTCGTCGTTGTGGACCTGGGTGGTCACCTTCAGGGCATCGCTGAGGTCGTCCATCGTGACGTCGTCGGTCATCTTGTCGGCCAGATGGCGGTTCAGGCCGCCCATGCTCTTGACAAGCAGCAGGATGAAGGGATGGAAGATGTTGGTGAGCAGCTTCATGACGGGACTCACCGTGCGGCTGAACGAGAGCGCATGGTGCGAGGCATAGACCTTGGGAAGAATCTCGCCGAAAAGCAGCAGCAGAAACGTCAGCAGGATGGTCTGGCTCAAGAAGATGAGCCAGGCAGGATTGTCGCTCACGGGCATCACCTGGGCGAAGAAATAGCTGAAAAGCATGATGATGGCAACATTCACGAAGTTGTTGCCAATCAGAATGGCGGCCATCAGGTTCTCCTGCTTCTCCAGCAGCTCCTGTATGAGTCCGTCGCGGTTGTTCTCGTCCTCGTCGAGCTTGTCCAGGTCGCGAGGAGAGAGGGAAAAGAAGGCCACCTCGGATGCCGAGATGCACGCCGAAGCCATGAGCAGCACTACTGCAATCACAAGCGAAACGATAGCAGCCACACTGGGAGCAAAAAGATGTATACTGTCTATGTCCATCGGGACAGAATTATGAAATGGTCAACCTTTTTTATTTAACATGAATTTTCATGAATTTAACATGAATTATTGTTGAAAAATTCACGTTAATACGCGATAATTCGTGTTAGAAAAAAAACGTATAATTACAATTGTTAACTGTTAATTGTTAATTATTAATTGGTAATTGATGAACTTTTTCGTTTGGGACTCGCGTCAAGCAGCTGCTTCTGCAACTTGGCCTGCGTGATGCCTCGGATGATGTGTCCGCGTGAGCAAAGCGATATGTCGCCGGTCTCTTCGCTCACCACAACCACCTGTGCATCGCAGATTTCGGTGATGCCGATGGCACTGCGGTGACGCAGACCGAGTTCAGCCGGGATGCGTCGGTTGCGGCTGGTGGGCAGCACGCCTGCAGCCTGGGCAATTCGACCATTTCGAATGAGCATGGCCCCGTCGTGGAGAGGCGAATTCTTGAAGAACACCTGCTCGATGAGCCGTGCCGAAACGATGGCATCCATCTCGCAACCCGGGGGCGAAATCAGGGGCTCGACATCGTCGTAGCGCTGCACCACGATGAGGGCTCCCACCTTGTGTTCCGACATGTGCTGGCACGCCAGAATCACGGCATCGACCCACTTCGTATCGTCGTTCTTCGCCAACTCCTCCTTGCCAAAGAATCGCAGCATGCTGCTCCACTGGTGACGCGAACCCAGACGTATCAACGCCTGGCGTATCTCATTCTGAAACAGAATGACCAGGATAATCATCGACACCGAGACGATGAGGTCAAGGATGCCGCCCAACAGACGGAACTGAAAGAACCGCAGGCCTACCCACAGGACGATGATGGCAATAAGCCCCTTGAAAATGACAATCGTGCCATTTCCTTGCGACCAACGATACAGGTAGAACATCAGAGCGGCTACGCCCAGAACATCTATCAAGTCAATTATGCCAAAATCCCACATAGCTGAACGGCCTCGGCGGCCTCTTTAACGTCATGGACTCGCAGGATGGATGCCCCGTGCAGCAGTGCATAGGTGTTGAGCACCGTCGTGCCGTTCAAGGCATGCCGGGCGTCCGTCCCAAACAATTTATAGATCATCGACTTGCGGCTCACTCCTACCAGCAGGGGATAGTCGGGCAGCGCAGCACGAATCCGATCAAGGCCCTTCATCAGTTCGTAATTCTGCTCCAAGGTCTTCGCAAAGCCGAAGCCTGGATCGAGAATCACAGCGGGAACCGGAAGGGAAAAGTGCAAGGAAAGCGAGGTGAGCCGGGCAAGCTGTTCTTGGAAGAAACGGATCACCTCCTCCACCACCCCGTCGGGATACCCGGTCATCTGCTGCATATCACGGGGCGTGCCGCGACTATGCATCATTATATAAGGAGTACCCGTACGAAGGACAACCGGGAACATCTCCTCGTCGAGGGTTCCGCCCGAAATGTCGTTGATGAGGTTGGCTCCGAGCGACGTCACGCATTCATCGGCAACGCAGGCCCGGAAGGTGTCCACGCTGACCAGTGGCTTCGAACGGCCTTCGTCGCGATGCTGCTGCCACCAGCCCTGTGCTTCCTCGACGACGATTGGTAGCGCCTCTCGCAACCGCTCCAGCTCGACCTCGGCAGTGACCTCCGGAGCACCCGGACGCGTCGAACAGGCACCCACATCCACGATGGCTCCTCCCTCGTCCAATATCTGACGCACACGCTCGCGTAAGGCACCTTGTTCCCCCACGCGACTGGCCTCGTAGAACGAGTCAGGAGTAACATTGATGATGCCCATCACACAGGGAGAAGGGTGCATTTTCGACACTTTCATGTTGCAAAGTAATATCATTTTTTGCAGAAATGCAAGTGTATGACGCCAAAAAGTGAAAAAAAATGAGAAAGATACCTAAAAAATTAACTATCTTTACACCGCAATAAGCAAAAATATTGATTTTTCTCGACAACGTTGTCAAGAGATACGTGCATTTATCAGACGACATTATCTTTGCAGTACTAAAAACAAAAACACTAAAACAATTACTGCTATGTTTGAAACCTTCAAATCATTGGATGGCATGCTGCAAGTTTATTGGATCCTGGCAGCTGTCTCGAGTATCATCTTCATCATCCAGGCCATCATGACCTTCATCGGCTTCGATGCCGACAGTGATGTCGATATGTCCAACGCACCCGACCAGATACCCGACAGTGGCGACGCTGCCTTCGATACCGCCGGTTTCCACCTCGTCTCGGTCAAGTCGGTCATCTGCTTCATCCTTGGCTTCGGCTGGACGGGCGTGCTCTGCTGGAACTATATCCCCAACCACGTCCTGCTTGGACTGCTCGCAGCCGTTGTGGGTCTCATCTTCATGTCGCTCATCGCCTTCCTGCTCTTCCAGATGATGAAGCTCAACCGCGACAACACGTTCCGCATCGAACAGGTCATCGGACTGCCTGCCGACGTCTATCTCCGCATACCCGCCGGCCGCAAGCAGACCGGCAAGATCACCGTCTCGCTCAACGGCTCCACCCACGAGCTTGAAGCCCTTTGCGACGAAGCTGTTCCAACCGGTACGAAGGTGCGCATCAAGGAGATTGTCCAGGGAGAAACTGTCCTGGTAGAAAGGATATGATCTCTCCGAAATTCCGAATACTCTGAATACTCCGATAACTCCGATAACTCCGAAAACTCCGATAATTCTATTAACCAATAATACTATCAAATTATGTCTTTCACAGAAGCCGTAAAAACTTGCTTTGCCAAGTACGTTACTTTCAGCGGACGTGCCCGCCGTTCCGAGCACTGGTACTTCTTCCTTTTCATCACCCTGGTTCAGATTGTTCTCATAATCTGGGTCGGATCATCCATAATGGGGCCAGTGATGGAGTATATTTCAAGGGGTGGTGACCCCAATGATAAAGAAGCCATCGCCGAAATCGTTAACCCCTACAGGTTCTCCCCATCTTCCATCGTTATGCTTATCTTCTGGGTGGGCACCCTTCTTCCCATCATCGCTGTACAGATTCGTCGCATGCATGACATTGGACGTTCGGGTTGGTGGTCGATGACTTACTGGGCAGGTGTACTCCTGATGTATGCGCCTTTCATTCCAACGAGTATCTCCTATTTGATCTTCATTATCGGCACCATCTGGTTCATCTACCTTGCTTGCCAGGATTCCCAGCCCGGCGACAACGTCTATGGTCCTAATCCCAAGGGTGAAGAAGCATTCACTTCCAGCAGCTTCTAAAATAACTTATAGTTCCTTCTAAAAAAACTTTATAGTCACTATAATAACTATAGTTACTATTCGACTACCCCCCAAAAATCAATCAACCTAAAAAATAAAACAATATGTTTGATCCATCCCTACTTCCACTGATTCTCATTCTCGTGATGATTGTGCTTGTGGCTGCTTTGCTCAAGCGTTACCGTCGTTGCCCATCCGACAAGATTCTCGTTGTCTATGGCTCCACCGGCAAAGGTTCTGCCAAGTGTGTACATGGTGGTGGCGTGTTCGTCTGGCCCATCATCCAGGACTACGCCTACCTCAACCTCACCCCTATTTCCATTGAGGCAAACCTCACCAATGCCCTTTCGCGCCAGAACATCCGCGTCGATGTGCCCTGCCGCTTCACCGTGGGCATCAGCACCGAATCCGATTCGATGAACAACGCTGCCGAACGTCTGCTTGGTCTGTCGGCCAACGACATCCAGGACATGGCGCGTGATATCCTCTTCGGCCAGCTGCGTCTCGTCATCGCCTCCATGTCGATCGAGGAACTCAACCAGGACCGAGACGTCTTCCAGGAGAACATCAAGAAGAACGTCGAGATAGAGCTCAAGAAGATTGGTCTGAAGCTCATCAACGTGAACATCACCGATATTAAGGACGAATCGGGCTACATCGAGGCTCTCGGTCAGGAAGCCGCTGCCAAGGCCATTAACGAAGCCAAGGTAAAGGTTGCCGAGAAGGAGAACGAGGCCAAGGCCAAGGTTGCCGAACAGGAGATGTCGGGCGAAACCGGCAAGGCTCACTTCCAGATGGAGACCCGTAAGGCTGTGGCTGCAGCCAATGCCGAAGCCATCAAGGGCGAGAACAACGCCAAGGTCGAGATCGCCAATTCGCAGGCCGACCTACGCGAACGTGAAGCCGAGGCACAGCGCCGTGCTACCGCTGCCGAGAAGATTGCAGCAGCCAAGGCACTCGAAGAGTCGTACGTTGCCGAGCAGAAAGCCGAGTTGGCACGTGCCGAGCGCGAACAGGCCACCCAGAAGGCCAACGTCATCGTGGCACAGGAGATTGAGAAGCAGCGACTCATCGTGGCTGCCGAAGCCGAGGCCGAGCGCAAGCGTGTCAATGCGAAAGGTGAAGCCGACTCGGTGGCCTTCCGCGCCAAGGGTGATGCCGACGCCGTGGCCATCAAGGCAAAGGGTGAAGCTGACGCCATCAAGACCAAGGCCGAAGGTGAAGGTGTGGCTGCAGCCACCCGCGCCAAGGGTGAGGCACAGGCCATCTTCGCCAAGATGGAGGCCGAAGCCAAGGGTCTGTTCGAGGTGCTCACCAAGCAGGCTTCCGGTTACGACAAGATGATCCAGGCTGCAGGCGACGCCAACAAGGCCTACACCCTGCTCCTCCTCGAGAAGCTCCCCGAACTCGTCAAGACGCAGGTCGATGCCATCAAGGGCATCAACATCGACAAGGTTACCGTCTGGGATACGGGCAATGGCGGCGAAGGCAAGTCCTCGACAGCCAACTTCGTATCGGGCCTCTACAAGAGCATCCCTCCCCTGCAGGACCTCTTCAACCAGGCCGGCATGAAGCTCCCCGATTACCTGGGAACCAAGACCGATGAGCCTAAGGACACCGAGGCTACCGAGGTCAAGCCCGAAGAATAACCCGTCTCCGAATCTGCTGCTATGGCCGCCAAATTAGCGGTCATGGCAGCGCTCGTTTGCTTTATTTCCTCTAGAAAATCTAGTCCATTCAACACACCCCTCCCATGAAATCCCACCTACTTCTCTCCCTGCTCCTCCTCGCCCCTGTGGCACTTTCGGCCCAGGGCATTCCCGTTCTCGAGACAGGAGGCAAGCCCATGCCCGACGAATGGATTGACATCGACACGGGCCATCGCATCATCAAGCTCACGCGACGAGCCGGGGCCAACCGCTCGTTCTATTTCCACAACCATCCCTTTGTCGGCGACGAGATGCTCTTCGTGGGCACCGACGCCGTCCAGGCTTCGACCGACATGGTGGCCGGCAACGGCACACAAGGCGTCATCAAGCAGATGTATGCCGTCAATCTCAAGACGCTCGACGTCCGCCAGGTGACGCATGAGCCGCAGGGCGTTTCGACCGAGATTGTCTGCCCCGCCACCCGCGAGCTCTTCTTCCAGCGTCGCGACAGCATCTTCGCCTGTGCCATCGCCGATGGCGCCACCCGCTTCATCGCCCGGCTCCCCGAGGGACGGACCGGCCATATTGCTGCCGTCAACTGCGATGGCACACGCCTGGCAGGCACCTTCGACAACCCCGAGGAGGCACGCATCCTGCGCGACCATCCCAAGAAGGGCGACTTCTTCAACCTTATCTTCGAAGCCAGGCTCGAAAAGACCATCTTCACCATCGACACCAGGACAGGCGAGTTCAGCAACGTCTGGACCGACAACGCCTGGCTCAATCACCTGCAGTTCTCACCCACCGATCCCAACCGCCTGCTCTTCTGCCACGAAGGACACTGGCACAAGGTCGATCGCATCTGGAACATCGACATCCGTTCGCGCAAGGAACTCGACCGAGCAGGTTTGAAGAACAAGCCTGCCCGTCAGCCCGTGCTGATGCACAAGCGCACCGTCTATCGCGAGATTGCTGGTCACGAATGGTTCGGTGCCGATGGCCGCTACATCTACTTCGACCTGCAGAAGCCGCGCAGCACCGCCTTCTATGTCGGCAAGGTCGATGTCGAGACGCTGCACGAGGACATCTATCCCCTGACGCGTGACGAATGGGCCGTCCACTACACCACAGCCTGGGACGAAAGCTTCCTGGCAGGCGATGGCGGCTCGAAGACCTCGGTGGCACATTCCAACAAGGACCAATGGATCTTCCGCTACGATTATCCGATGACGCGCAATTCCCTGGGTGGCTCCTTCCCCACCTCGCAGGACTCCATCTACACCATCGTGTGCGACAGCCTCAAGTCCGAAAAGCTCGTCAACATGCAGCACCACAACTACAACCTCGAGCCCAATGTCCACTTCAGTCCCGACGACAAATGGATCATCTTCCGAGCCAATTTCGAAGGTTTTGACAACGTCTATGCAGTCGAATTATAAGTATGTAACCAAAATTAACTATAATTATATGTGGCTTTTCTTAACACGAATTATCATGAATTTACACGAATTATTATTTCGTAAATTGTATAATATAGAAACATGCTGAAAATTCACGTTAATTGGCGATAATTCGTGTTAAAAATATAAATATGATTATGCACTTCAGGAATAAGGCATCCTTCCTTCTATCGACACTCCTGCTGTGTTTTGCCCCTCTCGCTTCGTTGTTTGCACAACCCAAGGCACCCCAGCAGATACAGCAGCAGTGGGGCGACCAGCTCAACGGCACCTACATCAATCCCATTCTTCCTGCCGACTACAGCGACCCCGACGTCATCCGTGTAGGCGAGAAATACTACATGGTGGCCTCCGATTTCCACTTCATCGGCATGCAGATCCTTGAGTCAGACGACATGGTGAACTGGCGTGTCGTGACGCAGGTCTTTGACCGTTTCGACTATCCTGGATGGGACACCAACCAGCATTATGCCGGCGGCTCCTGGGCGCCTGCGCTGCGTTATCAGGAGGGACGTTTCTACATCTATTTCTGCACACCCGACGAAGGGCTCTTCATGACCTCTGCACCCGATGTGGCAGGACCTTGGGAGCCCCTCCATCTCGTCAGGCAGGTACCCAAATGGGAAGACCCTTGCCCGTTCTGGGACGATGAGATTGTCCACGAAGCCGATGGCACGCGTGTCATCCCCGGCCAAGCCTATCTCGTCCGCAGCCAGCATGGTGCTGGCCCCATCATCGTCCACAAGATGAGTCACGACGGCAGGCAACTGCTCGACGAAGGCGTCACGGTCTATGAAGGCCCCGTGGCCGAAGGTCCGAAGTTTCTGAAGCACAACGGATACTACTACATCTCCATTCCCGAAGGTGGCGTCGAACGTGGTTGGCAGACAGTGCTCCGCTCGAAGCACATCTATGGCCCCTACGAAAGCCGACGTGTGCTCGAAACGGGCTCTACCTCCATCAATGGTCCTCACCAGGGCTCCATCGTCGATACGCCCGACGGCACATGGTGGTTCTATCACTTCCAGCACGCAGGAGCCATCGGTCGCATCGTGCATCTACAGCCCATGACGTGGCAGGACGACTGGCCGGTCATTGGTGTCGATTACGATGGCAATGGCGTCGGCGAACCCGTCAATACGTGGTCTATGCCCATCAAGGACAAACCCATCGACCATGCTGCCCACCTCCCCTACCAGGACATCAGCTTCAAGCCCGAAGGACTCAGCTCGCTCTGGCAATGGAACCACAACCCCGACAACACGGCCTGGTCGCTCACCGAGCATCCCGGCGCATTGACACTCCATGCCCTGCAGTCCGACAACTTCGCCAATGCCCGCAACACCATCACGATGCGTACCATGGGCTACGACATCGATGCTACCATCCTGCTTGACCTCACCGACCTCGCCGATGGCGCGCACACCGGCCTGGCATGCATCGGCCGAGGCAACCAACTCATTGGTGTCGTCAAGGAGGGTGAGGAAATCTATTTCTACCGCAACTTCCAGCAGCCTCTCATCCATTACGCGAAGGATCGCAATCGCACGGTCTTCTTCGACAAGGAAGAAAGGTTGCATTGCCCCTCAGGCACTCCCACCACCCATATCTATCTCCGCATCCACTTCGACCTGCGGACGCAGAAGTGCCGTTTCTACTGCAGCCTCGACGGCCAGAAGTACAACCTGGTCGGCAAGCCTTTCGCGGTCGAATTCGGCAACTGGAAGGGTGTTCGCTGGGGCATCTATCACTACAACACGCTCGGCAAGGGAGGCAGCGTGACTGCCACAATCATCCAGTAGCGGTTCGACCAACCGACGAAGTCAGTCTATTCCAATACAGCGTCTATCAATCCATGCAAAAAGAAAGTTTCCTCTATCGTTTCTTCAATCTCTACTACGAAGGCTTCAGGAACATGAAGCTGGGCCGTACGTTGTGGACCATCATCCTCATCAAGTTGTTCGTCATCTTCGCCATCCTCAAGGTGTTCTTCTTCCCCAATTTCCTGAAGGAGCACGCCCCCGGCAACGAATCCTCCTACGTCGCCACCGAGCTCATCGACCGCGCCGAGCCATAGTCCCTTTTTTTTCGAAAAAAACGATATTCCCCCCGCGTTTCCGTGGCAGCCATCCTTGGCTGCCCTTTCTCCCCCACAAAACCACAAAACCCCAATATTATGACAACCCTACTGCTAATCGATGCCGGTACCATTGAATGGTCGAGAGCACAATTCGCTCTCACGGCAATCTACCATTGGCTCTTCGTACCCCTGACGCTCGGCCTCGCCGTCATCATGGGCATCATGGAGACCTGCTACTATCGCACCAAAGACAACTTCTGGAAAGACACAGCCAAGTTCTGGCAGAAGCTCTTCGGCATCAACTTTGCCATGGGCATCGCCACGGGCATCATCCTCGAATTCGAGTTCGGTACCAACTGGAGCAACTACTCGTGGTTCGTGGGCGACATCTTCGGCGCACCCCTGGCGGTCGAGGGCATCGTCGCTTTCTTCATGGAATCGACCTTCGTGGCCGTGATGTACTTCGGATGGAACAAGGTGTCGCGCGGCTTCCACCTCGCCTCCACCTGGCTCACCGGCCTCGGCGCCACCATCTCTGCATGGTGGATCCTGGTGGCCAACGCCTGGATGCAGTATCCCGTTGGCTGCGAGTTCAACCCCGACACGATGCGCCACGAGATGGTTTCGTTCTCCGAAGTCGCCCTCTCACCCTTTGCTGTCTCGAAGTTCTGTCACACCGTCACCTCGGCGTGGATTGTTGGCGCTGTCTTCTGCGTGGGCGTCTGCTGCTGGTACCTGATGAAGAAACGCGAGACGAAACTTGCGCTCGAAAGCCTCAAGATTGGCGCCATCGTCGGCCTCGTAGCTTCCCTCCTTGCTGCCGCTACCGGACACAAGTCGGCTCAGGATGTTGCCGAAGTGCAGCCCATGAAGCTGGCAGCCATGGAAGCGCTCTACAATGGCGGCACCGATGTCGGACTGACAGCCGTCGCCTGGGTCAATCCCTTCAGCCAGCCCGACTATGCCAACGACGAATCGGCACCCTTGAAGATCGAGATGCCCTATGCCCTCTCGTTCATGGCGACCAACGACATCCATGGCTTTGTGCCCGGCATCAACGACCTGCTGAATGGCTATACGAAGCCCGACGGCACACGCGAACCCTCCATCGACGAAAAGATAGAACGCGGCAAGAAAGCCATCACCGCACTCGCCGACTATCGCAAGGCAAGGCAGGAAGGTGTGCCCGTGGATTCCCTCGGTGCACAACTTGCCACCATCAACGAGAACATGAAATACTTCGGCTATGGCTACATCAAGGACAAGGATCAGGTAGTGCCCTACATCCCCATCAACTTCTGGGCATTCCGCATCATGGTGGGCATCGGCTGCCTCCTCATCCTGTTCTTCGCCATCGTGCTGGCAGGAGCCTACCGATGGCCCGCCAAGTTCTGGCAGAAGCGCGACATCACCACCCTGCCCAACTGGCACTATTGGGTAGCCATCGCGCTCATCCCGTTGGCCTATATAGCCTCCGAGAGCGGCTGGCTCGTGGCAGAGTTCGGACGTCAGCCGTGGACCATCCAGGATATGCTCCCCACCTGGGTAGCCGTCAGTGACCTGCATTCTTCGTCGGTCATCATCACGTTCTTCCTGTTCCTCATCCTCTTCACCACGATGCTCGCCGTCGAAATCAACATCCTCCTCAAGCAAATCAAGAAAGGCCCCGATTATTCGGCCTGATCTCGCGTTTACGCGGCAGCCATCCTTGGCTGCCCTCTCACCCCTCTTAACCCTACCCATATGACATACGAATTTTTGCAACAATACTGGTGGTTCATCGTCTCGCTGCTCGGTGCGCTGCTCGTTTTCCTGCTCTTCGTGCAGGGAGCCAACTCCTTGGCCCGTAGTCTGGGCAAGACCGAAGAAGGCCGGCGACTGGTCTTCAACTCTACCGGACGCAAGTGGGAATTCACCTTCACCACCCTCGTCACCTTCGGCGGCGCGTTCTTTGCCTCCTTCCCCCTCTTCTATTCCACCTCGTTCGGTGGAGCCTATTGGCTGTGGATGATCATCCTCTTCACCTTCGTGCTGCAGGCCGTCAGCTACGAGTTCCAGAACAAGATCGGCAACTTCCTCGGTCCCCGCACCTTCCAGTTCTTCCTTTTTCTCAACGGCATCGTCGGCCCATTGCTGCTGGGCGGCGCCGTATCGACCTTCTTCGAAGGCTCCAACTTCGTGGTCGAGAAGAGCAATCTGGTGAATGCCGGGTCACTGACGCCCGTCATCAGCCACTGGGGAAATGCCTCGCACGGCCTCGATGCGCTGCTCAATCCCTGGATTCTCGTCTTCGGCTTTGCGGTCGTGTTCCTGGCACGCACCTTGGGCATCCTCTATGTGATGAACAACGTTGCCGACGAGGGCATCCGTCAGCGCGGTGTCGTCGGACTCAAGGTAAATGCAGTCGCCTTCGTCGTGCTCTTCGTCGTCTATCTCGTCCACCTGTTGCTGAAGGACGGCTTTGCCTACAACGAGGCAGGCGTCATCACGGTGGAACCGTTGAAGTATCTCAACAACTTCCTCCAGATGTGGTATCTCCTCGTCCTATTGCTGATAGGCGTTGTGCTCGTACTCTTCGGCATCGGCAAGACCATCGTTTCGAAGCAGTACATCTGCGGCATCTGGCCTGCCGGCATAGGCACCGTGCTCGTCGTGCTGGCACTGCTGCTCTGCGCTGGGTGGAATGGCACAGCCTACTATCCATCGACCGCCGACCTGCAGTCGTCGCTCACCATCCGCAACTCCTGCAGCAGCGAGTTCACGCTGCGCACCATGTTCTACGTCTCCTTCCTCGTTCCCTTCGTCCTCGCCTACATCGTCTATTGCTGGCGTGCCATCGACAAGAAGAAGCTCGACAAGACCGAGATCCAGACTGATCATGCCTACTAACGCAAATACCAATGAAAAAAAAGCGTCTTGATCATATCTTAAGACACAGAAAAAATAATATGATTTATTGATAGAAGAAAAATAGAACACATTCAGAAACCAACAGGAGGCTTTGAGCATTTTGCTCAAAGCCTTTTATTTCAGCCTCTTGAATGGCCACAAGAAGATAGAAGAGGCTTACGGTATTTCAGCGTAAGCCTTGTAGATCAGTGGATTAAGGAGTCTGTTTAATTGCCCTGTATTAGGGCAATTCCTGAATATCCGCGACTTGCGAATCAATTCTAACTGTTCGTTCGAATTCCTGTATTTCAAGATGTTAGGGCCAGTAATGCAATGGCGAGGCTTATTCCGTTTTAGAATAAGCCTTGATAATCAGCGTTTTGTATATAAGTTGCATGGACCAGATGGCTTGCCTTGATTTAGGGCAAGCCTTGTAGATCAGCGATTTAAGGGTTATTACAAACTATGGTACACTTTTCAATTACTAAGTGGTACACTTTTGGATTATCACAAATAGTGAGGCAATACATTCCAACGCAAAATCAGTAAATTTAATTTTAATTTTTTAATTTTTTAATTTTCTGACCATCTCTATCCCTACAATTTGTTGACTATGGAGCTGGAGATTCGGTCAATCAAATCCAGGGAATTGTGGAAAACATAAGGTAGGAAGGCCAACTCTAAACGTACGGGAAGATGTGTTTTCAGCACATTATCCGAGCAAAATGGGGTGCTATTTCTTGAAGCTTTTTCTGCATCTGATTTAATATTTTATGTAATCATGAAGGATGTCTGATTATTTGAACTGCATATAAGAAAATGTTCAAATATCTATATCTCAATGTCTTAACTAATCAACCCAAACAAAATGGCAACATCAAATTATTAAATTATTAAAAAATTAAAATTAAATTCAGTGTTTGGGGGATAATGATTTTTAAGGGGGGTGAGTTTTAAACTATAAATTTTTAAATATAAAATATAATATATTATTTATATATAAAATATCGCGCGCAATAGGGAAAAAGGTAAATTTAATTTTAATTTTTTAATTTTTTAATTTTCTGTCCTGTGTACCTCCAAACAAAGTTGACTGGCAGTTTTTCAGATAGGATAGTCCTATTCGTAAGCCACCTCCCTAAAATATTGGCGATTTTTGAGGAGAAAAAGATAAATTTTTATCGTAAAATCTGTTAAATTTGCAGTCTGAACCACCTTTTTGGGCGAATATGCCACGAAAATGAGTAACTTTGCACTGCGTTCTTTGAAATGCTGAATCGAAACTTGGCGACTACAGGCTTAGATAGCCTTACATTTGCATTCTGATGGCCAGGAGAATGCTTCCTCCGTTTGCGCAAGCATCCCGATGGTCGGGGGGATGAATCGGGAGTAGCGGGGATAGCGCATCGCCTCGACCTGCGGATCGGATGCATCATTCGGGGGTGAGCATCCACGGCAGGTGGCATGTTCGGACAACAGGAGGCAGCGTTCGCACGGCTGCAGCAGGACCATTTCGGCAGACACGCCGTTCATTTTTCCGGAAAAATGAATGCGCTGCTGCCCGAGGGCACACGCTATCGGCCTTGCAAGTGCTGGGTGATAATACCGACATGTACGCTCACGGCCGAGAACATACAGCGCACCAAACGGCATAAGCATCGCACGGGCCGACAACATATTCCACACCATCGCGGACTGCATCGCATGGGCCGTGAGGTTGATAGTATTAAAAACACTCACGAATTGGTCCTGATTTTTTTGAAAGAACACGAATCGCACGAATCTACACACTAAGTTGTTTGGAGGCAAGGTGAAAATGGCAGACAACCTCGGCCCATCGGTCGCTCCGCTCAAAATCTTTCAAAAATCTTATAAAAATCGAGTAATCCTGCATAAAATCGCACTTAGTGCAGAAAATCCATCCGGACCCAAAAGTAATTCCGAAAAAGACGAAAAGACGAAAAGGAACGAAAATGGTAACGGGACGAGCAATTATTTTCTGCACGAAGAGCATATTTTCTGAAACCTATTGGAGGTTTCAATTTTCCGGCTGATGTCTCCGCTATTGAAGCGAGAGACGAGGCCATTTTCACAAAACTAAAACCTAATTCTCCAGAACAAAACACTGAGAAATTGCAAAGAGGCACACCGACTCCAGTGTGCCTCTTGACAGATCAGAAAATTAAAAAATTAAAAAATTAAAATTAAATTTACTGATTTTCGAAAATAATCGTATCGTCAACGGATGAACAACAGTTCACGATACTTTGGCAGTGGCCAGAAGGCATCATCGACAATGAGTTCGAGTTTGTCGATCTGACGGCGAATGCTGTCAAAGAAAGGTGCAACCGTGTCGTGATAGGCAATAGCTTTCTCACGCTCGTCTGCAATGCGGTTGGCGACCTTGCGTGCTGCCACAAGTTCCTCAACCTGTGTCTCGATACGGCTGGTACGTTCGGCAATATCTTCGACGAGCTTGAGATTACGGGCACTGAGTGCATCGGCCTTCATCGCAGGGAATGCCTTATGCATGGACTCGATATTGGCCAACAAACGGCTCTGATAGTTGGTAGCCACCGGGATGATGTGGTTCATCGAAAGGTCGCCAAGCACACGCGCCTCAATCTGAATCTTCTTCGTATAGGTCTCCCACTTGACCTCATTGCGTGCTTCCAGTTCCTTGCGGGTCATGACACCGAGGCTTTCGAACATCTGAACGCTTTCTGCATCGAGGTATCGATCGAAGATGACTGGGCAGGATGTCTCGACATCGAGACCACGTCGGGCAGCCTCGGCCTTCCATTCATCCGAGTAACCATTGCCATCAAAGCGGATGGGTTTGCAGGTCTTGATGTCTTCGCGCAGGACATCGATGATGGCATGGAAGGTGGCACTATGTCCTGTACCGACAAACTTCTCCTCTGTCTCGGCAATACGCGCATCGACACGCTGCTTGAACGAGACAAGGGCTTCGGCAACCGCACTGTTCAAGGCAATCATGGCCGAAGCGCAGTTGGCCTCACTACCCACGGCACGGAACTCGAACCTGTTGCCCGTGAAGGCAAAGGGGCTGGTTCGGTTGCGGTCGGTGTTGTCGATGAGCAATTCGGGAATCTCGGGAATATCCATCTTCAGGCCCTGCTTTCCATTCATGGCGAGCAGATTGTCGCGATCGGCTTTCTCGATATGGTCGAGCAACTCGCTCACCTGACGACCTAAGAAACTCGAAATGATGGCCGGTGGTGCTTCGTTGGCTCCCAATCGATGTGCATTGGTAGCGCTCATGATACTGGCTTTCAGAAGCCCGTTGTGATGATAGACACCCATCAGCGTTTCGACGATGAAGGTGGCAAAACGGAGATTCTGTTCTGGAGTCTTGCCCGGTGCATGGAGCAGCACGCCATTGTCGGTCGAGAGACTCCAGTTGTTGTGCTTGCCACTGCCGTTGATGCCGGCAAAAGGCTTCTCGTGCAAGAGGACGCGGAATCCGTGCTTGCGGGCCACACGCTTCATCACCGACATAAGCAACATGTTGTGATCGACGGCCAGGTTCGTTTCCTCGAAGATGGGCGCCAGTTCGAACTGGTTGGGAGCTACCTCGTTATGGCGTGTCTTGCAAGGAATGCCCAGTTCGAGCGCTTCGATCTCAAGTTCTCGCATAAAGGCAGCCACACGCTCAGGAATGGAACCGAAATAATGGTCATCCATCTGCTGGTTCTTGGCCGAATCGTGTCCCATCAGCGTACGACCTGTAAGCAGCAAGTCGGGACGTGCCGAATAGAGACCTTCGTCCACGAGGAAATACTCCTGTTCCCAACCGAGGTTCGAAGTCACCTTCTTCACCGTTGGGTCAAAATAATGGCAGACATCCGTGGCAGCCACATTCACGGCATGCAAAGCACGCAACAGAGGAGCCTTGTAGTCGAGCGATTCACCCGTGTAGGAGATGAACACAGTGGGGATACAAAGTGTGTCGTCAATAATGAAGACGGGGCTGGTAGGATCCCAAGCCGAATAACCACGGGCCTCGAAAGTGCTACGAATGCCACCGCTGGGGAAGCTGGAGGCATCGGGCTCCTGCTGAACGAGTAACTTTCCCGTGAACTCCTCGACCATACCGCCCTTACCATCATGTTCGATAAACGAATCATGCTTCTCTGCCGTACCTTCGGTCAATGGCTGGAACCAATGTGTATAGTGCGTCACTCCGTTTTCGGTAGCCCACTGCTTCATACCTTCGGCCACGGCATCAGCCACGTCACGCTCCAGGCGTGCTCCGTTGTCCATCACGTCAATCATCTTCGCATAGACGTCCTTCGAAAGGTACGTGTACATCTTTTCGCGGTTGAAAACCTTCTTGCCAAAATACTTGGCAGGTCTCTCAACGGGTGCTTCTACGTCAAGGGGCTTTTTCTTGAAAGCCTCACCGACAACCTGAAATCTCAATGTTTCCATAATTGTAATTGTTAATGGTTAATTATAAATTGTTAATTGTTAATTATTAATTGTTATTTGAAAAGCC
>JAEEGF011664594.1_pt1 | contig 25936 bp, 24 predicted proteins | sample 9134171 | NCBI WGS metagenome assembly JAEEGF01 (sample SAMN16246542, study PRJNA631951) | gut metagenome | biome: gut microbiome; feature: rumen; material: AP-attached | host: Bos | place: Iran: Karaj | collected 2018-10 | reverse complement strand
ATACAAATCATTCAAATCAGATGTTGCAAAACGTCCACCATCCAACTGAACCATAGGACGCAAATCTGGTGGAATAACAGGGATAACTGTCATAATCATCCACTCAGGCTTGTTTCCAGACTCACGGAAAGCTTCAACAACCTCTAATCTCTTGATAATACGAGCTCTCTTCTGACCTGTAGATGTCTTCAGCTCAGTCTTGAGTTCTGTATACTCCTTCTCAAGGTCGATTTCTTTGAGTAACTGCTGAATAGCCTCAGCTCCCATTCCAACCTTGAATGAGCCCTTACCATATGCATTTTCAGCTTCTTCATATTCCTGTTCAGTAAGAATCTGCTTGTACTCAAGCGGAGTCTCACCTGGATCAAGAACAATGTAAGATGCAAAGTAAAGTACTCTCTCTAAAACTCTAGGTGATAAATCAAGGATTAATCCCATGCGAGAAGGGATTCCCTTGAAGTACCAGATATGTGATACAGGTGCAGCGAGTTCAATGTGACCCATACGCTCTCTACGCACACTAGCCTTGGTGATTTCAACACCACAACGATCACATACTACACCCTTATAACGAATCTTCTTATATTTACCACAATGGCATTCCCAGTCTTTGCTAGGTCCAAAAATCTTCTCACAGAACAGACCGTCCTTTTCAGGTTTCAATGTTCTATAGTTAATTGTCTCAGGCTTCTTAACTTCACCGCGAGACCACTCACGAATCTTTTCAGGTGATGCCAAACCAATCTGAATTGCATCGAATTCTATTGGCTGATTTGTAGCTTCTCTATTCATTGCTTCTGGCATTACTTATCTCCTTTCAAATTATTCCTCATCATAATCATCATATGAATCTTCATTATTCATATAATCATCAGATCCTGCATCTACATTTACAAGTTCCTCGCTCTCAGCATCGAATTCCTGCTGAATGAATCCATTCTTTTCGAATGACTCTCCGCTTTCAAAAGCGAAATTCTTGTCTCCTGAGATGACTGAGTTCAAATCTGTATTACCATATTCGCTGGTATCCATCAAACGAACTTCTTCTCTATTCTCATCAAGAACCTTCACATCAAGTCCTAATGCCTGCAACTCCTTGAGCAATACCTTGAATGACTCAGGTGTTCCTGGCTCAGGAATATTCTCGCCCTTGATAATTGCTTCGTATGTCTTAACACGTCCAACAACATCATCAGACTTCATTGTCAAGATTTCCTGCAATGTGTATGATGCACCATAAGCTTCAAGTGCCCATACCTCCATCTCTCCGAAACGCTGTCCACCGAACTGAGCTTTACCACCCAATGGCTGCTGTGTAACAAGAGAGTAAGGACCAGTAGAACGAGCATGGATCTTGTCGTCTACCAAATGGTGAAGCTTCAAGTAATGCATGTGTCCGATTGTAACAGGTGAATCAAATTCCTCACCAGTACGTCCGTCACGAAGCTGAACCTTTCCATCTCTTCCAAGAGGAACGCCTTCCCACAACTTTCTGTGTTCACGGTTCTCTGAAAGGTATGTCATAACTTCCTTATTAAGAACATCTTTGTATTTATCTTCAAAATTCTCTGTTGCATCAGCCCACTTATCAAGCTTAGCCTCTGCCTTGTCAAATGGAAGATTTACATAATCATTTGACAACTCAAGAGTATCCTGAATATCAATCTCCTTGGCTCCGTCGAATACAGGTGTCTCAACGTTGAATCCAAGTGCCTTGGCAGCAAGACTCAAGTGAATCTCTAAGACCTGTCCAATGTTCATACGTGAAGGTACACCCAATGGGTTCAACACAATATCAAGTGGACGACCATTTGGCAAGAATGGCATATCTTCTACAGGAAGCACGCGCGAAACTACACCCTTGTTTCCGTGACGACCAGCCATCTTATCACCAACAGAGATCTTTCTCTTCTGTGCAATATAGATACGAACTGCCTTGTTTACTCCAGGTGATAACTCATCACCATTTTCTCTTGTAAATGTCTTGGCATCTACAACAATACCGTACTCACCATGAGGTACCTTGAGTGATGTATCACGAACTTCTCTAGCCTTCTCACCGAAGATAGCACGAAGAAGTCTCTCTTCTGGTGTAAGCTCTGTCTCTCCCTTTGGAGTAACCTTTCCAACAAGGATATCACCGGAACGAACTTCTGCACCAATTCTGATAACACCGTTCTCATCCAGATCCTTGACAGCATCTTCACCAACCTGTGGTACTTCACGAGTGATTTCCTCAGGTCCAAGCTTAGTATCTCTAGCTTCTACTTCATACTCTTCGATATGTACAGATGTATATACATCATCCTGTACAAGTCTCTCTGAAAGAAGTACAGCATCCTCGTAGTTATAACCTTCCCATGTCATGAATCCGATAAGTGGATTCTTTCCAAGGGCAAGCTCTCCGTTTGATGTAGATGGACCATCAGCGATAACCTCGCCAGCTTCTACATGATCACCCTTGAATACAATAGGTCTCTGGTTGTAGCAGTTAGACTGGTTTGAGCGAGAGAACTTTGTAAGAGCATATTCATGTAACTTACCATCTTCCTCACGGATAATAATTCTATTTGACTCAGCGCTTTCAACAACACCAGGAGCAGTAGCAACTACACAAACTCCTGAATCCACTGCTGTCTTAGGCTCCATACCTGTTCCAACAACAGGAGCTTCTGTTGTAAGAAGTGGAACTGCCTGACGCTGCATGTTTGATCCCATCAACGCACGAGTAGGGTCATCGTTCTGAAGGAATGGAATAAGGGCTGTAGCTACAGAGAATACCATCTTTGGAGATACATCCATGTAATCAAACATCTTACGATCGTACTCCTGTGTCTCCTCTCTGAAACGACCAGATACAGACTTACGTACGAAATGTCCATTCTCATCTAACTTCTCGTTAGCCTGAGCTACATGGTAATTATCTTCCTCATCAGCAGTCATATAAACTACTTCATCTGTTACTACAGGCTCATCTCCGCTCTTATCAATCTTACGATAAGGAGCCTCAACGAATCCATATTCATTAATTCTTGCATATGAAGCAAGAGAGTTAATCAAACCGATGTTTGGACCTTCAGGTGTCTCAATAGGACACATTCTACCATAGTGAGAGTAATGTACATCTCGAACCTCGAATCCGGCACGGTCTCTTGACAAACCACCAGGTCCAAGTGCTGAGAGACGTCTCTTATGAGTCAACTCACCAAGAGGGTTATTCTGATCCATGAACTGTGACAACTGTGAAGAACCGAAGAATTCTTTTACAGCAGCTGTTACAGGCTTGATATTAATAAGTGTCTGTGGAGAAATGCTCTCCAAATCCTGTGTAGTCATTCTCTCGCGAACTACTCTCTCCATACGAGACAAACCAATACGATACTGGTTCTGAAGCAATTCACCTACTGCACGAATACGACGATTTCCCAAATGGTCAATGTCGTCATCATGTCCTACACCATACTCAAGATGCATATTGTAGTTGATTGATGCAAAGATATCTTCTCTTGTGATATGCTTTGGTACCAAATCATCAATATTCTTCTTGATAGCTTCGATAATATCTTCCTTAGTAGTATTCTCCTCAAGAATCTGAGCCAATACTGGATAGTATACAGCTTCATTAATTCCAAGTTCCTTTGGATCTTCAATATCTACATAAGTCTTGATATCAACCATCATATTTGAGAGAACTTTCACATTTCTAGTCTCTGTCTGAACCATTACATAAGGTACAGCAGCATTCTGGATCTGCTCAGCCAAATCGCGAGTGATTCCAGTACCAGCTTCAGCAATAATCTCTCCTGTTGTCATATCAACAACATCTTCTGCCAATGTAAATCCGCTAATACGATTCTTTAAAGCCAACTTCTTGTTGAACTTATAACGACCAACCTTGGCCAAATCCTAGCTACGTGGATCAAAGAACATTGCAGAAATAAGGCTCTCTGCACTTTCTACAGTAAGAGGCTCGCCTGGTCTAATCTTGCGGTAAAGTTCAAGAAGACCTGCCTCATAGCTACCGTTTGGCTCTCTTTCTGTAATAGAAGGATCCTTGCCAAATGAAGCTAAAATCTTTGGCTCCTCGCCAAATAAATCTATAATCTCGTTGTTTGTACCTACTCCAAGTGCACGGATAAGTACTGTAATTGGAACCTTACGAGTTCTATCAACACGTACATAAAATACATCATTAGAGTCTGTCTCGTACTCTAACCATGCTCCACGGTTAGGAATTACTGTACATGAATATAATTCTTTTCCAATTTTGTCATGATCAATTGCGTAATAAATTCCAGGAGAACGCACAAGCTGGCTGACGATAACACGCTCAGCTCCGTTAATAACGAATGTACCTGTGTCTGTCATAAGAGGAAGATCTCCCATGAAAATCTCATGCTCTGGAATCTCGCCTGTTTCTTTGTTGTAAAGTCTAACCTTTACCTTGAGGGGTGCAGCATATGTAGCATCTCTCTCTTTACACTGCTCGATAGTATACTTCTTATCTTCTTCGCAAAGTGTAAAATCAACAAACTCCAAGCTCAAATGGCCTGTGTAGTCAGAGATTGGTGAGATGTCAGCAAAAGCTTCCTTTAAGCCTTCTCTCAAGAACCACTGATATGATTCCTTCTGAACCTCAATGAGGTTAGGCATCTCAAGTACCTCTTTTTGTCTCGAGTAACTCATACGCATGTTCTTTCCGGCTACGACCGGACGTATTCTGTTCTTCTCCATCGATGTTTCACCTTTCTTTATTTTTTGCAATATATAAGGTTTGGTGAAAAGCAAATACTGCTTTCCGCGGGATAAAGGGGCCGCACCCATAAAGCCTACCTTGCCACAATAAAGCACTCTATACTATACTACAATTTTCAATATAATTCAAGAAAAAAATGCCCGCAGGTATAACCTGCGAGCATTCTCATAATCAATTCTAAATGATTTTCAGAAAAACTTAAATTACTTAAGAGTAACCTTAGCTCCTTCTGCCTCAAGCTTAGTCTTGATGTCTTCAGCTGTAGCCTTGTCAGCAGCTTCCTTGATAACCTTAGGAGCGCCATCAACAACTTCCTTAGCTTCCTTAAGTCCAAGACCTGTAGCTTCACGTACAACCTTGATAACCTTAACCTTGTTAGGACCAACTTCTGTAAGCTCTACATCGAACTCGTCCTTCTCTGCACCTGCAGCTGCTCCATCAGCACCTGCTGCTGCTACTACAACGCCTGCTGCTGCAGAAACGCCAAACTCTTCTTCACAAGCCTTTACGAGATCATTTAACTCTAAAACGCTTAACTCTTTGATAGCTTCGATAAATTCTTCTGTTGTCATCTTTGCCATTTTAAATTTCCTCCATTATTTTTCATTAAAATTATTTATTCGATTGAGAGATTCAAGTCATCTCTCCTGACTATATTCGGATTACTCCTCTGTCTGTGGAGCTTCTTCAGCTTCTGCTGCTGGAGCTTCCTCAGCTGGTGCCTCTGCCTCTGCTGCTGGAGCTTCCTCTACAGGAGCCTCTGCTGCAGGTGCATCTGCAGAACCGCCGTTCTCAGCGATCTGATTAAGCACTCTTGCGAAGTTTGTAATAGGAGACTGAATGCTTCCAAGTAACTTTGAAAGTAATTCCTCTCTTGATGGAACTGAAGCAACTGCCATCATTCCATTAGCATCGTAGAATGTTCCTTCTACTACACCAGCCTTGATTTCAAGAGCAGGTGCGCTCTTTGCAAACTTTGCAATTACACGAGCAGGTGCTGTTGCATCCTCTGTTGAGATTGCGATAGCGCTTGGTCCTTCTAATACAGGAGCAAGGCTTTCAAAATCTGTTCCTTCGAAAGCACGAGTCATAAGAGTATTCTTATAAACCTTGTATGTAACACCAGCTTCTCTGAGCTGCTTACGCAACTCTGTGTCTTCTGCTACAGTCAATCCACGATAATCTACAACTACAACAGACTGTGCGTCCTTAACGTTTGCTGAGATCTCTTCGATAATTGGCTGCTTTAATTCAACTTTTGCCACGTTTTCTTACCTCCTTATTTATTTCATCTTGCTTAGACCGGAGATTTTCTTACGTCATCTCTTCTATAAGAGATAAAAAACCTCTCTGCATAGACAGAGAGGTTTGAAAAAATCATAATCATACCGCAATTAAGCGATTGATAGTCCTCGGTAGGTTGTATACGTTACGCCTTATGGCACCTACTGTCTACGGCAACATGCTTGTGCATTATATCATTATATTTTTGTGATGTCAATAACAATTACTGAGCTGCCTTTGCAGTGTTAACCTTTACACCAGGTCCCATTGTAGGAGCAAGTGTAATGCTCTTAAGGTACTGTCCCTTTAAGCTGCTTGGCTTAGCCTTGTTGATTGCATCCATAAGAGTCTGGAAGTTGTCCGCTAACTGTTCCTCTGTAAATGAAGCTTTTCCAATTGGCACATGGATAATGTTTGCCTTGTCCAATCTGTACTCAATCTTACCAGCCTTGATATCAGCAACAGCCTTAGTAACATCCATTGTAACTGTACCAGCCTTTGGGTTTGGCATTAAGCCCTTAGGTCCAAGTACACGTCCTAAACGACCTACAACACCCATCATGTCTGGTGTAGCAACTACAACATCAAATTCGAACCAACCATCGTTCTGGATCTTTGGAATTAATTCCTCAGCTCCAACGAAATCTGCACCAGCTGCAAGAGCTTCGTCAGCCTTTGGTCCCTTTGCAAATACTAAAACTCTAACTTCTTTACCAGTACCGTGTGGTAATACAACAGCACCACGGATCTGCTGATCTGCGTGACGTCCATCACAACCAGTTCTGATATGAGCTTCGATTGTCTCGTCAAACTTAGCAGTAGCATTCTTCTTTACCTGCGCGATTGCTTCTGCTGTCTCTAACTGCACTGACTTGTCGTATGTCTTTACAGTATCAAGATATTTCTTTCCTCTTTTCATTACTATAATACCTCCTGTGGTAATATCGGGAGAGGACCCTCCCACTTAATTTCAATTCATTTTGTGTTTTGAGAAATCATCTTCGAATTAATCTGGTGATAACTTCTACAAATCATTTAACAAATTACTCTACTACTTCGATACCCATACTTCTGCAAGTACCCTCGATCATGCTCATAGCAGCCTCAAGTGTAGCAGCATTCAAATCTGGCATCTTTGTCTCAGCGATCTCCTGAACCTGAGCCTTTGTAATCTTGGCAACCTTCTTCTTGTTAGGCTCGCCTGAAGCCTTTGCAACCTTTGCTGCCTTCTTGATTAATACAGCTGCTGGTGGTGTCTTTGTGATGAAGTCAAAACTTCTATCAGCATAAACTGTAATAACTACAGGGATAATTGTATCACCCATGTCAGCTGTCTTTGCATTAAACTGCTTTGTAAACTCTACGATGTTTACACCATGCTGTCCAAGTGCAGGACCAACCGGTGGTGCAGGTGTAGCCTTACCAGCAGGAATCTGCAATTTGATATATCCTTCGATTTTCTTTGCCATTGGATTTTGCCTCCTTAATTCATTTTCCTAACGTCTGCGAAACTTATTTCTACCGGTGTTTCGCGACCGAACAATTCAACGTTGATTGTCAAGCTCTGCTTTCCAGGATTCATTGTCTGAATTACAGCAACTGTATCCTTCCAAGGACCAGCTACAACAGAAATTGTATCTCCCTCTTCAAAGTCTACAACCACGTTCTCTGTCTTGACTCCTAGTGGTCTCATTTCAGCATCTGTCAATGGAACAGGCTTGCTTCCAGGTCCAACAAATCCGGTAACTCCGCGAGTATTTCTGATAACATACCATGAGTCATCATTCATAACCATATTGATAAGAACATATCCAGGGAACATCTTCTTCTCTGAAGTTTTTCTAACGCCGTCCTTCAATTCAGTTACCTCATGCATTGGAACACGAACCTCAATAATCTGATCCTCCAGATGACGATTCTCTACGGTTTTCTCAATATCCGCTTTGACCTTATTCTCATATCCTGAGTAGGTATGAACTACATACCATTTTGCCTCTGCCATATACCTATGCCTCCATTATAAATTAACTAGAAAGTCAACACCGTACTGAATAACGTAATCAAGGATTACGATAATCAGTGCAATTACAACTGATGTTGCCACAACCGCAACTGTCTGCTTGCCAGCATCCTTTGGCTCAGGCCAAATGATTTTGTCAAACTCGCTCTTTAAAGCTTTGAAGCGCTGTGACATTGTTTTCTTCTCTGTCTCCGCCATATTTTACACCTCGCCACTAATTACTTAGTCTCTTTGTGCAAAGTATGTCTCTTGCAGAATTTACAATACTTGCTCGTCTCAACTCTGTCTGGATGAGTTTTCTTGTCCTTTGTTGTGTTGTAATTTCTCTGTTGGCACTCTGTACATGCCAATGTTATCTTTGTGCGCACAACATCCACCTCCACTTATTTTTTGTGTGTTTTTTCATGCCGAAAATTTAGGCATAAAAAAAAGACCTACTTCCGTCGCCTAACAAATATATCACAGGACAATCCCAGCGTCAATGTTTTTTTGCATTTTATAGGATACTTTTTCACCTATTTATATTTCACAGCCGAGGTCAAACTCCATTTTTCCACAATTGCTTGTCTCTATTATAATAGGAAGAACTAGATTTAGTAGATGACAAATTCTCCTTTCCATCGTATAATATAAATGAATAAATGGATTAGTATACCCTGCGTGTAGTTTATACATATTGGATAAAGGATTTCCAAGATAAGCACACGTTAAGATTTCAAGGAAGAAAGGAGGGGAAGTCTTATGGCAAAGATCGATGCCGCTTATAATTATCTATTAACGACCTATGGCAAGCCAACAGGATCTCGTTATGATACCCATAAGAAGAGCGAACTGCGCTCAGTTTACAACGACATAGTGAAGATAAACAAAGAGTCTCCCCTCTATAAGATTGCTCAGACCGGAGATTTAACTGAGTTTACCCTTGATATAAAAGAAAACGCCAACAATATTACCCATGCGGTAAATCTCATATCTGGCGACAACGAAGATTTCTCTTCTATATTAAAGAAGAAACATGCTGTATCTTCTGATAATGATATCGTCTCAGTTGATTTCGTAGGAAAGCAAGGCAGCGATATTAGAGAAGGCTTCGATATGGATGTTATCAAGTTGGCAGAGCCGCAGATTAACACAGGTAACTATCTGACATCCAACGGTCATGACTTCGAGGAAGGTTCCTTCTCCTTTGACTTGGATATCGGACACACCTCATACGAGTTCCAGATGTCTGTAAACAATGGCGATACCAACAGAGACGTACAGGACAAAATCGCAAGACTTATCAACCAATCCGATATAGGATTAACTGCAGAAGTTCTTGAAAATAATAATGAGTCCGCATTACAGATTGTATCCAAGAAAACCGGTCTTGCCGAAGATGAAGAGACACTCTTCAATATTAACTCCGGTAATTCATGGAATGAAATTAGAATGCTTGGCATTGCTAATATTTCCAGCAAGGCTTCTAATTCAATATTTAAATTAAATGGCAAGGAACATTCTTCTCTGTCAAATACATTTACCATAGATAAGTCCTTTGAAGTTACTATGAAAAATGTATCCAAGGAAAATGATCCTGTTCACATCGGATTCAAAGCCGACGCGGACACTGTTGCAGATGCTGTTGATTCATTATCATTGGCTTACAATGGCATGATTGCCATCGGACATAAATATCATGAAGCTCATGGCAACAAATCACTGTTAAATGAGACCATTGCAGTAACCCGTGGTATCCGCACAGACTTAGAGGAAATCGGCATCACCGCCAATGAGGGCGGCTATATGGAAGTTGATAGAGACAAATTGGTAGCTTCTATTTCCGGAAATGATGCTTCTCAGTCTTACAAGACTTTGAACACCTTGAAAAATGCATTGAAGAGACAGGCAAATAAAGCATCTCTCAATCCAATGAAATATGTAGACAAGGTTATTGTAGAATACAAGAATCCTGGCAAGACTTTAACTGCACCATACGCACCTAGCGCTTATTCAGGATTACTGGTTGATCAGTCCTTGTAATATAAGTAAATATGATTAACACAAATCGCCCATGAGTCAAAGTGAAACCACTTACCAATCTCACTTTCCTCATGGGCGATATTTTATCCATCTACAATTCCTTCTATATAAAAACATATTATATAAGAAGAATTTCTATTTACAATCCTTTAAAATCTGAAGCATATATTTAATTCTCTCATCATAAGTATGATACTTGCGCACCTTATCCGCGCCACGAGCTGCGATCTCATTTCTCAAAGAATCATTTTCCAAATAGAATTTTATCTTCTCTAACATATCGTGGTTGTTGGAATAGGTAACCAAATCCTTGCCGTCCTCAAAATACATATCCAACTCCAGCTGATGATTGGTCAATACAAATCCACCCGCTCCCATAATATCCCACACACGAAGAGGTATACCCGTCTTAATATTTGGAATTGTCATATTCAGATTGATTTTGGTATTGGCAAATACCCGGGGCATCTCTTTCCAATAATCTACAGGTCCGCGATTTTCTACACGAATAAGTTCATCAGTATCACTACCAGTATAGAGACCCACTTTGTATCTCTTGGAAATCTCTATCAGATTTCTAATTCTCTCTTCTCTGGCAATCTTAAAGCCCAATGTATTGTTGGCAAATACCAGTTCCAGATTTGAAAAGGACCTCTGAGAAGACTGAACGAAATCAAAGCAGCCCTCCAACTCATTTAACACATCAGGGGTTAGCATCCTCTCATGGAGTCCATTTCCCCCGGTTTGCAAAGCAGCCTCAATCACACCGTCAAAATATCCCCTGAGATATTCTGGCAGGTTCTCATATATTTCATCATAATTATTTCTCTCATAAAGAGACCCCACAAAGCTGATATCATTTTCATAGAAAGAGGCAGAATTCACTTCATCTGCTGTAGATAGAAGCGTATTGATTCTGTCCACATTTACCGCCAGGGGCAGATAATATACATTTTCCACACCATAAGTCTCGAACTCCAGGCAGTTGCTTCTATCGAAAACAAATATTCTATTGCAGCTATTATACACACTCTCATGGTGCATACTGATCATAGGGCTATCACAGCTCCATGCCACATATAAGATGCCCTGTTCCTGACATATATCAGATATAATCCCAAAGTAATTTATGGAAAATACGAAATCATATACCGTAGAACGAATCTTGTCCCGAAGCATCTCGCCAAACTCTTCATCCACATCATAATTCATAAGAGGCTGACTGATTTCGTCAATCTCATAACCCAATTTAGCAAAGGTAGACATGACATCAATGTAATTGTATGCCTTCCATCTATACACCAGTATTTTGGCCATATGCAACCTCCCTATATATTATAAGTTCGCCAGACGCTCCCTTGCGGGCTCATAGTCTACTGCCTTGGCATACATAGCACGAGCCTCCTCAATTCTGCCCTGCTTCTCGCGAGCCATTCCAGTATAATACTGGGGCAAATATGTATTCGCCCCGGCAATCTTGCCATCCATAAGCATAGAAGCCTTGGCAAATTCCATAACAGCCTGCTCATATTGATTCTGCTCCATATAAACCAGGCCCATCATAAACACAAAGTCTGCCTGTCCATCAAAGAAATCATATACCGCCTCAAGGACAATAGCCTCACGGCCCTTGTTGCAATTCAACAGAGACAGGCCATAAGCTGTGGCCATCTCCAATACATAATCATCATTTACATCCAGATTAAATGCCAGACCTGTCTCAAAATATTCCGCTGCAGTCTCATAATCCTGTAACATGTAGAAATTCTTGCCAATGGTATAAAGCAGAAATCCAGCTTCGTTTTGAACCTCAGCATCTGCCTCCTGCAAATCCTCGTCCTGATGCATATTCACGAATTTCTCCAATTCCATCTGAAGTAATTCAATGCTGCGTTCCAGGTCTTCCCTGTCATCCATATACTCTTCCACGAAATAGTTCTGTCCTATTATTGTATCCATATATTTCTCCTGAATTATAAATTACAGGGCAACCCCATACGGATTGCCCAATTAATTAGTGTCATATGTCTAATATAAAGTTCTCGTATCATCCTTGCTATAAGAGATACCAGTAAAGCCATAGAATATTATTTTCCAGCCCAGCACCTTCTCAATATAATTTTGAGGAGTGTAACCAAGCTTACCATATTTTCTGGCATATTTTCTAAATATACTCTTTCTGTATCTGGCAAAGCCTTCCTTGTCTGTCATTCTTCTAAACAATCGAAGCTCAGACACAGCCATATTATTCTTGGCATTTTCCAGAGCATAGGCATATTGAGGCTTATTTTCCAGAATCTGTAAAATATTTTCAAAAGCAATGAGCTCTGTCATCTCCCGCTCGTCTGCAAAATGACCACGGCCCACATCCATCGCGCTGCCAGCTCGCACCTGATATCTATATATAACCTCAGGAATCCACTTCACCTTGCGTATATGCAATGCATATTGTAATACAAAGAGTCGATCCTCATTGTAAAATACATCTTCATTAAAACGAATGTGGTTATCTTCTATAATACTTCTGATGAAAATCTTGTCCCATAAAAATCCCTGATAATTGGAAGTGTCATCCCAGAACAGAGCTTCCACATATTCCACTCCATTCATTTCATCATCAACAATTGGTTTCTCTGTATTTGGATAAATAATAGAACGCTGCACCTGATGCCAACATTCAACATTATATCCGCCCACTGCCAGTTGAGCATCATTTTCCTCCAAAGCAGATACCAATTTCTCCAATGCATAATCCATTACGAAATCATCAGCATCAAAAAATACTATATATCTGCCAGTGGCTTCATCCAGTCCCTTGTTTCTAGCAGCAGATACACCCATCTTCCTCTGAACAGCACTTCGAACCCGTCCATCCAAGGAAGCATATCTATCCACCACTTCCATAGTATCATCAGTACTATTGCTATCCACAACAATGATTTCAAAATCCTTGTATGTCTGTTGCAAAATACTGTCTAATTGTCCAGCTATAAACTCTCCAGCATTATAGGCCGGAATTATAATAGATATCTCAGGCGCATTCATCCTAAATCTCCAGATATTTCTCCCAGAAGGCCAAAGAAGTATAATCCTTCTTTCTATCACTCCAGGTCTTCATCATCTCATCATGATGTTTCAATATCATTTTTCTAATCTTCAAATAATGGAAGAACAATCTAAATGCCTCTTTGTAGCTCTTCTCAGTGAGCATTCCGGCATTTCTGTCCTCATCATATGTATAAATTCTCTTTGCTCTGAAGCCTACGCCAATATCATTCATGGTACACACTCTCGTCTTGTTATGTGCAGGCATAAGCCAGGTTGCAATTGCCGCTCTCAGGAATATATGACCTTTAAAATGTTCAGCTCTCTCATCCTTTATAGTGGATAAGTCAATATTATATGCTTCAGGTTCCTTGAATTCATAATTGAAACGAGCTAACTCCTTATGATTAGCAACAGTATCCATATTAATAAAGTAATCAGGTCCCTTGTAGAAATCCTCTATAGCATAGAATATACAATCTATAACCTTGTATCTATATCTCAAAATATTTCCCAGGCAGCCTCTAAATATCTGATTCAAAAACTCCTCAGCTGTTGCTCTTGTAGGAGAGTCGCACATTGCAATCAAATCATTTCTCACATCATAATAATTCATCAATGTAGGTGCCTTGTTTGGTCCCTGTGGATGCCATACGCAAATACCATTTAACAAAATAGTTCCATTGGCCTGATTTCTCATACCATATTCCACATCATCTCTGTGGATGAAAACAGGAATCGGCAAATTATCCTCGCGCACATAATTCAACGGAATACAGCAATACCACCATCCGTTGAAGTTCATTGGATTCTCAATCTCATTGGCAGCTACTGCATAAGGTTTTCTCATATCCCACTGCTGATTATAAGACTGAATTACAGTTCCAGCGAATCTTGCACCAGCTTCAAACTGCATATATCTCCACTTAAGATGGAACAATTCTCCACCTATCATCTTCTTGTTATGTTCAGGCTTTAAGAAGCACAAGAAATTATAATTCTTCTCAAGTACTCTACTATCCAATGCAATATCATCATCCATCAATATTACATGTGTAAAATTAGATTCATTTCCACGAAGCACGCTCTCTATCATGGCACGGGTAAATCCACCAGCACCACCTAAATTCTTGTTTGGATATACATGAACCTTGTCAGAATCGAACTCATCCACCGGAATAGTCTGACCGTTATCTGAAACAAATACTTCAACTGCATCCTTTAGTTCAGAATCCGGATTATTTAAAATACCATTGATAACAGCATTTACATTGTATTTCAAAGCTTCCTCGCGTTTGAAAGTACAGATGCACAATGCAAATTTAACATCATTTACAGCTTCATCAGAAGTCTCGTAAGCTCCGCCTCTGAGAACCAAATCAGTCTTAGCTCTAATCACAGGGCAGATAACATTTTCCACAGCATCGCCAACGCCAATTTCTGAAACCGGCATATAATCTGATGCAAAATCACAAGACAGGTTAGTTATTTTACCTCTACCATACTGATACACAACCTTGGTATTGTCACCAGGATTCGCCTTGATAACCTGAGCTCCATTTAACTGGTAGAATCTAATATCATATTCACCATCAATATCCAAAGTCAACTTCAAGTCCTTGATCTGTGTATACTTCATCCATTTTCCCAATGAAAAAGAGTTGAAATAGGTGTCTAAGTATAATGTCTGACCCTTCTTTACTCTAACTTCTGTCTCAGTAATCTGCTCATCATCTACTCCATGAAAATACATCTGAGGTTCAGGGCAAATATGGTCAACGGGAAATGTTATTTTCTGTAAAATCATTTTCTAGCTCCTTTATGTCTAAACTCTTTTAACATTCTAATTAATGTAGCATATAGCTCCTTAAATGGATATGTTCTACAAAATGCAATCAATACAATCACATTGTATACAACTATACAGGTTCCTAATTTAGCAAATACTCCCAGCCATCCGCCAATAGTTATAAGGTCGCACAGCCAATATGTAAATCCACCTATAACAGCCACTGCCGCGCTGTACAAACCAAACATCACGAAATATTGTCTCACAGGTCTCTTGAATCCATACTTGTATGTAACAAGTGGTTCAATCCAACAGCAGGTAGTCAAATCACTAATTACAGTTCCAAGGAACACTCCGATGGCACCAAACTTAATTACAAGATAAATGGATGCAACCAGATTGATAATAACCTCGAAAATAGGCTTGTATCTGTCATACCAGTACAGACCCATGGCATCTCTGAAAGTAATAGTTACGGCTCTCATTCCATTTATATAAAATACAGCAACAAAGGATAGAACCACCGGAATATCAAACAGGTAATCCTTGCCTATCCACTGCTCAATAAATGGATTGTACATAACTACAAATGCAGTTGAACAGAACCCATAAAGCCAGAACCCCAAGAACAGAAGCACCTTGTATACTCTGTAGAGGCTCTCCTTGTCCTCATTGGCATGGAGATTTCCAACACTTGCAGTGACAGCGCCAAAGACTCCATTCAATGCAGTGCGGACTGTATTCATAATCATAATATAGTTAGAATATATACCTACACTGGCCAGACCGACGAACTTTGATAAAATCAGATTGTCAGTATTATTTACAAAGACATCGCCTAATCTATGCAAGAACATGGCACCCACATTCTTTTTTATACTGTGCATTACTTCAGCACTTGGAAGTGATTTACGATCTTCTTTTAGATAAGGATACATTCTATCTGCTATTACAGATACTGTAATATTGGTCAACAGACCACATATTATCATCACAAGCAGGAATGCAATAAAGTTTCTAAATACAAGAAGTACAATAATCTGTACCAAAAACTGAGTAATGGTAAATACAGTATTGACCATTGTACCAATATACTGTTTCTGATGAGCATCAATAATTGACCTCTTATAGCTAAAGAAGTATGTACTTACAGTACCAAATAAATACAGTAAGTAAATAACTGTCAGTCCTTCTATATCAGGCTCATCCTTGATTAAATAACTCAAAAAGGGTGTGAGGCACAAACCTACAACGCCTATAAATGTTCCAACAACAGTATACATCTTCTTGTACAAGTTCATCAGCTGCTGTTGTTGAACATAATTATTCTCTGCCACCGGCTTGTAAATATGGAAGTTCATGGCTGTACCGATACCCAGCTCAGCCAGGTTCAGAACCGTCAGGATATTTCCAAACAATCCATTAACACCCAAGTACTCACTTGAAAGTGTATATACAAAAACCGTTCTACAAACAAAGGATAGAATTATATTTATAAAATGACTTCCTTCATTTGCGAGAAAATTCAAAAAAGAATTTTTAGTTCTCATAATTAATCCTTTTCTACCTATTTATCCTTATAAACCTCAGGATATTTTATTCCAGGGTTAAAATGTCTTCCAGCTCTTCTCCCCCTAAGCATAGTCTCCAATCGAGGCTTCTTGTACTTCGCATGCACAATCACACGAAGCATATTCAAAGCAAATGCAATGTTGTATACCACAAATTGCTCAAGGCCCTGTCTCTTGGCAGTGCAATAATCATTTCTATAGGCATAGAAATATCTACCAATTCTGTCTAAATCATCATGAGTAATGTTGGAACCCTCGTTATTCTTCATCTTGTGAAGGACCACACTATCATTTATCTTGAAGCAATGATGGGCATCTGACACACGCAAAGTGTATTCCTTGTCATCTCCCCATATGAAATATTCCTCTATAGGCAATCCACATTCCGCAATAGTTTCTGCCGAAAACAGCAGAGAAACAAATGTAGCACTTTTCACAGGAATCATGCCATAATCTCTGGACAGATTAGATTCTACCGCATCAATAGGTTGTCTGGTCAACTGCTTATTCATCTTGCAAGGCTGCCCATCTACCCAAAGCACTTCCGATGATACAAAGCCAAAACTGTGATCGTCAACAGTTTCAATTCGACCTGCTGCCTCAACCAATTTCTCCAAAGCATCTGGTCTTGGAATGGTATCATCATCCATTATCCATACATACTTGGCACCATGCTCAACAGCATAAGCCATTCCTCGGCTGAACCCACCTGCTCCTCCGATATTTTTTTCCATTCTCTTGTAAGAGATATTAATATCATTTTCACATAGAGACACACAATACTCCTGGGTATTGTCTGTACTTGCATTGTCAACGATCAAAATATGACATTTCTCACTCTGACTCTGCACCGCCTCAATACACTCTTTTAAAAGATCTAATCTATTGTATGTGACAACAACAGCCCACACATTTTCTCTCATCTATTTCTCCTATTTATCAGCATTTCCACCTGGTAAATAATGTCTATTCTTTCCAAGTTTACCAAAACTACCATCATGTTTTGCTCTTCGCAAAAGTCGAATATTAAATCTGGCATGAGAAGCCTTGGATGGAACCAGCAACTGCAAATGACTAATCACAGAGAATACTGTATACTCCCATCTGATACACATGGCACTAATAGGCCCAAAATGATTCCTGGCTGTATCAAGTCTGTTTCTATAGCCATAATACATACGCCAATCAGTTCTATCCAAAATTCCCTTCTTCGCCTCCGGCAACTTGGTTTTATGATTAAGAGTTGCTTCAGGAATAACCATGATTCCAGATTTTCCCTTACCCAATCTAGCCTTTAGCTTAGGAACCCGCACTATTTCACTAACTTCTGACCCCACATGATTCAGACGAGTCAGCTCTTCTCTATAATCTGACAATGTCTGCTCTAACTGTGGATATCTGCGGGACTGGAACTCACCCAGTCGAAGAGAATATTCTGTATCATCATACCACAGGAAATATTCTCTCTTAGGTAATCCCACCTGTTGAAGAGCTCTGCCATTTATCATAAGCCCGCAAAATGTAGCAGTATCGCATGGGAAAGATCCAAGCTTATACTCATCCAAGAAAACGGGCGTCTCAATAAACAACTTTCTGCTGGTAACTCGTCGTCTATGGGAAGCATCAATCTTGCCATCAGTAACCACCTTGCCAGCCAATGCTGCATGGTCACCATGATTAGTAGCATATTTAAGCAACTTTTCCACGTAATCCGGCTCAATAATTGCATCATCGTCAATAATAAGTAACCAGTCAGGAGCATCCGACAGAGCCACCGACATTCCATCATAGAATCCGCCGGCTCCACCCAGATTTTCCTTCTCATGAATTATGTGAAATATATCATCATTTTCAAACTGTTGTAAATATTCTCCAGTTCCATCTGTACTGCAGTTATCAACAATAATAACCTTGTAAAAAGGAATCGTCTGTTGCAGCACAGCGTCTATACATTCCTTCAGCAAACTCAAACGGTTGTAAGTTACAATCACAACCTCGTTTTTATTTCTGCGCATACATATCCTCGTAATACTTCTGATAATCTCCAGATGTCACATTCTTCATCCACTCTTCATGCTCGAAGAACCAAGCAATAGTCTTCTTGATACCTTCCTTGAACATTGTCTCTGGCTCCCAGCCTACCTCAGCCTTGATCTTGTCTGGGGCAATAGCATAACGACGATCATGTCCCTTTCTATCTTCTACATATGTAATTAAATCTGTGCTTACATTGGCACGTCTTGGATCATTTTCTGGAAGCATCTCAAGAAGTGTCTCGATGATAATATTGATAATCTCAATATTCTGCTTCTCATTATGTCCACCGATGTTGTATGTCTCAAATAATTTACCCTGCTCCTGAACCATATCGATTCCCTTAGCATGGTCATCTACATATAACCAGTCTCTAACATTCTTACCATCTCCGTATACAGGAAGCTTCTTGCCCTGAAGAGCATTGTTGATAATAAGTGGAATCAACTTCTCAGGGAACTGGTAAGGACCGTAGTTGTTTGAGCAGTTTGTAATATTTGCAGGGAACTTATATGTATCCATGTAAGCCTTTACAAGCATGTCAGAAGAAGCCTTTGATGCTGAATATGGGCTATGTGGATCATATGGTGTTGTCTCATAGAAGTATGCATTTGGATCATCATCAAGTGTTCCATATACTTCGTCAGTAGATACATGCAAGAACTTCTTGCCCTCTTTGAAAGTACCATCAGGAAGCTCCCAGGCAGCCTTGGCACAGTTAAGCATTACTGCTGTTCCAAGTACATTAGTTCTTACGAATACCTCAGGGTCCTTAATAGAACGGTCTACATGAGACTCTGCTGCAAAATGTACTACTCTATCAATATCATTTTCTGCAAAAATCTTGGCAATTGCATCGTTGTCGCAAATGTCAGCTTTTACAAATGTGTAATTATCTCTGTCCTCAATGTCCTTGAGGTTCTCAAGGTTACCTGCATAAGTAAGCTTGTCAACATTGATAATTCTGATCTCGTTGTCATACTTGCGGAACATGTAATGAATATAATTACTTCCAATAAATCCTGCTCCACCTGTTACTAAATATGTTCTCATTTCTTTTCCTCCTTGCGAATTTTTCCTTCGCATTAAAATTCTAATTTATTTAATCGAACTGTATAAGTTCTGTTATTTTCTATTATGGTTCTTCACTATCTATATAATTTACCACACCCACATTAGGATTCTGAATGGATGCAATAATCTCTTTAGTCTCTTCCTCTCGAGTCTTAATATTGTCGATTCGACGATGCAATAAAGCCACCTCTTGAGTCAGTCTCTTGGTCTTCCTAGTTAAATTAGATATAACAACTGTCTGTGTCAAAATGATAATCAACACAAATCCAAATCCCAGAAAGAATAGCATGTTAATAGGAAGAGCTATGCCCAACAATCTGGCCAACCACTCCATAATTCCAGGAGCAAGATCAAAAATCAAAAGCATAACTCCAACTGCAAACCATACCAGAGCATATTTCAATTCCAATCTCTTAACACGCACCAGATTTCCTATATATAGAATTGCTATAATACACAATATTCCAACAACCTGTTGAACTGTTCCTGACATTTAACCACCTCAAATATATACTTCCAAATTATTTTCGTCTATATGTGAAATATACAAATACATTTCCAAAACCATCTGTACTATAATCACTTTACCCCAATAGCTGCCATAAAGCATGCCAGGGATACTTTGATCATATAATATACAGATTTCTTAAATGATATAGACGAAACTCCAGCCTGGCGTTCTTTCATGCGCACTGGAATCTCTTTTACAGTCAATCCATTTTTAATTACTGTAACAGCTGTCTCAGGCTCTGGATAATCTTTGGGATAATCCTCTGCAAACATATTGATAACATTTCTATCAACGATTCTCATTCCACTTGTCGGATCGGTGACAGTCTGTCTCGTGAGAAGTCTAATCAATGCAGTGAAATATCTGATTCCAAATCTGCGAAGTCCTGTGGACTGAAATCCCTCTTTCTCTATAAAGCGGGAACCTATAAGCATATTTACATCACTGTGCTCTATTATCTCTGCCATTTCCTCCAAGAAGGACGCGTCATGCTGACCATCTCCATCAACCTGAATAGCATATTCATATCCATATCTCTTGGCATACATATAACCAGTCTGAACCGCCGCACCTATCCCGCTGTTAATAGGCAGGTTTACCACATTATAATGATATTTCTCGCACAACTCACCGGTCTCATCTCTAGAGCAGTCATTGATAACTACATAATCAAAGCTCGGCGCATTCTGTCTAATATCTTCTATTGTATTTACTATACATCCCGCCTCGTTAAAAGCAGGGATAATAACCAATTTATTTCTACGCTGCAAAATATTGCTCCTATTATTTAACAAATATTTTCAAATATATACCACCCAGGGCAATGGTGATTCTACGAATCAGCACACTTAAGTTAATCTGCCATGGTTTCAGACCCAATTCATCCGCATATTTCTCCACCAGGCGTCTGTGTTCATCAATATACATCTTGCCCTTCTCGCCATTCATAACCTGTGATGTGTTGGAATCATTTCTTATTCTGAAATAATTCAATGGCTCATGTAATATATATATCTTGCCTCTACTACAGAACTTCATGCAGAAGTCATAGTCAATGATAAATGAGAATTCAGGATCAAATCCGCCCCATGCATCATAGGCGCTCTTGCGAATTAAATTAGCAAGAGGAGCTCCCAAATAATCTCTGGTAAATATACTAAATTTACAAGCATCTACTCCATTAACCACACCTGACTTGTGATATCGTCTGTAGAATCCTGTACCATTGCCATTCATATCAATGAACCTGGTATCTGTCTGAACCAGATTCACCTCCGGGTGTTGTTCCATAATTTCCACTTCCCGGGCAATGAGAGTCTCATGGATTAAATCATCTCCACAAATCAGCTTAATATATTTACCATTACACATTTCCAGGCAATGGTTCCAATTCCCTGACATTCCCAGGTTCTTCTCATTTCGCTCCAGGGCGATAGACTTTCCAGCAAATCTAGGATTATTATCCATATTCAGAATATAATCATTTATCACTTCATAGGAATTATCCTGGGACCTGTCGTCTGCAATGAGAATCTCTATATTAGAATAGGTCTGATTCATAATAGACTCTATAGTCTCTATGATTGTATCAGCATTATTATAAACCGGAATACATATACTAACCAATGGCATGTCACATGTATTGCCAGCTTCCACCTTATTACTCAAAATCCAATCCTCGCATTATAAATTTTGCAAATATTCATCCAAAGCATCTTCCCAATTTGCCATTGCAAAATCTTTGGTTGTAAGCCTCAACATATAGTTGTCCAAAATGGAATATGCAGGTCTTGAGGCTGCTGCAGGATTCATTCTAGCATACTCTTCACTTGTCACATGATTCACCTTGCAGTTAATTCCCTTCTTGGCATAAATAACCTCAGTGAAATCAGCCCAGTTGGTATCTCCCTCGCAGGTTGCATGGAATATACCATAATTGTCTGTAGGCTCCAAAAAATGAATCATTCTAGCCAATTCAGCCGCTGATGTTGGAGTTCCAACCTGATCACATACTACATTAACCTCATCATGAGTCTGAGCAGCTCCAATCATTGTCTTGACGAAATTCTTGCCATCTCCATAGAGCCATGCAGTTCTTAAGATGAAGAATCTATCTGAAAACTGCTGTACAAATTTCTCGCCCTCAAGCTTAGTCTTGCCATAGGCACTAACTGGGCCCGGCTCATCGAATTCTGTATATGGTCTTGTACCATTTCCCGCAAATACATAATCAGTAGATACATGAATAATCTTGGCACCTACAGAAGTCGCTGCAATACTTAAGTTTCTAGGACCAATTGCATTGATCTGATATGCTGCATCCCACTCCTGCTCGCAGGCATCCACTCTAGTATGCGCAGCACAGTTAATGATTACATCCGGCTTCTGATTAGACACCAGTTCCATAACCTGGTCCAAATCAGATATATCAAGACCAATTATGCCTTCTCTTGCAGTACCACTTGTCAAAATAAGTTCTGCCTCATTTTCATATTCTTTTTGCACCGCACGACCTAACTGGCCATTGCAACCTGTAATCAATATCTTCTTCATTTTAAGTAATACTCCTATTAATCATTTGCCTTTCTGGCAATTCTATTTAACGCAGAGAACATTCCGCGAATTGATGCTCTTGTAATATTTGAGCTGACACCAACACCAAAGGTAATATTGCCTCGACGATTATCTCTCATCTGGATATATGCTGCTGCCTTGGCGCCTGAGCCCTCACCCAGGGAGTGCTCGCTGTAGTCCATAACTGTAATATCAACCTCTGGCACGCACTGCTTAATAGCCAGCTTAACAGCATCGATTGGACCATTTCCATCAGCCTCTGAATGAATGGCATTACCTCTGTATTCGAAGTCAAGCTTCACACGAGTCTCGTCCTCATTCATATTATCATCTATGTCAACATATACCAGCTTAAATGGCTCCTTCAGCTCTAAGTACTCTGCTTTGAAGGCTTCCATCATCTTCTGTGGTTCAACCTCGCCGCCGTCATGCTCTGACATAAGTTGAATAACATCAGCGAACTCTCTCTGCATAGCCTTTGGAATCTTATATCCATAAACTGTATCCATAACAAAGGCAACTCCGCCCTTACCTGACTGGCTATTAATACGAACAACCGGCTCGTACTTTCTTCCAATGTCCGCTGGATCTATTGGCAGATAAGGCACTTCCCAATATGGATTGTGTCTCTCCTGCATAGCATGAACGCCCTTGTTGATGGCGTCCTGATGAGATCCGGAAAATGCTGTAAATACCAGCTTGCCGGCATAAGGATGTCTCATATCAATGGACATCTTGGTGCATCTCTCATACACATCAATAATTTCTTTTATATCCTCAATGTTTAGCTCAGGATTAATACCCTGGGAGAACATATTGTAGGCCACTGTCAAAATATCAACATTACCTGTACGCTCACCATTTCCCAGAAGAGTTCCTTCCACTCTGTCTGCTCCTGCAAGAAGAGCCAACTCAGTAATGGCAACACCTGTACCTCTGTCATTATGTGGATGCACAGACAGAATAATATTATCTCTGTCCTCAAAATGTGTACTCATCCATTCAATCTGATCTGCATATACATTTGGAGTATTCATCTCCACTGTTGCAGGCAGGTTAAATATAATTGGTGCATCAGTTGCATGATCCCATGCCCTCTGAACCGCAGTACATATACGAAGCGCGAAATCCACCTCTGTTCCTGTGAAGCTCTCCGGTGAATATTCCAACTGAATGTTTCCCTGGAAGTCCTTCACTCTCTCCTTCACCATTTCGGTTCCAGCTACAGCAATGTCAATTATCTCATCCTGAGACTTGCCAAAAACCACATCTCTCTGAAGTGTAGATGTAGAATTGTAAATATGAACAACTACATTCTTGATACCTTCTATAGCTTCAAATGTCTTGTCAATCAGTTCCTCCCTGCACTGTGTAAGCACCTGTACTTTCACATCATCTGGAATTCTGTTTTCTGCCACCAGCTTGCGCAGGAAATCATATTCTATCTGGGAAGCTGCCGGGAATCCGATTTCAATCTCCTTGAATCCCAACTTGAGAAGAAGTTCAAACATCTCCATCTTCTCGTCCACATTCATCGGTTCCACTAAAGCCTGATTACCATCTCTCAAATCCACGCTACACCAAATTGGAGCTTTTTCTATCTCTTTATTTGGCCACTGTCTCTCTGGGAAATCTATTACAGGATTTCTCTTGTATCTCTTGTAGTTTAACATCTTCTCTTCCTTCCTTTTTATTTTTATAACAATATATATGATCACCTCTGCACTACTTCAATATGCAAGAAATGTAATCAACAAACAATACTTCAACTTGTACTAGCTTTGAAAGCCATTTTCAACCAGTTCAGACAGACGATTCAGTGCTTCCTCCTCGTCTTCTCCTTCGCAGCATAACTCAATTTCCTCACCCATTTTTATACTAGCTCCCAAGACGCTAAGCACGCTCTTGGCATTAGCTGTATTATTCTTTTTATATACAAAAGTAATCTTTGAAGAAAAACCATTTGCTACCTGGCAAAAATCTCCTGCCGCTTGCATCTGTAAGCCGGTAGGATTAACAATCTTTACAACCTTTGTAATCATAATCCTATACCTCGCATTTATCTACCCTCAAGATTTAATTGAAACCTTTACCTTTACTTTTACATCATCTACAGTGACGCCTTCATCAACATTCCATTTTACACTCAACTCATATGTTCCCTCAGTAAGTCCTGATAGATCCACAGTACCTGTGACGCTGCTTCCAGCTACATTTTTCAAGACACTAGGCTCACCACTGACTGATAGGTTTATGGTAGAATCCAAAATCTCAGCAGTATATCCATCAGCCACATTAACTGCCTTCACATTTTCACCAGGAACTCCAATAACCACACTGGTCTCTCCTGACACCTTGATAGTCATCTGAACCTGGGAGCTTCTACCAGCCGAAATCTTCACATTTGAAGGCAGGTAACTTGTTATATCAACAGTCTGAACTGTAGTTTCTGTAATATTAGTTAGATTCAGCACATTTCCTGAAATCTCAATTGATGTAATTTCATTTACCGCGCTGCTCTCACCCATTATTTCAATAGTCTGTGGGTTAAATGTAACTCCTTCCAGAGTTAATCCATTGCCCAAAGTACCTGTTGTCTTAAATGAAATAGGCACTGACTTACATGCCAGAATGCTGGCAGTACATCTAACTGCTGATTTATCCATCATCAGTCCGCCATAATCTATATCATTGCCAGCTGCATCCAACAGGTGTAGTGAACAGTTTCTGCTAATATCTCCAGAAGCATCTGTTACATCTATGTATGCCACCACCTTGTCGATTGTGCTTATGACATCGCTAGGTCCATTTACCACAACCACCTCATTATCTGCAACAACCTGAGATACCACATGTCCCTCTGCCACATTTCCTGTAGTTTCAACCTGAATATCAAAGGTCTTGCTGGCCTGTGTACCAACTTCAATATATATGTACAACTTCTTCGCCGATATGGTTACATTGTTGGAGTTACCTCTGTATGAAACCGACACTGGAATTCTACTGTCATCCTCCATGTAGTTCATATCAGCCACTGCCACAAAGTCACTGTCGGAAATTTTCTCCATAACAGATCTCTTGGCCGTAACCTTGAAATTGACAGTATTATTACCATCCACAATGGTGTAATACTTACCGGCTTCTTCCAACACATCTTCATTAGTAACTGAAACTGCCACTGTAAAGGTCTTGGTCTGGTTCGGGTCATCTACATTTACAACCAGAAGCCATAGGAAAACCAAGCCCAAAAGTGCCA
>JAEEGF010981259.1_pt1 | contig 25937 bp, 23 predicted proteins | sample 9134171 | NCBI WGS metagenome assembly JAEEGF01 (sample SAMN16246542, study PRJNA631951) | gut metagenome | biome: gut microbiome; feature: rumen; material: AP-attached | host: Bos | place: Iran: Karaj | collected 2018-10 | reverse complement strand
CATCATTCTGTTGCTGGGTTATGTGGCATACGGTCTGAGCATCTACTTCTACACCTATGCCCAGCGCACTATCGGAGCGGCAAAGACCAGTACCTACTATGCCCTGGCACCATTTATCGGTGCATTGTTGTCTATCTTATTGTTAGGCGAACCTGTCACCATGATATTCATAATTGCCTCAATCCTAATGGCTGCTGGCTGTTGGATTGCTGGACAGTTCAGTATGGGGCAATAAGCAGGAAGGTGGGGAAACCCTGAATGCCAAGATAGTCCTCTACGGCACGTTGCGGAATTATATTAGTATTTGCACAAAATATCATGTATGATATAATGTGCAAAATGGGATATAATATGAAACGGGTAGCAGATTTCTGGCAGAATTGACTCCATGACTCCATTTTTCACAACACCAATTTCAAATATTTCACCACATACTCATACGATGATTGATGAGAGCCGATGGTTATCGGGCCCAGAGGGTATAAGGTTATTCGGGAAACCTCATAGTCTTTCCGCCCGATAACCATCGGCTTTCAGACCAAATAGTATGATGTTTAAGGGAAATTAGCCCCGAGTCCCCCTCCGTCTCCCCCGAGGGGGAGCGTTGACCCCCCCTCCTGACCTCCCCGAGGGGAGGAATTAGATGACTGATGATTCATGGTTCATGGACTTCCGGAATCACGGAATTACGGAAACATAGACTCCAGACCCTTGACTCTTGACTACAGACTCCAGACTCCAGACGATAGATATTAGGTAAATCTTCTTGACAATATTGAAGATGCTTAGTTTGGCGGAAATTGCGCTATAACGAAGAAAAAATTACTGCCTAACTAGGGAATTTTTACTGCCAGGTTAGAGAAATTTTTCTCCCACGTTAGGGAGTAAAAAGGCACCATGCTGAATCCTTGAGGTGTTAGAGGAAAGATAATGGAAAATTATTGACAGATTCAATAAATCGATAATAGCCGGTCTTTTTGCGACCATAAATAGTAGCAAAATGAGACTGCGAATGTTACTTTTTAATTCCCGACTGCAAAAACCACAATTTTCAGGTATTGCACGTTCGGGATTTTATTTATACTTTTGCGGCAGAAAACATACGAGGATTTTTACACAATGGAAACTATACTCATAGGACTCCTGGTGCCCATGTTAGGCATCGTGATAGGCTCGGCGGTGGTATTCCTGACAAGGAAGGAGATGTCAGGACTGCTGCAGAAATCGTTGCTTGGTTTTGCCGCAGGCGTGATGGTGGCAGCTTCGTTCTGGTCATTGTTATTGCCTGCGGTAGAGATGCAGGGAGATTCAGGATGGGGCGTTATGCCTGCGGTCTTCGGCTTCCTGGCAGGTATGGGATTCCTGCTTCTGATTGACGTAGTGACGCCTCATCTGCATATTGGGGACACACAGCCGGAAGGCCCGCGTTCCAGTCTCTCACGGACAACAATGCTGATGTTGGCAGTCACCATCCACCACTTTCCGGAAGGGATGGCCATAGGTGTGGTATTGGCAGGAGCCGGACAGACGGAAGTGGACATTAGTGCCGCCAGCGCGCTCGTTGTTTCACTCGGCATTGCCATCCAGAATATCCCGGAGGGGGCTGTAGTGTCTATTCCGATGCGTGCGTCAGGCAAGTCACGCAGCAGGTCCTTCCTGTTAGGATGTCTGAGCGGTATAGCGCAGCCTCTCGGGGCCATTCTGGTCATCTGCCTGGCAACCCTGTTTGTACCCTTGCTCCCTTATATGCTGGCCTTTGCCGCTGGAGCCATGCTGTATGTGGTTGTGGAGGAGCTGATTCCAGAAGCCAGCAGCGGCACGCATACGAACCTGAGCACCATCTTCTTCGCCATCGGTTTCGTGCTGATGATGGTACTGGATGTAGTGATGGGGTAATGCCTGGGAACCGGATGATGTTCTTCCCCACCCTCACCAGCGTCGCCTTCTTCTTCCTCATGTGCGTAGCAGCCATCACCTCCACCATTTCCTTGATGGAAGTCATGGTATCCTTCTTCTGCGAAGCCTCGGCATCTACCAAGCCCCCCTCGACAGACATCATAGCGTTGTGTTGATAAGGAGTTAAATACGACCTTTCCTGTAGGCTCGTTGGCCTTAAATCATCATAAAATTCGCTGCAAATGTTCGAAAATATTTGTTTTTTCATTAAATTTGCAAACCGAACCAAGGAAGAATTATCAGAAAACAGTATGAAGAAAATAGCAATCCCGACACGTGACGGCATGGTTGATGACCATTTCGGTCACTGCGCCTATTATACAGTGGTAACACTTGACGAACATAACCAGGTAGTAAAGCAGGAGCGTATGGATTCTCCTGAAGGATGCGGATGCAAGTCGAATATCGCATCCGTGATGCAGGAAATGGAAATCACGCTGATGATTGCGGGCAACATGGGTATGGGAGCCTACAATAAGTTGTCGGCTCACGGCATAACCGTCATCAGGGGATGCCACGGAAAAGTAGATGATGTGCTCAGGTCTTATCAAAATAGCGAACTGCAGGATTCACTCGAATCGTGCGACCATCACGACTGCGATCATCACGAGGAGAAACCCGTATTCGTTGTGCCTTCGTTCAGCAAATGAAGTGGACTGTATTATCGGATAATAGGTCGAGTAATACTACGCTTGAAACGGAGCACGGGCTGTCTATCCTGTTAGAGACAGCACATCATAGGATCTTGCTGGATACAGGAGCGAGTGATGTGTTTATCAGAAATGCAGAGTTGCTGGGCATCGACCTCAACACGGTGGACTACGTTTTCATTTCCCATGGGCATAGCGACCATGCAGGGGGCTTGCGTTACTTCTTGGAGCATAACCAAAAGGCCAAGGTCATCGTCTCGCCTGATGTTATGAGCGGTAAATTCTTTTCCAAGCGAGGGAATGTGCATAGCATTACCACGGAGTGGACTGATATTAAGAAAGATAGGCTTATCTTGATAGACAAGAACTGCATGATTACAGAAGGCATCTATGCCATAGCCCATATCCCTCAGATTCATCCGATGCCCAAGGGAAACCGAAACCTCTATGTGCAGGATGCTAACGGACAGTTGGTCCGCGATGATTTCCGTCACGAGCTGGCGCTATACGCCGATGGGCTCCTCTTCACAGGCTGTGCTCATAGCGGACTGGAGAACATTCTGGCGGCATGCACCTTCCCCGTTCATACCGTTGTCGGAGGCTTCCATCTGCTGGATGGTATGGAGACTGAGGAAGAACTTTCAGCATTAAGTAAACGCCTGCTTGAATATGAGAAATCCTCGCAAGAAAATCTTCAGTTCTACACCAGCCATTGTACGGGCGATAATGTATTTAAGGTAATGAAGGGCATTATGGGGGAAAAATTACAATCCTTCAGTGCTGGAACAACGTCAAGGATAAGGACAATATTACGAATAAACACATAACTCATGAAGAAAGTATTATTTTCATTAGTCTTGTTCTCCTTTGGGGCAAGTATTGTGTCGGCTCAAGTTGTACGCCTGAGTACTCAATCTGCCGGCAAGCAGTTCGACGGCATTGGAGTTGTGGATGGTGGTGGAGCAACATCAGTACTGCTTAAGGTTTCGAAGGCAAACTGTTGACTGGATATGTTGACGGGAAACAAGTCGTAATAGCCACTTCCGAACGCTACCGAAAAGGAATGGCAGGTCTTATGGCTCCTCTCCAAAATCGTCGCATCAGCACGCCCTATTTTGATAATCTGAAAATAGAACCACTATCAGCACCGGATCAATAGAAATGTTACGTTCCTGGCGATGGCTATTACGAAGGATGAGATTAAGCGAGGGCTGATCCAAACTCGTTTGAGCTATGCCGAGCGTGAGCAGGCTCGACCGAAGGTCAGAGTTGTATTCTTGCGCCAGAAGGAATTCAGATTGAGGTAACGGCATAAACAGCCTAAAAATCGGCACTTCAATTCCCCAAATGATTGTTAAATCCCAAGGCAAACTGTTATCGCCACGGATTTAAACTTTATTGTCTTTTCTATGTCAAACAAGAAAACCATACTAAAACGAATATGATGAGACATTATTTGTTAGCAATATCTCTGATGCTGAGTTGTCTGGTCGTTCATGCACAAGGCGACCGTTTTGTGTGCGACGAATCGTGCGACCCGGGCAGCGCAGGGGTAGCGAAGTTCAACGTAGTGAGTCCAGTGGGCTTCTCGACCGTGGAGCCTATTGAAATGGCACCACGACTGACAACACTCGATGGCAAAACCATCGCCATCGTGGGCGAGGACTTTATGTATAACATCACACATCCGGAATTGGGGCGACTCCTCAAGGAGCATTACCCCACAGCCAAGATTATCATGTACGATGAACTTTCCATTGCAGGACCGTATCCTGCACCTGGCATCACTCGGCAGAGTACAGACCTGTTCCGCCAGCGGCTTATTGATCTGAAGGTGGATGCCGTGATTGCAGGCAACGGCGGATGCGGCATCTGTACACCAAAGGAAACGGGCTCGTGCATCGTAGCAGAGAAGTTGGGTATCCCGTCAGTTATCGTCACTGCTCCTGGCTTCGACGAGGAGGCCCGCTACACGGCTCGTAACAACGGTGTGCCAGTTATGCGCGTGGCGGTCTATCCAGGTGCATTCGCCACACACACCGAGGAGCAGCTCATTCAGAATACCCGCGAGGTGACATGGCCGCAGATTGTTATGGCACTCACCACGCCCATCACGCAGGACGAATATGTGAGCACTGAGACCACGCAGGGCATCACCGACGATGTCTTCCACGGAACACTCGATGAGATTCATGCTCACTTCAAGGCAATGGGATGGAGCGACGGCATGCCATTCATGCCACCTACCTACGAGAAGGTGCTGGAATATCTCGACTATACCGACCATGTATGGAACGAGAACATCGCCGTGCTGCCTGGAGCCAATCGCGCCACCACAACCTGGCACGTAGCCGTCAATGCCTGTATGGCAGGATGCAAACCCGAATTCATGCCGATACTGATTGCTATGACGAAGGCTATGGGTGGCGGCAACTTCCGCCGCACGTTGCAAAGCACACATGCGTGGGTACCGTATTCGTGGCTCAACGGCCCCGTAGCGCGTCAGCTAGGCATCAGCAATGGGCAGGGCGAAATCAATGCCGAGGCCAACACATCGCTAAGCCGGTTCATGGCGCTTGCCCTGATGAACCTTGCAGGCTATTACGTCGGACAGAACCGAATGGGAACCTTCGGCTATCTGCAACCGTGGTGCTTGGTGGAGGATGAGGAAGCCTGCCGTCGTGTGGGATGGCAGACGTGGAATGAGCAGCAGGGGTGGGATATCAACGACAACACCGTGACGCTCTCGTCGGCTCTGATGTGGGGCAATAACATGGCCCCCTCAACCATCGACCCCGAGCGAGTGATGCAACTCATGGCTTGGGACATCTCCGAGCGATGCCAGTTCGCCCTTGGCAGCGGTAAGCAGTTCACCAACCGCGTTATCCTGATGACTGAGCCCGTGGCCAATATCCTAAAGGACGGCTATCCCACAGTCAGCCAGTTGGAGGATGCACTCATCGATGCCTCTCGCCGCTCTGCCTACGAGCGTGCATTCGCCAACTATTACGCCAATGCGGGCGGCAGAAAGGACGGTGAGGAGCACACCTTCAACCAGTACCTCAGCCACATCATCAACACAGAAGGCGGCGAGACCACTACGACACCCGTCTGGTATGACACACAGGCTGAGACAATGACCACCGTCCCCACAATGGAACGTGGTGCTACGGCTTTTCTCGTCACTGGCGATGCCTCGCGCAACAAGGTGCAGACTATGCCTGGCGGCGGCTTTTCCACGGTCAGCATCGACCTACCCGCAGCCTGGGATTCACTCATGGCCGCTAAAGGCTATCCCATACTAAAGGATTTGTATCTCACGTCCACGCCTGACGGTGACGAAAGCGGAAATACAGCTATCACGTCAGCAAGAAGCCAAACGAGTGCCGGACGCCCTGTCCGTTCCGAATACTACAATATGCGAGGGCAGCGGAATCCCTATCGACGCGGAGTTTACATTCGCCGTGACACCTATGGCAATGGTTCCTCTCAATCAAAGAAGGAATACAAGTGGAGATAACGGCTTATAGCAAACAACAATGAATATATGAAGATAATCACCAATATTTCATTTGTACTCGCAGCATTGATAGTGTGCTCATGTTGCAACGGCAACCGATGCTAACCGCTAACCGCTAACCACTAACCGCTCAACGATAACCGATAACCGATAAACGAATCACGCTAACCGATAAACTAGATGATAGATTAGGGAATAATTTTCAATATAAAAACAGACATGGAAAGAAGAGATACCTATCTCGCCTCAATGCCACGAATAGTATGAAACAGGAAATAGATCCAAAGGAAACCAACAGAGCCATCGCCTTCGAGCTGTGGATGAAGTCGCCCATGCCGATGGTGACACTCACGAAGACTTTCGATGTGACACGTCTGCGTAAGGTGAGCCGTAGGCGAGGCATGAAGTTCAATATGCTGCTGTGCTGGTGCATCGGCCGTGCTGCATCAAAGATTCAGGAGTTTTACATGCTGCCTCAGGACGGCAAACTGTATAAATACGACCACATGGCCATCAATGTGATAGTGAATAACGTAAAAGGCGGGCTCAGCTTCTGCGACGTTGCCGTCAACGATGATTTGGAGGCGTTTAACGACAATTACCTGCATCTGACAGAGACCATCAGCAAGACCTGTAAGGATATCTTAGACGAAGAAGCCATCATTGTCGGCACATCGGCAGTCACAGGCACAGAGCTCGACTGCATCGTCAACCAGTACAGCGGTATCTATAACAACCCCTTCCTCTCCTGGGGCCGCTATCGCAAAGGGTGGCTCAGGACTACCCTACCCATCTCCTTCCAGTTCCATCATGCACAAATGGATGGTTGCCAAGCCGCCCGTTTCCTGGAAGAACTACAAAAGATGATAAATACATTATGAACAAGGTACGAATCACAGCCGTTCGCCAAACGGTCTATGAAGACTTGACGGCACAATACGAGAACCCCATTGAGCACACTTGCGATGTCACTGCAGGGCAGCAATGGGTTTCCGTCAACGGGCAGTGCCCCGAAGGTATGTGCCCGTCGGCATGGGAATCCATGAGGCCGTTTGTGGAGTCTCTGGCAAGAGGTGAGGGTAACTTCTTCGACGGATGGATGAAGAACCCGATGAGTGCAATGATCAGCTGTAACGACGGTTTCCGCCCGTTCAGTTTCTATATAGAAGTGGTGAACGATGCCTTATGAAAACTATGGCAGCAAACTGCAGGTAGGCAGTGACCGACCTTCGGCATTTAAATGAGTAATTCAACAATACAACTATGTTAGGAAACTTTTCTTATTACAATCCCACCAAACTGTATTTTGGTGATGAGTCCCCGAACTTCCTCAAGTTAGCGGTTAGGAGTTAGGAGTTAGAGGATTGTTTCCATGCACACAATATCATACATGTAAAATCCTATAAAATGAGGATTGTGAGGGTGGGAAGAATGTAGTACCTTTGCACCCGAAATGATTAACGACAGGATAATAGACACAGCTGAGGTAACGGTTATAGGCGCAGGCCTGACGGGTCTGACCACAGCTTATTGGCTGAAACGCAAGGGCATCAGTGTCCGTGTGGTGGAGACGGATGACCGTATCGGCGGCCAGATTCAGACGGAGCACTATAATCATTATATATATGAGACAGGACCGTCAACAGGTGCTGTCTCTACACCTGAGGTAGCTGAACTGATGAATGACCTGTACGTTACATCCAAGGGCAAATGCCGGCTGGAAACGGCTCCGGATGCGGCTAAGAAGAGACTGATATGGAAGGGTGACCGCTTTCATGCCCTACCCTCAGGCCCTGTCAGTGCCCTGACCACTCCCCTATTCCGTTTCAGAGACAAGTTGCGCATCCTGGGCGAGCCCTGGCGCAAAAGAGGGACTGACCCTGATGAGAGTGTGGCATCACTGGCTGCCAGGCGTCTGGGAAAGTCTTTTGTGGAGTATGCTGTGGATCCCTTTATATCCGGAGTGTATGCAGGCAATCCCAGCAGACTGGTTACCCGATATGCCTTACCGAAACTGTATGCGCTGGAGCGTGACTACGGCAGCTTTATACGCGGCAGCATTGCCAAAAAGAAGCAGCCTAAGACGGACCGTGACCGCTTGGCTACGAAGAAGGTATTCTCGGCCCTGGGCGGACTGAGCAATATTCCGCAGGCTGAGGCGAACTACATCGGGCGGGATAACATCCGTACGGGGGTCAGAGAAGTGAAGGTGGAACCTATGGCGCTGGGATGGAGGACTTCCTTTAAGGATGCCAACGGTGACAAGATACAGTTGCAGAGCCGCTGGGTGGTGACTACCTGCGGCGCCTACAACCTGCCGGAGCTGCTCCCTTTTGTGGATGATGAGCGGATGAATGCGATAGCCGACCTGAAGTATGCTCCTGTAATGGAGGTGAATGTGGGCATGCCAGACACCTTCGGCGGTGACTACTGTGCCTTCGGGGGGTTGGTTCCCACGGTGGAGAAGCAGCGGATTCTGGGAATTCTGTTTCCATCAGCCTGCTTTAAGGGGAGGGCCCCTGAAGGCGGGATGTTGTTCTCGTTCTTCATTGGCGGCATAAAGCATCCTGAGATGCTGGGCATGAGCGATGAGGAGATTAAGGCGTTGGTGAGGGAGCATCTGCATACGATGCTGAAGTTCCCCAGTAAGGCTGAGCCGGACTTTATACATATATCGCGCCACGATAGGGCGATTCCGCAGTACGAGGCGAACAGCGGCAGGCGTTTCAGTGCCGTGCAGTCCGTTCAGGATGAGTACAGGGGGCTGATTATCGCCGGCAACCTGCGTGACGGCATAGGCATGGCGCACAGGATGACGCAGGCCGTTAACATAGCTGATTCAATAATCAAGTCAGAATAATTTACACATACAAGAAAAAAATGAGAAGAAGTACCTTTACAGCATTGCTTCTGGCCGTTGTGGCCCTTTCAGTTAAGGCTGAGACGGAAGAAGCGCCAGTGGACACATCACGGGTTTATAACCTGGACGAACTGGTGGTTATACCACACAACAAGGAGTTCAAGAGCCTGCGTTTGCAGCCGCTGAGCTCGACGGTTCTGACAGGTAAGGAGATGAACAGCCTGAATGTACGTGACCTGAGGGACATATCCAACTATGTGCCCGCCTTTGTGATGCCGGACTACGGAGCCCGTTTTACCTCGTCAATCTACGTCAGGGGTATAGGCTCACGTGTGAACAGCCCTTCAATGGGTATCTATGTGGATGACATTCCACTGATGAACAAGTCAGCCTTTAACAGCCACGTATGGCAGCTGGACCGTGTGGATGTGCTGCGCGGCCCCCAGGGTACGCTGTACGGTATCAACTCGGAGGGCGGTCTGGTACGCCAGTACACGAAGAATCCGATGAACTACCAGGGTACGGATGTGAAGTTAGGCTTCGGCACACGTATGTACCGTAATGCCGAGGTGAGCCATTATAATAAGGTAAGTGACAAGCTGGCCTTCAGCGTAGGCGCATTCTACAACGGTACAAACGGGTTCTGGCGGAATACGCTGACAAACGAGCGTACGGATGATATGGACGAGGCCGGTGCCCGGGTACGTATGATATACAAGCCTGCGGAGCGCGTGAAGATTGACTGGATGGCTGAGTACCAGCATGTGAAGCAGCATGCCTATCCCTATGGCGTGCTGAACCCTGCAAGCGGTGAGGTGCTGACAGACCCTGACCAGGACCACCAGGGCCGCTACAAGCGTGACATGGTGAATACGGGTATTGCCGTGAAGTATGAGGGGAAGGGTTTTGATTTCCAGTCCAACACAAGCTACCAGATGCTGAAGGACAACCTGCTGATGGACAATGACTATTCGGCCCTGGACTTTATTGTGGTGGACCAGTCCCAGCTGAGCAATGCCATTACGCAGGAGTTTACGCTGAAGAGCAATAACAACAGCCGCTGGCACTGGACGAACGGTGTGTTCGTCTCTTACCAGTGGCTGAAGACGGATGCGCCCAACACCTTCGGCACTTACTTCCCTGAGATGCTGGAGCAGCAGATTACAGGTCAGATGATTAAGAGTATGACAGGAAGGGGGATGTCAATGGAACAGGCTCAGGCTACCATTCAGCGTGCCGGCGGCGTTAACATTGACATGGCTATGTATATCCCCTGTCTGTTCCGTACACCGCAGTTGAACCTGGGTGTGTTCCATGAGTCGGATTATGACCTGACGGACCATCTGACCGCTACGGTGGGACTGCGTTATGACTATACACGCCCCGAGATAGAATTCAGTGCGGTGGGTATCAGTGAGAATCCGGTATTCTCCATCATGGGTACTACCCTGTCACCCTCTAAAATCTATACGGATTACATCGGCAAGGACCATGCGGGCTTCAGCCAGCTGCTGCCCAAGTTCGGCCTGACATACAAGTTTGATGACGGCAGTAACGTATATGCTACGGTTACGAAGGGTTACCGCGCTGGCGGATACAACATTCAGATGTTCGGTGACATCATTCAGGGTGACTTGCAGAAGGCCATTGGCATGATGCAGGGCGGCACTCCGGTTACGGAGGTGGTAATGGAGCATCATGATGCCGACTGTGCCGACATCAAGGAGGGTATCAAGTTCAAGCCCGAGGAGTCCTGGAACTATGAGCTGGGTACGCATGCCAATCTGTTCGATAATCTGATTCACGCTGACCTGAGCCTGTTCTATATGCAGATCCGCAACCAGCAGCTTTCAGTCTTTACGGAGGACTACGGTTACGGCCGTAAGATGGTGAATGCGGGCAAGAGCTACAGTTGCGGCCTGGAGCTGGCGCTGCGCGGCAGTGCGGTGAGCAATCACCTGAACTGGGGCCTGGGCTATGGCTATACACATGCTGCCTTTAAGGAATACAAGAACAGGGCCAGCAAGACTGCCGAGGAGGTGGATTACAGCGGCAAGAGGGTGCCCTACATTCCGGCTCACACGCTGTCCGCTATGGCTGACTACACATTCGATACAGACTTAGGCTGTATGAAGAGCCTGACAGTGGGTGTGAATATGAACGGCCAGGGTAATATCTGGTGGGACGAGATGAATACATACAGCCAGAAGTTCTATGCGGTAATGGGTGCTCATGTGGCTGCTGACTTCGGCCTGTGCAAGCTGAATCTGTGGGGCCGCAACATTACGGACAGCCATTACAATACGTTTGCCTTCTCAAGCAAGGCTACGGGCCGTGAGGTGTTCATGGCGCAACGGGGCAATCCCTTCCAGTTCGGATTCGACTTCAGCTTCCACTTCTGAAAATAAAAAGAGACTCCCTCGGGAGTCTTTTTTTTATACTTAAACAGACTGTCAACTGTCAACTAACTAAGATCATCATTAATATAGTTCTTGGTACTCATGTCGTAATGGAGCGCCTCCAGTTCCTGAAGTGTCATATTACGGATAGTATGCTCTATTGAACGTATAAGTTCTTCGCGACGGTATTCGTCATTTATTCCAAAAGTTCTGTTGTAGGACATAGATGTATGATGTATGATGGCTGATGTATGATGGCTGATGTATGATGGCTGAAGCAGCCTTTAATTCAAAATTCAAGATTTTTAAAATCAAAATTAACTATCCTCCAGACTCTTGACCCTTGACCCAAGAGCCTATATCTTCATCACTCGACGATCTTCACCTTGTGGGCCATATAGCGGAGGAACCAGGCGGGGAAGAGGGGGCAGAACAGGATGGCCAAGCGGTTCAGGAAACCGGGAACGAGGGTGGCCTTACGCCTGAACATAGCTTTGAGGGCGAGGCTGGAGGCCTTCTCGGGCGTAATCATAAGGCCGAGGGCGAACATGAGTTTGCGGAAGCGTGTGAGGGTGAGTCCCTGCAGCAAGGGGGTGTCAACGGCTCCGAAGAAGGCGGTGGTGACGCTGACGCCTGTGCCATAGCATTCAAGATTCAGCTGGCGTGAGTAGGCCTTGACAAAGCGTTTGGTAGTACCATACATGCCGATGACGGGCCAGTCCATCCAGGCGGAGATGGAGGAGATGTTCAGGATATATCCCCCACCCTGTTCCTTCATCAGGGGGACGAACAACCGGCAAAGCAGCATGGGTGTGATGCAATGCAGGGCAACAATCTGCCTGAGGCGTTCGGGGTGGGTTTCCTCGATAGTGGAGGTGATAAGCATACCGGCGTTATTGACGAGGACTTCAACCTGCCAATGGTTTACCCGGCATTGGGTGAGAATCTGCTCAGCGGCATCGGGACGGCAGAGGTCGATACAGACGGCTGGGGCAGGAACGTTGTATTGTTCTGTTATCTGAAGGGACAGAGGCTGCAGGGCGGCGTTGTTTATATCCACCAGCAGTACGCCATAGCCCATCTGCGCAAGCTGAAGGGCGTAGCAGCGTCCCATGCCTGAGGCGGCTCCGGTTACCAGGGCGTACTTAACGGGCATCTGTCCTCATTTTAAATTCGGAGGGAATCTTAACCAGCTTCTTGCCTACGGCACGCTTTACTACGTTCTGACCGTCAAAGCGCAGGACATAGAGGCTGTCGGACTGCCAGGTAAGGGTGGCCTTCTGGGTCTCGCTGCCCAGGTCGTTACTGAGGCGGAGGGTGGCTACCTTGTCATCCTGGATCTTGAAACTGGTAACAGACCATACGCCGTAGATGTTACCGCCGAGGTATCCGTTCATAGGGCCGAACATATCCATGCCGGGGACGTTTATGGATTCCTCATAGAGGTCAAGATACAGATGGACATTCTCCTCGGGACAATGGAGGCTTAACTTCCAGGGGCCTTGTGCCTGCAGAATACCACAGTAGCCGAGGGCTGCGAATAAGAGTGGGAGCAAGTGTTTCATAATGTGTAATTTATAATCAGGACGGTTCTTTATTCTACCCTATAAATAATATATAGGTAATATAGAAGAGATAAGAGATGACAAGGAGGGCACCCTTCCAGGCGGTGAGGCTCCGGCGGGAGAAGGCGAGCATCCACAGGAGGACATTGGAGAAGACGAGTGCGAACCAGTCAGCAACGGAGATACCGGAGACGGCCATGGGCCTGACTATGCTGCAGACGCCTATGACGAAGGCGATATTGAAGACGTTGCTGCCGATGGCATTGCCTAAGGCCAAGCCGTTACTGCCCTTACGGGCGGCCATCATGCTGGTGGCCAGTTCGGGAAGGCTGGTGCCCACGGCCAGGATGGTGAGGCCGATGATGCGTTCGCTGATGCCCCACTTGCGGGCCAGTTCGGCAGCGTTATCCACCATCAGCTGACCGCCAAAGACCAGCATGGCACAGCCAAGAACCAGGAACAGCAGTATCATCAGTACGGACATGGGGGCTTCCCTGTTCTCCTCCACGTCTGCCTGGGGTGAGTTCTTACGGGCACGCTGGAATGTATAATAAAGGAATCCGCAGAAGAAGAGTACCAGGAGGACACCTTCCATCCGTCTGATGTTTCCGTCAGAACTGGCAACAAAATACAGGCCCAGGGCGGCCAGCAGGCTGATGGGGATGTCACAGGCAAGGAGGGAACGGTCTACGGGCATCCTCATCATGAGGGCTGAGGCGCCTACAATCACTAAGGTATTGAAGATGTTGCTGCCGACGATGTTTCCCACACTCATATCGGCGCTGCCCTTCAGGACGCTGAAGAAGCTGACCATAAACTCCGGCAGACTGGTTCCAAGGGCCACAATAGTAAGGCCGATGACCATTTCACTGACATTCCAACGACGGGCTATGGCGCAGGCTCCGTCTGTAAATCTGTCGGCTCCCCTTAACACGAGAAAGATGCCGACAACAAGCAATAAACAGTTTATCATTATCATAAGCAGATGCAAAGATATTATGAATTTCACACATATTGGAAATAAAATAGGGAATATTTCTCTTAGCGTAGGGATTTTTCCTTTTTTGAGACCTTGCAAATTGAAAATAATTTTGTACATTTGCAGACCAAAATTCAGGAAAAGGATAATAATAACGAATAAATATACATCAAATTATGAAAGTTAAGAAACTGGCAGTAGCAACTGCAATTGCTATAAGTGCCATTCCTGCAATGGCACAGGACTTTGAGGGAACAACCTACGATGACCGTATCGGTTATTCCAACAACAACAATGAGGACAGTATCAAGATAGGACGTCAGAATATCTCTCTGTTCCAGCAGTATATTGATATGAACAACTGGGCCGAGGCCCGTATCAACCTGCTGTGGCTGAAGAAGAATGCGCCTTATGCGATGAACGGTATTTATACCAAGGGCCCCCTTATGTATTACCAGCTGATAGTAGATCCCAATGAGACGGATCAGGCCAAGAAGCTGCAGTACTTCAATGAGATGATGGAGCTGTTTGAGCTGCGTCAGAAGAACCTGGAGGCACTGAACTCCTTCTCCAAAATTAAGAATACGCTGGGTGATGTGCTGAGCGTTAAGGCTGAGTATTACAACTGGACGGCTCCCGTGGCGCTGGGCAAGGACTTTGACCTGAGGAAATCATACGCCAACTTCACGGAGGCTATCAAGATGGTGAACGAGAAGGGCGGCCGTGAAATCTCAGGTACGTTCCTGCAGACCTTCTTCATGGTGAGCGATGCTATCTACAAGGCTATTCCCAACACCATGCGCGAGCAGTACCTGCAGGACTACCTGGACAGCAAGGAGGCCTGTGAGAAGATGCTGGAACTGGCTAAGGAGGCCAAGGCTGAGGGCGATGAGGAGAAGGCTAACAAGCTGGTGGCCATGTATGACACCCCCCTGGCATTCATTGAGAAGACTTTCGCTGAGAGCGGTGCCGCTGACCGTGAGCAGATTATCGGTATCTATACGAAGAAGTTTGAAAGCTACAAGAATGATATAGCCAAGTTGAACAGCGCTATCAACCTGATGGCTCAGAATGACTGTGACGACGCTGATATCTACTACCAGTATGCTGAGGCTGCATACGCCATTGAGCCCTCTTTCACCAGTGCCATCGGTTTGGCTCAGAAGGCACAGAAGGACGGCCAGATGGAGAGTATGCTGGATTACTACAACAAGGCTCTGGAGCTGGCTGCCAACGATGCCACCCGCGGTATTATCTGTCTGAACATCACAAACGGTCTGACCAAGAGCAAGCAGTTTACGGGTGCCCTGACTTATGCCCAGAAGGCCATAGAGTACAATCCCGAACTGGCTGGTAAGGCTTACCTGAAGATGGCTAACATCAATGCGCAGCTTGGCCAGTATGCGAAGGCTGTTGAATACTGTACGAAGGCTGCTGAGGCTGACATAACGCTGAGCGGTGCCGCCGATCGTCTGAAGAACAACATCCTGACTGCTCAGGCCAACCAGGCTGCCAATGACAAGGCCCGCAAGGCTTATGAGGACTTCATAAGAAGACAGAAGGCTGAGGAGGAATTCTGGAACAAGGGCCGCAAGAAATAAGCCCCTGGACAGGAACTGTTAAAATAGATAAAATATAGATAGCTGGTTTTATTTGTTAAAAACATTTTTGTACCTTTACAACCAAAATCACGTTTGAGGCCCCTTTTTACGGGGTCTTAAACGGATGAAATGTGAAAAATGAATCGCGTTAAAATAGGAATTATAGGACTGGGACGTATGGGCAGAAAGCACCTGAGAGAACTGGTGGCTTGCGACTTCTGGGATGTGAAGTACGTCTGTGACATAGACCCCGAAAAGGTTGCATATTCCAGGGAGATAGCTCCTGACGCCATCTTTACGACCAACGAGGATGATATTTTTGATGACCCTGAGGTAGAATGCGTAGGACTGTATGCCCTGGCTGACAGCCGCCCGGGACGAATCAGAAAAGCGATTAAGCACGGTAAGCATGTGATGTGCGAGAAGCCCCTGGCCTACAAGATGGAGGACGAGAAGGATTTGGTGCAACTGTCTAAGACTACGGATAAAATTTGCACCGTGAACTTGTATCTGAGGAATGCGTGGTACACGCAGGAGATGAAGGATTTTATAAAGAGCGGGGAGATTGGCGATGTGGCCATCATCCGTATCTGCCACATGACACCGGGCCTGTCTCCGGGTGAAGGCCATGAGTTTGAAGGTCCCTCGTTCCATGACTGCGGTATGCACTATGTGGATATTGCCCGTTATTACGCTGATTCAGAATTCAAGACCGGACATGCCCAGGCCATTCGTATGTGGGACTATAAGGACCCCTGGTGGCTGCAGTGCCACGGCACATTCGAGAATGGCATTGTGTATGACATTACGCAGGGGTTCGTTTACGGCCAGCTGGCCAAGGACCAGACGCATAACTCATACACTGAGATTATCGGCAGCAAGGGCTTTGTGCGTATGCACCACGACTTCAAGAATGCGATTGTGGAGAAGCATGGCGAGCATATCACGGAAGTGGTGGAGAAACCGTACGGCGACAAGAACATTGACCGTCTGTGCTACCTGATGGGTGAGGCTATCCTGACAGGGGTACGGCCTAAGCATCTGCCCAAGTTCGAGGATGCCGCCATTGCATCGGAATACGCGTGGAAAATGCTGGATGATGCCCGGAAGCATGACATGCCTTCAAAGGGGACGCCTGAGGAACTGGAGCAGATTCACTACCGCAGGGCTCACATGAAGAACGGCTACGGCCTGCTTAATCAGATATAAAACCAATAACATTATTTATATTATATGACACAGGTACTTTTTTTAGGTAATATCGGAGCACCCGAAATGATCATTCTGGCTCTGGTGGTACTGCTCCTTTTCGGCGGCAAGAAGATTCCCGAACTGATGCACGGTATCGGTAAGGGTGTAAGAAGTTTCAAAACCGGCATGAACGAGATTGAAAACGAGATTAACACTGAGGTCGAGAAGAAGGAAGTGGAGAAAAAGGAAGAGAAGTAAAAAATTCAATACTAACACAAAATCAACTACAACATTATGAAAGAAATGTCAAGAAGGTCTTTCTTAAAGGCCGGTACAGCTGCTACTGCAGCACTTGCATTAACTCCCAGTGATTTGTTGGCTAAGGCTAAGGCTGGTAAGAAAAATGCTCCTACAGGTAAGATCAAGCTCTTAGGTGTAGGTGTAGGTGGACGCGGACATGCTGATATCAACGGCGTTACTTACAAGGGTAAGGACGAGATTTATGATGATATCGAGTTCATTGGCATGTGCGACGTTGACTTCAAGTATGCTAAAGGTGTTCTGGATGAGTACAAGAAGCTCTTCCCCAACATGAAGACATATAATGACTACAAGAAGATGTATGCTGAGCTGCTGGATCAGGCTGACGCTGTTATCTGCGGTACCGCTGACCACACTCACGCTATCATCTGTGCGGAAGCGCTGGCAGCCGGCAAGCACGTTTACTGCGAGAAGCCTCTGACACGTACCGTATATGAATCCCGTCTGCTGACAAAGCTGGCTGCCAAGGCCGGTGTTGCCACACAGATGGGTAACCAGGGTTCAAGCGGCGAGGGTGTGAACCTGACCTGCGAGTGGATCTGGAACGGCGAGATCGGCGAGGTTACACGTGTGGATGCGTTCACTGACCGTCCTATCTGGCCTCAGGGTCTGGAGCGTCCTACCGAGGTTCATCCTATTCCCGATACCCTGAACTGGGATGCCTTCATCGGCCCGGCTCCCAAGCGTCCTTACAACTCTATCTATCATCCCTGGAACTTCCGCGGATGGTGGGACTTCGGTACAGGCGCCCTGGGTGATATGGCTTGCCACATCCTGCATCCTGTATTCAAGGCTCTGGATCTGGGTTATCCCATCAAGGCTGAAGGCAGCTCTACCCCACTTATGTCTGACTGCTGCCCCAGCGCTCAGGTTGTGAAGCTGACTTATCCTGCCCGTCCTAACCGTCCTAAGGTGGCTATGCCCGAGGTTGTGGTTACATGGAGCGACGGTGGTATCATCCCCTTCCGTCCCGAGGGTCTGCCCGTAGGCAAGGATCTGAATGTAAGCGGTGGCGGTGCCATCTTCTATGGTACTAAGGATACACTGGTTGTCGGCTGCTATGGTGAGAAGCCTTACCTGCTGAGCGGTCGTGTACCCGATGCTCCGAAGGTTTGCCGTCGCGTTCCCGGCGGTCCCGGCGGTCATCAGCGTGACTGGATCCGTGCTATCAAGGAAATCCGCGAGGGTAAGAAGGACTGGACAAAGACAGCATCTGACTTCAGCGAGGCAGGTCCTTTCAACGAGATGGTGGCAATGGGTGTTGTGGCTACCCGTCTGCAGGGTCTGAACCAGACACTGGAATGGGATGGCGAGAACATGCAGTTCACCAACATTCCTGAGAAAGCTACCGTACGTGCTATGCTGAAGGATGGCTTCTCAATCCATGACGGCCACCCCACATTTGACAAGAAGTACACTGAGCCTGTTAATGCCCGTGAGTTTGCCGCAGAGCTGATTAAGCCTAAGTATCAGAATGGCTATGTTCTGCCTGAGCTGCCTAAGGATTAATGAAGGTTTACGTTTATCAGTGAATAACCCTGACAATTAGAGGCATCCTGTTATGAGTGTCTCTAATTGTCTTTAATTTAATGTTTATAAGCTTATATTCAAGACGATGAAAATCAGAAATATATTATCTGCTGCCGCTATGGTAGCAACGCTCTCTGCATCTGCTGAGGGCATGCAGTATGTTGTAGTTCAGAACCCTGAGGTGGAACTGAGTTCACTGAAGACGGACAAGGACGGTTTCTACGTTCTGTTTGACGGTAGCAGCATGGACGGCTGGAGGGGTTACGGTAAGGACTATATTCCCAGCAAGTGGAACATTCAGGACGGTGCGCTGCACTTTAAAGGCCGCGGCCAGGGCGAAGGCGGTGACATTATCTTCACACGCCGTTTCAAGGACTTCATCTTCGAGGTGGAATGGAAGATCTCAGAGGGCGGTAACTCCGGTATCTTCTACCTGGGTAAGGAAACAGCTACTATCGAGAAACCCCGTCAGGAGACAAAAGAGCTGAATGACGGCCCCGTCAAGGCTACGATTACTGTTCAGAAGGATGCTAAGCTGAACTATCAGCCTATCTATATTTCCTGCCCTGAGTGTCAGGTACTGGACAATGAGCGTCACCCCGATGCCAAGTTAGGTGCCACATTAGGTATCCGCCAGTCAACATCATTGTATGACATGATTGTGGCTAAGCCTCAGAATGCTAATCCCGCCGGTGAGTGGAACAAGGTCAGAATTGTGGTGAAGAACGGCAAGGTTACCCACTATCAGAACGGTGTTAAGGTGCTGAGCTACACTTTGGCTGACAAGTCCTGGGTGGACCTGCTGCAGACTTCAAAGTTCAGCCAGAAGAACTGGCCCCTGGCATTTGAGATTATGAAGGACTGCGGTAAGGACCCCGGCTACTTCGGTTTCCAGGATCACGGTGACGAAGTTTGGTACCGCAATGTACGCGTTAAGGTGCTGAAATAATAAACATACGGTAAGATGAAGAAGTTTTTTTCTGTTGCCCTGATGGTGTTGGCGGCACTGACAATGAGCATGAACGCTGATGCCAAGAAAAAGGAAATGGCCTTCCAGATGTACAGTGTACGTGAACTTATCGGCAATCCTGAGAAGTATGCGCAGAATCATGAGAATACGCTGAAGGAACTGGCTAAGATGGGTTACACTGCCATTGAGGCTGCCAACTACGGTGATGGTAAGCTGTATGGCGTTACGCCTGAGCAGTTCAAAGCCGATATTGAGGCTGCCGGCTTGAAGGTTCTCTCAAGCCATGTGGGTCACAACCTAAGCAATGAGGAGCTGAAGAGCGGTAACTTTGACGGTGCGCTGAAGTGGTGGGAACAGTGTATTGACGCGCACAAGCGTGCGGGTATGCAGTACATTGTAAACCCTGGTGTCAACTATCCTAAGACACTTGCCGAGGCGGATGTTATCTGCAAGTATCTGAACAAGGTGGGTGAGATGGTGAATGCTGCCGGCATGAAGTTCGGCTACCACAATCACTCTCATGAGTTCGGTAAGGTGGAGGGCAAGGTATGGTATGATTATATGCTGGAGCATACGGATGCTGACAAGGTATTCTTCGAGATGGATGTGTACTGGGCCGTACGCGGTCAGGTAAGCCCTGTGGAGTACTTCAATAAGTATCCCGGCCGCTTTACCCTGCTTCACATCAAGGACCATAGGGAATTCGGCGAGAGCGGTATGGTCGGTTTCGACGCTATCTTCAAGAATGCCGGGACTGCCGGCCTGAAGAATCTGGTAGTTGAGCTGGAAGGCAGTAACCGCCCCAACATCCTGGATGGCATGAAGGTATGCGCTGACTATCTGAAGGCTGCCAAGTTTGTGAAGTCTTCTTACACCAAGTAAATAATATGTAATACAATTATGGGTTATGGGCTTCAAAACCCGTAACCCATATTTTTCTGAAATAAAAATAAAATGATGCAAGGGAATAAGGAAGTGAAAGAGAATGTGAACGTAGAGGATGAGGTAAATGAGGGTCTGTCATTCTGGGACCACCTGGAGATTCTCCGTTGGGCGCTGTTCCGTTCGGCATGCGTGCTGCTCGTCTGCCTGATAGGTACTTTCATAGCTTTGCCTCATATCTTTGACGACTTTATCCTTGCCGCTACCTCAAACGATTTCTTTGTGTACCGCTGGCTGAGTAAGGTGAGCCATGGTATCATTACTTTCAGTCCTGACTTCAACGTCCAGATAATCAATATCAATGTGACAAGTCAGTTCATGACACACATCTCCACTTCCATCTCCCTTGCGGCTGTTATCGCCTTCCCCTATTTTATCTGGGAAGTCTGGAAGTTCATTGAACCGGCTCTCTACGACAATGAGATCAGGCACATCAGACCGGCTTTCTTCGGCGGTACGCTGATGTTCTACATTGGCTGTGCAGTGGGTTATTTTCTGGTATTTCCCTTTACGTTCCGTTTCCTGATGGAGTATGAGCTGAGCCCGAGCATTCATAATCAGATTAACCTGTCTTCCTACATCGGGAACTTTACAATGCTGATTATGGTAATGGGACTGGTGTTTGAGATGCCGCTACTGGCTTGGTTACTCTCGCAGTTAGGTATCCTGCATAAGCATGTCCTGAAGGATTACCGCCGTCATGCTGTGGTGGGTCTGCTCTTTGCGGCCGCCATTATTACGCCCAGCGGTGACCCGTTTACGCTGATGCTGGTATTTGTACCACTGTATGTCCTGTATGAGATGTCTGTCATGATAGTCAGAAAATAGACAGACTTGACGAATTTCATCCGAAGGTTTTTATCCACGAGCACACATCACTTTCGGCTAAGAGCTGAAAGGTGAAGTTCTGCGCACGCATATTGTTATAGCTATTTTGTATATACAGAATAGTCTCATCTGTTACTCCTTCCCGCAAATGCTGAAGGCTGCTGTCAGGAAGCAGAAGCAAACTGGTGGTTTCATCAATGTAGTTATTGGCGTAGATGCCCATGTTGCCTAACTGCTGGTAAAAGACAGCGGAATCGGCCTGTGTGGCGAAGGGTACGTACATCTCCCTGGTATAGAGTGTGTTCACCCCCGGGGTAAGTTCAGCTTTCAGCCTGTTATAATGCGGTAAGCCGAGGGTCAGGGCCTTTACTGTCTCAGGTGAAGTCAGGTAGTCTGAATAATGACCTGAGAAGATCTTGTCCAAATCGGCCCTGTGGAGGACTTTAGGATAATACCCGTGAAAGTTAAGTTCCTCAAGGGCCGTTAGCTGGGGCTCAGGAACACCATCACCGACAATAACATAATGTACGCCGCGTGATACGGATGTCCTGACCTCGGCGGCACCGAAGTCAAGGATACGTTTCCTTACAGAGGACAGGTTGACGCCTAAGTTACCGAGCAGGCATACTACCCTATCCGTGAAGGGTGTGCTCTGCCGGAAATCTTCGTCTGTAAAGAGTCCGTACTGCATGATAGCTTAATTGTTGTTTCCCTGAAGGGCGGGAAGTTGCCTGATTTCTATTATATTCTCCACCTGGCCTGACTTGAGGACCAGTGATGTGGTACGCGGTTCTGTTCCTTCCGTGTTCCGGTTAAGGCTGAGGGCGATGTTGTTATGTCCTGGCTGACCGGAGGTTCTGCCGAGTGTTACCCAGGACTGGTCTGCGCCATCGTCAAACCGCAGGGTCCAGGGCTGTGAGACAGTGAAGCAGATACTGTCAGTCAGAGCATCAGCGGCTACCTGAAGCGCAAATGATGCTGAATCAGGAACAGCTGATATCTCAGGATGGTATGTGGGAGCCGGATGATTAATATCCAGGAAGCCAAACTGCACATAGGCTGCCAGTACGTTCTTGTCATAGCTGTCCACCTGAACATAGCCATAACGGGTCCTGCCTGTGGTATTCTGGTCAAAAGCGAGCAGGCTCTTAAAGTAATAGACGTTATAGGGATCATAGGATACATCGTAGGATGCTCCGGCTGTTATGGTAATCCAGTCGGCCTTAAAGGGAGAGGCTACGTAGCTGTCGAAGGTGCGGAAAACGAGTGAGTCTTCAGTCTGGTCGGCAAAGAGAAAAGAGAGATAGTTATAGGGATAATCTATAACGAGCTCATGGTTTTCTATCTCGCTCTTATTACATGAGGAAAGAACAGAAAGACATGTGACTATGGCGCATATCAGTGAAAACTTATTCATTATCTTTTTACTTTAAAATGTAACATACCGTACGCAAAGTTATTATTTTTTATCGGAAGGGCAAAACATTTATGTTACATTTAATCGCATTTAACAAAAAATGACTAACTTTGTAACGATGAACAATATATACTACAGAGACATCATAGAATTGCTCCTCCAGCACGGCAAGGAGGGCCTGAAACTGTCAGTCATCGTAAAATACATCTACAATCAGCATGTGGATATGTTTGACGATTCCATTAAGTATGACGAGATTTACAAGGCTGTGGGGCTTTTCTTGTGGAAGCAGTCCCAGAAGCGTGAGTCTCCCTTCAGGCATAACTCATACGGAGTCTATTCCATTAAGCCGGATGTGGCTGTGCAGTTGGATTTCTTCTGGGATCTGCCTGCGGAGGAACAGACAACAGCGCCCGAGGAGGAACCCCGGGCGGACAGAAGTACTGTTGTTCAGATGGAATTGTTCAAATCCGGACAGAAACCGGATTAATGCATTTTGGTTCCCGTACGGGCTTCAACCACATTCACTACATAATCACCTAACTTCTCACATGAATTGATGAGGTCCATGTAGATGGTACCTACGGCATAGGTGTACTGGTGATTGTTGATATCGGTGATGTTCTGTGATTTCAGCTGATCACGGAAGTTGTTGATTTCCTTCTCGATGTTATAGGATCGGTTGACATCGAAGTAGTCCTTGCGGCCACTGATGAGCTGGTTCATATTGGTAAGGGCCTGATCTGTGAGTCCCATCATCTGATAGAGGTGGTTGTACTGGGATTCACTAAAGTGGTCCTCCTTACCCTGGTACTTGCGGCTGATGGTACGGGCCATATTATAACAGCTGTCACCGATACTCTCCAGTTCGGAAATCTCGCGGAGCATACCACGAATCTTGGCCTTGGTCTCATCGGAGAGATGGGCATCGCTGACCTGATCCAGATATTTGGCAATCTCCAATTCCAGACTGTCAGATATGCTTTCATACTTCTCAATACGTGAGAAGAGTTTATTGAAATCCGTTTCCTGACTGTTCTTCTTGTTACCAGTTGAGGATGAGGAGAGGGTCAGTAACTCATGTACCATCAGGAACATACGCTGCATACGGCTGGCAAAGCCCTGGATTTCCTTCTGCGCTTCCAGCACTGATAGCTCGGGAGTCTTCATAATGCCAGAGGTAATGAAATGCAGGCGGAAGTCCTCTTCCTCATCCACCTTCTTAGGCTTGATTACCAGGCATACCAGTTTCTCAATGTAAGGGATAAACCATATGAGTATGAAGGTATTGACTACGTTAAAGCAAGTATGGAATGCTGCCAATACGAAATTGAGTTTACCGGCATTGACCATGAATGCTGCCACACCGGCCGTCTCCTTGGTCATATTCACGTCATACCCGACTGCTCCGCAAACGGCATCAACGAAGGGACGGAATATGAACAGAATCCAGAATACGCCGAAGAAGTTGAAGAACAAGTGTGAGAGTGCAGCCCGGCGAGCCTGTGTATTGGCAGAAAGGGCAGCCAGATTAGAAGTGATAGTAGTTCCGATATTCTCACCCATAACCAATGCGATACCCTGATAGATAGGCATGGCTCCTGTAGAACAGAGAAGCATGGTGATGGCCATGACAGCTGCCGAGGACTGTACACAGAAGGTAAGCGCACCGCCCAAAAGCAGGAATATGATGGTAGTGGAGAAGGAATTAGGGTCGAATGACATGAAGAATTTCGTTACGGCAGGGTTGTTTCCCATATCCATGGATGTTCCGGTGGCCTTAAGGGTGGTAAGACCCAACAGCAACAAGCCGAGACCGAAAAGGAAGTCACCGATGTAACGGTGCTTTTTCATATATATAAGGATAATACCCACGAAGAAGCCTATGTAGGAGAGGAAACTTACATCAAAGGTAGTTGCCTCGCCGCCTCCGGCTGTACCAATTGCCATAATCCAGGCTGTAAGGGTAGTTCCGATATTGGCACCCATGATAACGGAGATGGCCTGTGCCAGGGTTAGCAGACCGGCATTCACAAAGGATACGGTCATAACGGTGGTAGCCGTAGATGACTGTACGGAGGCTGTAACTAGCATACCGGTAAGGACTCCTGTGAACCTGTTGGTGGTCATTGCACCGAGAACATGACGTAACTGGGGGCCGGCCATCTTCTGTAAGGCTTCACTCATGGATTTCATACCGAACATGAGTAATGCCAGAGAGCCTAAAAGCTTAAAGACAATAAGCAAAGACATAAAAATACAGTATAAATTGTTACAATCTTGTAAGACGGTACAAAAATAAACATTTATATGACTTCTGCCAAATAAATCTGTTTATTTTTCTGCCTATATGACGGGAAAAGGGGAACGGTATAAAAGAAATCTCCCGTAATTCCGAGGAACTACGGGAGATGAATATTTATGGTAAACCTGTTATTACTTCTTGTTCAGATACAGGTCAGCCTGTACGGCGCAAGCTACGGTACAACCTACCATGGGGTTGTTACCGATACCCAGGAAGCCCATCATCTCAACGTGAGCGGGAACTGAGCTTGAACCTGCGAACTGAGCATCAGAGTGCATACGGCCCAGTGTATCGGTCATACCGTAAGAAGCAGGACCGGCAGCCATGTTATCGGGATGCAGTGTACGGCCTGTACCACCACCGCTGGCTACACTGAAGTATGCCTTACCGGCGCGGATACGCTCCTTCTTGTAAGTACCGGCAACAGGATGCTGGAAACGTGTAGGGTTGGTAGAGTTACCCGTGATGGAAACATCTACATCCTCCTTCCAAAGGATGGCAACACCCTCGCGGACATCGTCGGCACCATAGCAGTTCACAGCAGCACGGGGACCGTTAGAGTAAGCAATACGCTTAACCTCCTTCAGCTCGCCTGTGAAGTAGTCAAACTGAGTCTGTACGTATGTAAAACCATTGATACGGCTGATAATCATAGCAGCATCCTTACCCAGACCGTTCAGGATACAACGGAGGGGCTTGTCAGCTGGTCTTGACTTGTTAGCCATCTGGGCAATCTTGATAGCACCCTCGGCAGCAGCGAATGACTCGTGGCCGGCCAGGAAGGCGAAACACTTGGTGTCAGGAGAGAGCAGACGCGCACCCAGCTCACCATGGCCGATACCAACCTTACGGTCATCAGCAACAGAACCGGGGATACAGAAGCTCTGCAGGCCCTCGCCAATG
>JAEEGF011580242.1_pt1 | contig 25950 bp, 20 predicted proteins | sample 9134171 | NCBI WGS metagenome assembly JAEEGF01 (sample SAMN16246542, study PRJNA631951) | gut metagenome | biome: gut microbiome; feature: rumen; material: AP-attached | host: Bos | place: Iran: Karaj | collected 2018-10 | reverse complement strand
GTATCTCAAATCCCAGTTTAAAGTCCTCTTTCCGTAGGTATTCTGTTTTCTCTTCTACGGTTTTTTCCAAATGTTCAAGCTCCTTAAGACCATCAAAGTATTGCTCAATAGTCTCTCTATCGACCATGAGATGCTTATCGATCATATGACCTTTGATATAGCCCTTTTCAATCCAGTTGGACACTGTTTGGAGAGACACATCAAGGAGTCTTGCTGCTTCTTGTCTCGAAATAAGTCTTGCCATATTATTCAGACTCAACAATACATTCAAATCTTTATAATTTGACTGCAAAGGTACAAATAAAAAATTGAACAGTGATAACAAGCTTGTTAAATATAGCCATATTGACACAATCATTCAGAAATAAAGGCAGAAAATTGGCTAAAAAGTAAATTATTTGATGACTTTGACTATATTTTTGGCAAAAACTTATTCTTTTCAGAAAAAAAGCGTTATCTTTGTACCCTATAAAATAAAGGTATATAATATGGAAACTAAAGACCTGAATAGACTAAAAGTAGTTCTTGCGGAGAAAAAACGCACGAACAAATGGCTTGCAGAACAACTTGGCAAGGATCCTGCCACTATCTCAAAATGGTGTACTAATAACGCTCAACCCTGTGTTGAGAACCTCATTGATATTGCTAGATGTTTAGAAGTCGATGTTAATGAACTATTAAGGGTCTAAAATAGACTATAATCGTTTGAGATAGCTATTTTAATTAGGCTGAACAAAAGAAAAACAAATGGATAAGAAAAAAGTATTATTTAATTCAGATACGAATATACTTGGAGGTGTTCCAGATTATGCTGCAATGATACAATTTGCAGTGGCAAGTCTCGACAAATCTAAGGATACGGACTTCTCATTTCGCACAGAAAATGCGGGAAAGCGGTTTATGGCAGCCATAAACCGTTGTATTCTGACATTCAAAAACAAGAAGCATAAGCAAATCGTATTTGATGCTCTTTCATCAGAGGAACTGAGGATGGATCAGAAACTCATGGTAATTTTCTGGCAAATGACTATCAACAATGAACTGTTTAAGAGAGTTACGGAAAATTATTTTATGAAGTCAGTTTACGCCGGACGACTTTCCCTTCATCCAGAAGAGATAATGAGTTATTTCTATGAGCTTCGCAAAGACTATCCTGGCGAGTTAACTTGGAGTGATGCGACTCTGAAGTTGACAGCTTCCAAGTATCTTACAATTATGAAAAAATTGGGACTTGCCGAAGGAACGCAAACTAAGGAAATTAAATATCCCAATATTGGCGATGAACTATTTGTAATCCTTGTAAAAATGGCATTAGCTATTTATCCCAATAAACCGACTGAAGGTAATCCGCTCTTCAAATTCTCTTTCCAAGACACGGCTTCACTTATTAGCCGCATGAAGTCCATAAAGTTTACACCTTACTGGACATTGACCCAATTAGGAAACAACATCAAAATAATTCTGAATACAGATGAATAGTTCTTTTCAATTTGATCATAATCGTCTTTTCGACAACCTCGAAAACGCGTTAAAAAACGACCTTGCATCAATTCAAGTTGAAGCCAATGGTGGGCGCAGTATTCTTTTTGTCTATCCATGTGATGATGACGATGAGTATATAGCAGAAGGGAAGCGCCGATTATCTCCAGACCAGTATTGCTTCATCGACATCCGCGAGACTTTTGCAGAATATGTGTCGGAAATTGGAGAGGATAATTTTAAGGAGATGGTAGCCAACTTTGGAAAAGAGGTGTATCGAAGTGAAAATTCTCCAGAGGGGACATTCTTTGCCTACCTGATGGATAGAATCTCTGAGGTGCTAAATAACGACAAGTCACCAGTTCTAGTTCATACTGGTACACTCTATGATATGGAGTTCTCAAATATCCACATTATGGAGGATCCTCGCGTCCTCAGAGCCAAGAGACCTCTGGTAGTATTTTATCCGGCTACAGTAGAAGGTGAAGCCATCAAATTTTTGGGGCGTGTTACCGCCTCACATTATCGTTGTATCGTAATCAAATAGTCCTATCTATGAATAATATTAAAGACATACTCAATATCAGTCTCGATGAAGAGATAAAGGGAGTCATCGATCTCAGCTCACAAGATGAAAAAGAAATAGTCTCAGAGTTAGAAGGTTTCATTTTAACAGAAAGCCTTTCGCAGCATCTGAACGATTTCTGCGATGAATACGTATCCGGATCCATGCAGTCAGGCATCTGGCTTAGCGGTTTTTATGGCTCCGGTAAGTCCTATTTTGCAAAAATGCTTGGTTACCTTCTCAGGGATCCAGTCTTAGAGGGTACGTCTATGCGCCAGCGTTTCCTTCCAAAGTTGGCAGGACTTCCTGATGCTAATATGACGGAGAACAACCTGCGAAGTCTGAACCGTTTCAAGAGTCATGTAGTTCTCTTTGATTCAGCTAAAAGTACCTCCACCTATGGCTTGCCTTATATGTTATTCGCCAATTTCCTGCGCTCGTTGGGACTTCTTGATAACTGGATCGGTATTCTAGAGTTTAACCTTCTGTTAGACGGAAGATATGACGAACTGCTCTCCACCATTAAGGCCAATGAAGGAGTGGAGTGGCTTGATTTGCGCAAAAATATGATGAAAAATCATATTGCATTCAAGAAGGCTATTATCACCATGGGGACGACAGAACAGGAATATGAAGAGTCAAAGGCTTTGGCCGAGCAACACCGCAAGGAGTACGATGCTACAAAACTACGTGAAGACTTGCAGCGGTATCTTGACCAACACACTGATACCCGCATCGTATTTATGATTGACGAGGTAAGTGAGGCCATCACCCAGGAGAAGATCAACCTCCTTGACCTCGAAGGCATCGCCGAGGCACTTGCCTCGCTAGGGCGTAAGGTATGGACTATAGCCATTGCCCAGCTGAAATTGGATGATGTCATATCAATGAAGAATGTCTCGAAAAACTTGCTCACCAAACTTCGTGACCGTTTCCGCACTGCTATCGATATCAAAGCAGATGAAGTGGATGTCATCATCAAGCAGCGTCTATTGGCCAAAAAAGATGGTGCACGTGAAGAATTGATGGCCTATTATCAGAAAAACAGTGGGGCCATCCGTGACCTCACCAATCTGCCTGGTCTCAATCTGCGTCCCACATCAGACGCAGAGACCTATGCAGACTATTATCCCTTCCATGAGTATCAGTTCCGCATGCTGCAATATTTCCTTTTCGGATCGTCGCAGATGGTACAGACCAAAGTAGGAACACGCGGAATGATTATTTCTGCTTTTGACGTATTGAAGAAAGAGGTAAAGCTTAGTTATCATGAGCACGCTCATGTCACAGCGACCCAACTTTGTAATCAGGCAGAGTTGAACGCCGAGGAAGCCCAGCGTGTCCGTTATGAGCAGGCTGCGAATACCCTGAAGGACAAAGGCTACAAGTACGTGGAAGGAAAGAAATTGCTCCAAACCATCCATTTCCTTGCCAAGACGGAGGTAACGCAGACTACAGCAGAAAACATCTGCCGTGCATATGTGGACTGTCCTGACGACTACTATAAAGTGCTTGAGGAAATCAAGTCGGCCTTGGCCGTTCTCCTGGAGAACCAGATTGTATTGCTCACTGGCAATCAGTATCGAATCACCAACCAAACTGAGCAGCGCATCCTCGAAGACATGAACACCTACGATGTCGCCCCGTTCATCATCCGTGGAGAGATTACGCGTACGCTGAAGGGCATGCAGATGCTCCGTGCCATTCAGGGCATCACTGTGGAGTCTGTTCCCGTTGCCTTTCAGGTGTCAAGGGAAGACGGTGAAAATATCGTCGGCAATGCCAACGAGCTTCTGAAGGTATTGCTCCATGATATTTTCGTAGTTCATTCGTCAGGCGACCGGACACACTTCCTTGGGGAGGTAAAGACAACATCGCAGCAGCACAAGGAGTGTATTTATTTAGTTCCTGACCCCACCCAAGCCAATGACATCTCAGCCTTGGTTACTGAGATCAAGCGAATTGAGTATATTGCTCAGAAGACATACAGCACCGATGAGGAGAAGAATATTGTACGCGGGTTTGAGGTAGGTCTTGATGACAAGAAAGACAGGCTTGTGGAACTCTTGCAGCAAGCATACGGACAGTCAACAGCTGTTTATCAGTATAACACCTACGAGCTGTCTGAGCTAAACTTCGATAACACCATTAAGCAGTTGCAGAAGAAAATGTATGACAACATTTTCACCAAGCGATTGTCTGCCCGTCTTCTGGAGTCGGTGGCTCCAAAGGTGCTGACGGAGCAAAAAGGCCGCTTGCACAGTCTATTTGGCGCGTCTGATGACTTTAAGTTCTTCGATACCAGCGGTAATTTCATAGGGACGAACCTATCCGTCACTACGGAGATCCTTGCGAAGGCCGCCTCGTTCATTTCCGGTGCAGAACTAGAGAAGCAGCTGTCTGCACCTCCTACGGGTTACTCACTTGGTACTATTATGACCTCGGTGGCCGCACTTTTCCGTGGAAACAAGGTTATTGCCAAATATGGAGGCAGCGATTTCAATTCGCCAAATGCTGACGGGGCGAAAGACATCTTTGCCACAGCACGAAACTTTACCCGTGCCAGCTTCAAGGCCATCTCTCAAAGCCTAAGCTATAAGGAGAGGACTGAGATTATCGACATTCTCAAAGAGGACTGTGAGTATAAGAAGTGGACCGGCGAGAATCTGAGCTATCAGATGAATGACTTCGATGTTGTTGATGCCGTGCGTCTGCTGTCTAAGGAGATATTGTCAAGGGTGAACCGCGAGATCGCCCTTGATGAACGGCTGTCCCAGCTCTTCTCCGGATCCCTGCAGACGAAGGCAGTGTTCCAGCCTTTCACGCCGTCAGTAACAGAATCCAACTGTTTCTCCCAGGCCCGTGCTTTCCTCAACCAGCAGGATGAGTATATAGCAGCCGTAGAGCGAGTAGAGAAGGACTTCGACTTCATCAGAAACAACTTCAAGCGCATCGAGCGTATCAAGGAATATCTAAAGGATGTCAAGGAGGAATTAGAGAGTGCCAACTGTGACATGCAGCTTATCAATCCTATCACAGAACAGTTCCAGCAGTGCTACGAGACTGATGTGGTGAGCAATTACCAGAAAATTTTGGATCTGGAGCAGAAAGTCCGTGATATGTATTACAAGCTTTTCAAGGGTGTCTCTGATAAGGTGACAGAACGCTATACTGCCTTACGCGAGAAAGCCGAAGCAGTGAAGCAACAGCTTGATTCCTACCCGCATGACTGGAACGCCCGACTGTATCAGACCATCAGTCAGTTCGATAGTCAGTGCCGTCGCTACCAAGTCAGCCGTGTTGAAATCCCCCAATATGCTATCCGCTGTCGTGTTAGCGGACTACAGCTGCGCGACTTGGTTTATGCCGAGAATATGGTTCCACAGAAGGAGCAAGAAACTCTTGTCTGGCAGTCGGAGATTGTCAAGACCGATCCCAAACCAACACCGAAGCCAGATCCGAAGCCGGGAGATCCTGATCCGAAGCCAGAACCGAAACCCAAGACCCGCAATATGCGTTCCTATTTGCCGTCAGGCAAATGCACCGTGTCGGAATACCGGCAATGGCTTACGGGCCAACTGTCAATGCTCCAAAGCTTTGACGCAACTGATGAACTTGATTTCAATAACTAAAAAAAAGGGATATGAACTTACTTGATCATGTACTTGGCATCCGTTTTCTTATCCACCGTTCCTTCAGCGGAAAGTTGGAGCGATTGGGCATCGGATTATCACAATATGAAGAGCGAGACGGGCTTTCTTCTGAGGACGAAACCCTCAGACAAAGAATTATCGACATTAATAACACTCATCTTAAGGAAAAGAAAGGCAATTTTGCCGAGGCGAGAGAATACACACTGAGACAATGTGTTTTCACCCTATTCAACCGACTGGCCGCTATTAAGCTTATGGAACAGAAGCAACTCTTCCCTGAGGTCATCAAGCAACGTACAGAGAACGGTGGGCTTTCAGCTGCACATCAAGCATGGTTGGAGGAAAACCCTGCAGGGCGATCGATGGAACGCGACGGTCTTGTGCTATTCTTTACCAATAAATTCACGGAACTATCTGAACACATTCCAGTATATCGGGAGGATTATCCCTATTCAATGTTGCCTACCGCTGACGAGTTGAATGAGATTATTTGTGCTTTCAATGCAATAGAGGAAGATACCGAAACCGCAACTACTTGGCAGGGGGATGATATTCTTGGCTGGCTTTATGAAAACTTTAATTCTGCCGAAAAAGTTGAATTCAAGCAAAGTGGTGCAAAAGTTGAGTACGACCGAGTATCGTTACAGAGTCAGGTTTACACTCCATCATGGGTGGTCAAGTTCCTCGTTGATAATTCTTTGGGTAAACTATACTTGGAGATGTATCCTGAGAGCCGTATCGATGCGCCAGACCCTGTGACTGGAGAACGTCGTATTATGGTTGCCAACCGTCCCACAAAACAGGTAAGGCCACGTAAGAAGATGCATGAGATACGTGTCATAGACCCAGCCTGTGGCTCAGGTAATTTCCTACTCTATGCCTTTTTGCTACTCTATGAGATGTATATAGACCAGATAGATAATTTCGGTGCGGACTACTCTAAACGTGAAGTACCGGCACTTATAATAGAGAACAACCTCTTTGGTGTTGATCTCGATGAGCGGGCTGTGCAGATGGCACAAATCGGACTTCTCATTAAAGCATGGGAGGTCGGAGGCCGTCGTGCCCGCAAACCACATCACACAGGCGTTGTCTGCTCAGGTTTTTATCTCCCACCTTATGAAGAAGTAGAAAAAGTCTTCGGCTATGACACATCATGGACTGTCAAACTCAATAATGCTGCTCGGAAAATTTGGACGGATCTGTCTCAGGCGCATAAATTCGGTACATTGGTGCGAGTGGAGGAACAATTCAACGAGTTAGCTCCCCAGAATGAGAACAATTCGCTTTTCAAGGCCGAAGAAATGCAGGGGCTTTTCGATGACCGTAATCAGATGAAGACACAACTTCATAATCTGGTAAAAAAATACGGAGAACAAAACGCCAATCCCTATACTTTGCTGAAGATGAATGAGGCCATGACGTTCCTCGACATCATCAGCCATTATTATGATACCGTTGTAGCTAATCCGCCTTATACGGATAGCGGTGACTTTGGCCCTGAATTAAAAGCATTCGTGGAGGAGAATTATCGTCGTCCTTTGAAATTTAACACTAATCTTTACGCATGTTTCATAAAGAGGTGTTGTGAGTTGGCTGGGGATGATGGAATAGTTGGTATGGTTAATCCTCCTACATTCATGTATATTAAGACATTTGAAGACTTACGAAAGTTTATGCTCAATAAGACTCATATTAGTCTATTTGTTGAATGGGGATATCTCGGAATGTTTGCTTCTTTTGCTCGTGTTGACAGCGCGATGTTCATTCTTGATAAAGAAACAAAGTCAAAGGGACTTTCAACCTTCATAAAGTTGAATGATTTGTATGAAATGAAACGCAAGGAAATTCTTTTCAAAGCTTATGAAGACCTCTGTAACAATATTCCCAATGATCGCGTTTACACTCTCCCTCAATCGAAGTTGAAAGGCATCAAGTCTTATCCCTTTATTTATTGGATTTCAGATGAGTTCAGAGAAAAGTTTAATGGACGTATTTTGGAAGATGTAGTTGGTACAAAAAAAGGACTTGATACAAGCTGTAACGAGCGTTTCTTAAGATTCTGGTGGGAAATAGACTCGAACACAATATCCGAAGATTACTCACAAGATAAGAAAAAGTGGGTAAGATATGCCAAAGGTGGTCCATTTAAGAAATGGTATGGCAATATGTGGCTTACAATCAATTGGAGAAACGACGGATATGACTTAAAAAATTTTACTGACCAAAATGGGAAAATGATTCCTACCCTTCGAAATCAAGAATTCTATTTTAAGGAAGGTATCACATATTCTGCCGCTGGTTCTAAAGGAACAACATTTAGGTATTTACCGTCGAATTGTATAATTGACTCTGGTGGCCCGGGAATTTACGATGTTACAGGTGTTAACATGGATTATGTTTTGGCATTGCTTAATACAAAATTAACCTTTTATGTGTGTGGTTGTCTTAATCCTACAGTTAATACTACGCATGGTGATTTGAGACGTATTCCTTTTGCAGACGCGAAGCATGATGATGAGATTAGTATTATTTCATTGTCACGTCAAAATGTTGCTATTATGAAATATCTGTCCCAATACTCTCTTATTGAGCCACTTTACCAACATTCACCTATCACTCCAAATGGCAATATTATCTCAAATATCACTTTATTTTATAATAAAGAAAACGCTTTATTGACTCTTATTCTTTTGAATGAGAGTATTATCAATAAGATTATTTTCGATGTCTACGAGCTTAGCGATCACGATCGAAAGATGGTTCTTGACAAAGAGGGAATTCCTATTGGTGATCTGCCAACAAGTCACGAGGCAAAAGTTGCTTTCCGCCAATGGCTAATGTCGGAGAGTGAATTTAATCCATCTAGTCAAATCTTGGAGCATTTGGACCAGTTGGAAGAAAGAGAAGATCTTCCAAGAATCTCAGACTTTGGAGTACTCTACCAAACCAATAAGGAATGGGAAGAGTTTTGTATCAATCACAAGATGAACCCCGTAGAGGTATGGTGGCAATTCCATAATGCAGGTATTCTTCCTCCACAGCGAACACAGACATTAGCCTTTGAACTTATTACTGATATCATTCGATCCTTGTTGGCCAAGGATGATGACGGTGTGATACCACTAGTAGGTTATGCTGGCGAACAACAACTTGCACCTCGAATTGAATCAGAATTGGTACAACGTGGCTATAGTGCCGCTCAGATAGCACAGGTATTCTCGCTTTTAAGCAATGGAAACTTGGAACGTTATCTGCATGAGCATTTCTTCCAACAACTAAGTGACCACCTAAATCTTTTCATGTATCTACCTAAGACTCCGTTTATTTGGCATATAACCAGTGGTCCACATCATGCTCTAGAACTATTCGTTAGCATCTATACATGGAGTCGTGACACTCTTATGCGTATCAAGAGTGTATATGCTGCTAATCTTGAGGCCGCATTAAAGGACCGTTTACAAGTATTGTTACAAGGCGATGCCACCCAAAAGTCTGAAGCCACAGAGGTTCGTGCCCAATTAAAAGAACTGTCGGAGTTCTGTGGGAAGGTAGACCAATTATTAGCTTCTGGCTACAATCCTAAGCTTGATGATGGCGTTGGTAAGAACATTGCACCTTTACAAAAGGCGGGCATTATCAGCTATACCGTGCTGAAAGATACACAACTGGATAATTTCCTAAATGCAGAATGGTAATACAAATAAAATGGTATGATTGAACAATGGTTTTTAAAGGAGGTGAGACAGCTGCTCGATGAACGCCATCGGCTTGTTATAACTGATACCAAAGGCGATGGCTCCTTCTTGCTTTCGTTCCTACCAAGGAGGGTGACAGTGCTAACCGCCTACAATAAAAAAGAGGAGCTGCAAGCACGTCTTGATGCTGAGCGTAATGACCGAGAAAGAAACATTGTATTCTATACTACGATCGCAAAGCGGAAACTAACACAACTACAAGAGTATGCCACTACCTGTGGCTGTATTGTGTTGGATGACATGGAAACCTATATTAAAGGGATATTGTTCAGTGAACTTGGCATACATAGTATGGTTGATGGCCAGCGACTTATTCTTGCCGCAAAGATAGATAAAGGAAAGGACGAAAACTGGTGGCGTGGTGTGGCTCAGGGCATTATTAACCCAATGGATGCTGCCGAGATGATAAGGAACTTCTTGAAATATCCAGAAGCATATAAACAAGAGTCGGACGATGACGTATATCAGTTAATGCTTGAAGAAGCATGCCGACTGGTTGAGAAGCCTAACACTCCACAGGAACCAATGGTATTTGCTAAAGAGTTCATGAATATTCTTTTTAGCAAGCTACTGGACAACACCATCTCAGAAGACCTACTTAATCTATATTATAGCATGGTCGATAGCGCGGAATTGGAAGAGACGGTGCGTGAGTATGTGGATGTATACAAGATACCAGAAACGGTAAATCCATTCAATAGCCATGCTGATCATCCTTTTATAGCTGTTGATGTTATAATGTTCCGTCAATTGAGCAAGATATTACAAGGAGGCCAGCCGTGCAATATTGCCGAAAAATATATTGAACGGCGCATTTCATCGACAAAGGCAAAGCGGTTTAAGTCACCGTGGTTGAAAGACGTGATGACTTTGCTCAAATGTGATATAGGAAGTCCACACATGATAGCTGGATTGGATGATTTTGCTACTTACTACAGGGATATCTTTGCGCCCATTGATACTGCAATGAGAAGGATTTATGTAGCATGGCTCAGTGAAACAGACGTGCTGCGTCCCGTTCAGGAATATTATGAGCAGTACAACCGGACTATGCTCAATGCCTGGTATCTGTCCGCAAGCCACTATTCTCAGACGCAGCAAGGGTTGATAGCCCAGTGTTTCAACAACAGTCAGGGGCGAACGGTGGTCATCGTTTGTGACGGTTTGCGCTTGGAAATGGCAGAGGCCATCGTTAAGCGGAAGTTCCCTTCTGGGATCAGTATCACCAGAAACACATCATGGAGTAAGCTGCCTTCGGTTACGCCTAACGGTATGAGTGCCTTATACGGACTGGATTCCGCAAAAGAAGACAGCATATCAAAACGCCAGCAGGCATTATTACAGGTAGTACCTGATGTTGAGTTTTTGCCCCTTCTGCAGTTGAACCAACACGTAACAGCGCAAAAGCTGGTGCTTCTCTATGGAAATATTGATAAGATTGGCGAGAAGATGCAACTGTCAGGGTTGGCCGAGATTAGTGGCTATGAACAGCAGCTATATGAAAAGATCCTAGAACTTCTTAAAATGGGTTACCAGAATATATGGCTTACCACCGATCACGGTTATGTAATAACTGGCATTCTTGATGAAGCGGACAAGCAGCCCGTTCCTCACGGAGGCACAGCAGAGGAGAGATTTGTAACGGCTGTTGAGCCTATAAGCGACACATCGCTGATAGAGCGTAGCGATGACTGGCTGACAGGTGCATTCCAGTATTACGCACAGACAGATAAGCCTTTCAGAACACGAGGAGAGTACGGTTATTCACATGGGGGTATGACACCGCAGGAATGTTTGATACCTCGATATCATATCTACCAAAAGGGCAACCAAGTTGGAATGAAGGTGGCAATAACCAATAAGGCTAACCTGAAATCTGTGACTGGTCAGTTCTTTAATGTCGCCCTAAAAGGCATCGGTGATGAAAATGACGTTTTTGAGTCGGAGAGGAGGGTTTTGCTTTTGTTTTATGATAAGGATGGGCATGAGGTCAGCCGTTCCAATATTATCAAGATAAAGGCAGGTGTCGAGACCGTTCAGGAATACAATTTAAATCAGGGACTTATGAAACTGGTAGTTGTCGATGCAGTCACCACCGAACAACTCGACGCTTGCGATATTGAGAAATCAAGTAGCCGTGATATGGGAGGATTATTTTAACTTTTAAAACAGAAAAATGATGATAGAACTCGATAGAAAACTACTAGAAATCTTTCAGGGGTATGTAGTTAGGAAAGACATTGTCCGTTCCGTGAAAGGACAAGACAATGTGCCGGTATTTGTACTCGAATACCTGTTGGCCAACTCTTGTAGTACCGATGACGAAGAGAAGATCAAAGAAGGCGTAGAAAATGTTCATCGTGTTCTTAGAGAGCACTATGTCAATCCAGACGAAGCCGATTTGATTAAAGCAAAAATCAGAGAAAGAGGAACATACAAAGTGATCGATAAGATTAGTGTGCGTTTGGATCCATCAAAAGACAAGTATTGGGCACACCTTTCGAACTTAAACATCAACGATGCCAATATTACCGATAATCTAATAACAGCCCATGAGAAATTGTTGACGGGTGGTATATGGGCTATTATTGATATTGACTATGATTCGTTGCAGACCATAGGCAATAAGATTTATCCATTTGTAATATCAAAAATAAGGCCTATCCAGCTTTCATCATTCGATGAAGGTCGAATCAAGGATGCACGTGCATCTTTCAACAAGGAAGAATGGCTGAATGTGCTATTACGCAGTGGTGGCTATGAACCAGAATCAGAAGGCATGACACCAAGAATGAGGATGTTGTTGCTCTCGCGTTTTATCCCACTAGTAGAATCGAACTTCAATCTTGCAGAACTGGGACCGCGTTCTTCAGGTAAGTCTTTCGTGTTTAAGGAACTGTCGCCATATTCCATGTTGGTCAGTGGTGGACAAGGAACAGCGGCAACACTTTTTGTTAATAATGCATCTGGGCATATCGGTGCCGTCGGCCTATGGGATGCTCTTTGTTTTGATGAATCGACGGATGAACTTTTCAAAGACAAAGAGGTGGTTCCTTTAATGAAGGACTATATGGAAAGTGGAAGTTTCTCTCGTGCAGGGAAGACTGGAGAGAAATCTGCCAGTGCCTCGATCATCCTGAACGGAAATATTAATCAGCCAGTGGAAACGGTGTTGCAGACAAGTCACTTGTTCAGTCCATTTAATGACAAGGTGGCCAATGACACGGCTTTCCTTGACCGCCTGAGCTTCTTCCTCCCAGGTTGGGAGATCATCAAGTTTGCACCACACCACTTTACCAACCATTTCGGGTTTTCTACTGACTTCTTCAGTGAGTGGATGCATAACCTTCGGAAGGATAGCTATGTGAATGCTATTGATGAGTTCTTTACCCTTGGCTCACAGTTGAAACAGCGCGACACAAAGCCAGTTCGCAAAACTGTATCAGGTTTAATTAAACTCATGCATCCTGACGGGAATTATACTAAAGAGGATGTACGTTATTATCTAGAATGGGCTATTGAAATGCGCCGTCGTGTTAAGGAACAACTGAAACGTATTGGCGGTATGGAGTTTTGGGACACGAACTTCTCATATATCGACAAAGAAACACAAGAAGAAACCTTTATTTCATTGCCAGAAGAAAGAGGTAGTAATATCATAGAAGACGCTCCACTACCTCCTGGTACATGTTATACAGCCACTAGTGACGGTGATAAGGTAACATTAGTAAAAATAGAAATTCTAACAATGCCGGGAAACGGAAAACTTTCGATAAGTGGTAATGCTTCTTCTGATGCAAAAGAAGATGTCCGAAACACCTATAATTATATCCGTGCCAATGAGAGAGCTATTTTATCTCAACAACATTCCCTCAGCAAACTTGATGTTACAGTACAAATAACTGCGGTTTTGGGTAATAGTGTTCATAAGGGTATCGGAGGATCTATCTTTTCTGCCATAGTTTCATCTATTTTCAATCGAAACCTGAAATCAGCTCTTGCTGTAATAGGAAATATAAGTATCGGAGGTGCCATAGAACGTGCATTGAACTTTAATGACCGAGTTTCTTTACTCTCTGAAAATGGTGCTAAGAATGTTATTGTTCCAATGGATAACCTAAATGATATGGCCTCTCTTCCTGCAAGTATACTTGGTAAAACCGATGTATCCCTTTATGCAAATGCCCAGATGCTTATTCAGAAAATAATCTTATAGAATAAAAGAGTCAAGGATGAAACAATTAGGAAAATTGGAAAAAATAGAAGATCTTCGTTCTATTTGGAAACATGAAGCGAAGGATTTCACGCCATGGCTTGCCGAAGAGGAAAACATTTCTATGCTGAGTGAAGCCATTGGTATTGACATTGTACTTGAAGAACAGGAATCTAGTGTAGGGGAGTTTAATGTAGATATATTTGCCACCGAAGAAAGTACAGGCAGAAGAATCATCATTGAGAATCAACTAGAGGACACCAATCACGACCATCTTGGTAAAATAATAACTTACGCATCAGGCAAAGATGCAGAGGTCATTATTTGGATTGTGAAGCATGCTCGTGATGAACATAAGCAAGCCATTGAGTGGCTGAATAATCATACTGATGACAAGTGCGCTTTCTTCCTAATAGAAATAGAGTTATGGAGAATTGGTAAATCTGAGCCCGCTGTAAAATTCAACATCGTTGAGCGGCCAAACGACTGGGCAAAGAGCATGAAGAAGTCTTCGTCATTGACGCAAGGAGGTGCGCTGAAACTGAACTTCTGGCAGCAATTCGTGGAGTATAATCAATCAAACAATGGTGTATATGCTAAGTCTATGCCAACAACAGATGCATGGATCGGTAAGTCAATCAAGGGAATCCCTGGTACAAGTGTTAACCTTGTCATAACAAAAGACACTTGCCGCATTGAGGCCTATGTAAATTCAGGGAGTCAGGAAAAGAACAAGAATATTTTCGATGCTTTGTTTAACTACAAAGATGTTATCGAAAAGGACTATGGAGCTACTCTGACCTGGCAGCGTCTTGACGAGAAGGTTACTTGTCGAATCTATGAAGATCGTCCTCTCTCATACACCAATGAAGAAGATCGTCCGGCTATCTTTGAGTTCTTCTGTGACGCAACCACCAGAATGCTGAAATCTTTTGGTAGTCACGCCAAGTTGTTCAAGAAATAAGATTATTTCAGAGAAATATAACATGCAAAAACCTAAGAGAGTCAGTCTCAAGAGCCAAATAGAGGTATTAAAACCTTTTGATAGCGAGGAACAAATCGATAAGCTTATTGGTTTGATGACCGAAAGAAATAGCAGTATAGACTGTTATTTGGATAAGTGGATATGTAGTCTCATGGAATCTCCTAGCTTAGTTGACTACTTTAAGGAAAAAAGTTCTTCATTGAAACATATTGAGCCTGCTACAGACACCATGCCATTTCTAGCAGACCTTCTTGTAAAATACTATCCTGTTGACAACGCAAGTAAAGTAGATAAATTATATGATGAATTAACTGAAAGTGGTAATCTTATAAGTCGCAGAGATTTCGACTTTGCATCTGGTAAGATAATGGGTAAAGGTAAACAACAATGGCAGAAAAGATATAATGAAGGACGAGAAATAAAGTTGGAGGTTATTAATATACCCCCTAATAAAATAATATCTGTACCCCAGCCATTAGCATCTCTTCTTGTTACTGGTGCTGCAATGGAAATCAAGATAGAAAATTACTATACGCTCCATGAGGGTGACATCATATATATTTATGCTGAGGGATTTTCCCCGCAAATGATGAATAAAATCAAATATAATTTAGATATATGGTCGAATTTCTGTAATGGCATCTTTACAGGAAGTTTACAAGACGAAAATTTTCCAGATAATTGTTATATAGGAAAGTTTGTTATTGGGAAAAAAATATCAAAGGGTGTAGAACAAATCGTTAATCCTGAAATTTTTAACTCTCCAATTGCAACGAAGAAAAATCATATTCCCTCAAAGCTTTCCGTTCCCTCTCACTTTTTTAAAATGAAGCATGTTGAAATATCTGGTCGCACCATCATAGTTCCTTTGAATGATGAAACATGGAATCAGGTAGAAGAGCAAGAAGGAGATACATTCTTCTATTGGGAGGATGAATTTGACAAAATCATACGCTTTAAAAGTTTAGACGAGTATAGAGATGAAATATGGGATGTCGTAGATGAGGATAAAAACGACCATAATAGTTTTATGGAAGGAGTTGCTGGAGACGAACAAGGTCTTTATGAAATTCTATTCACGAATGGGCAAAAGCAAAAACTCTATAAACAGATAAATGAACGTGCAGTACGTTCCGATCTCTACACAAACCAGACTGGAGATTTATTTAAGGCATTGGTATTTGATTTTGAAAACATAATAGCCGCCAATGATGAGGATAGTTCTTTTGATATCTTCAAGAAAAAAGAATGGATACTTGACTGGAAATGTGTTCGATTCAGAAATGGAATGATGATTGTTTCCGCTCCTTTAGATGGTAGTGTCAGATTCAAACCGAAAGCGGTGCATCTTCCTGGAGCGATGGAGGCATATAACTATCTTACATCCTATTTAAGTGATAGGCTTGCACCAATTCATTGCTCTGTAGAGAAAATGGAATTGACAATCTATGATACAATTCGTCTAAATGAAGCCATTCAGAAATTTGCAACGGCATCAAGGCAGAAAGGTATTTCCATTGTTGGTAATACATCATCTAGTAAAATAAGTGTGCCACAACAAATGTCTTTCAATCAGGCGCTTTCAAAGGCGAAACAGATGACTGCAGAAGAGTTTCAAAAGTACAAATCTGAATATATTGACTACTTGGTTAAACAACAAAGTAAAAGATATAAAGTTATCCCTTGTGTAGAAAGACTAGCATACAGAGATAGCGACACAATGGAGTACGCTTTTATTTTCTCTATACAATGCAAGTCCGGAGATATACTCGTCGTACATGAAAATGTTCACCCAGATAGATCAACGCTGCTTTTTGTTGTTAAGCAAGATAATTACGATCAAGCCATTCGTGCAATTTACGACTTTTTGCAAAGCGCAGAAATAAACAAACGGAGTAGTCTTAGAGACAGAAACATTGAGATTAAGCAATCTGGTGTTGAACACTACAGGTCAATTAACCATGATTATTTTTATTCTTGGAGTAAAGTCATCAAAAACTATAAATCGTTTTATGAAAATGGACATGTATGGATGATATACTGATATAGCAACAACTGAAGAATAAGTTTTTATAAAACAAACATGTAATAATACCCAATAATAATGCCTCGATACGACAAAGACAAACAACTAGCTCTCAATCTAGTCAATGAGGGTGAGAACCTGTTCATAACCGGTAAGGCTGGAACAGGTAAGACCTGGTTACTTGACAAAATCCGTGAGAGATTCATCGGCAAAAAGGTGTTAGCAGTTCTGGCCCCAACTGGTATTGCCGCAGAAAATGCTGGAGGTTTTACTATGCATAGTTTTTTAAGGCTACCGATTAATCCATATCTACCAGAGCACAAAACCAATCCCGGATTATATCGGTTGGATAGCAGTGTAGAGGCCATTGTTCAGAGGTTAGATGTCCTTATCATCGATGAGATAAGTATGGTAAGATGTGACATGCTTGATGCAACTGACATGATTTTACGGCATTACAGAAAAAACCGAAAGCCCTTTGGAGGTGTGCAGTTAATCATGCTGGGGGATCTATATCAACTATGTCCCGTCGTGAAAAGCGAGGAATGGGAAACATTAAAGAAATATTACCAGTCACCATATTATTTCAGCTGTTATGCCTTGAAAAAACTCAAATACAGGGTTGTTGAGTTAAAGAAAATATATCGTCAGAATGAATGCGAATTCATCAACATGCTGAACAATATCAGGACAGCAGAAGTTGGTTTGAAAGATATTTCTATACTAAATGGCCGCATAGATCCTGATTTCATTCCAAAAGTTAAGGATGACGTTGTTACATTAATGACGCACAAATGGATGACAGATGACTGGAATGAAACAATGTTTGCTAAGCTAAAAACAAAGGTTTGGTACTATGAAGGGAAATATAGCAAGGGGTGGTATGGTGAACGTCCGCCTGTGAAGAAAGATTTGTTCCTGAAAGTTGGTTCACGCGTCATGTTCATAAGAAACGACAATGATGGCGGTCAATATAAGAATGGAACGATGGGGAGAGTGACCAAGCTTGGATATGACCACATCGAAGTATTGAAAGACGATGGAAATACTGTTGATGTGGAAAAAGCAATATGGTATCAATATGACTACTTCGTAGACGAGAAAACAAAAACCATATACACTCAGGAAAGGGCAAGATACACACAATTTCCCCTCAAACTGGCTTGGGCTGTTAGTATTCATAAAAGTCAAGGCCTTACCTTTAACGAAGTAGTTATTGATGCTTCCAAATCTTTCACGTATGGACAGGTTTATGTAGCACTTAGCCGTTGCAAGACGCTTGAAGGTATTCACCTACTGACACAAATTCCTATCCAGAAGATAATAGCGGATCCCATTGTCAAGAGCTACATGGATAGCATTGACGAGGAAGGAAACGTTAAGCTACCTAGAAAATTCGAGCCTATAAAATATGAGAAAAAGCCATTGGTAATCAACGTAGCTAGAGATAAATTCTGGCGTATTTTTGATGGAGAAATCAAGAACTACAACCGAGGTATTGATGCTCAGATAGCGGATCAGCTATTTAAATGGGATAAGGGGAAATTAGTTGTTGATGAATCTTTCAAGTCTATAAAGAAAGACTGGCAATATTGGGAATCTTACGAAGGGAATTGCCCATTTATTAAACGAAACTTCAATAAGGTCCGTTTTGAAAGTTCTACGGAAAATATGTATTTCATTTGCGAAATAGATGGCTTGATAGAAGTCCGTTTGAATAAGGATAATAAATTATCAATAAGATTTCACATAGCAAAGGTAGACAGATAAATAGTAAGTTTATAGCAAGTACAGGCATTCTGTAAGAACTGTTAGCAAATAATTAACATATGACTCGACAACATATAGTATTCCTGACTGGCGCTGGTGTCAGTGTGGATAGCGGACTGAGCACATTCCGTGGCAAAGATGGGTTGTGGACGAATGAGGAATGGGCTTATCTGGCCAGTACAGAGGCACTCTACAATGATACTCAGAGGTGCCTGGATTTCTATAACTGGAGGCGCAAACAGCTTTCAGAGGTGGAACCGAACGAGGCCCATCTCATGATTGCGGAGCTGGAGAAGGAGCATGAGGTGACGGTTATCACACAGAATGTAGATAACCTGCATGAACGGGCTGGATCTACTCACGTAATTCATCTGCATGGCGAACTGAGCAAGGTGTGCTCGATGAACAATCGCACAACCTGCGTGAAGGAATATTCGCTAGAAACGCCCATCATGGTGGGTGACAAGGCAGAGGACGGCTCACAGCTACGCCCGTATATTGTGATGTTTGGCGAGTATGTAGACAGTATGAATATAGCCATCGACATTGTAAGCAAGGCTGACATTTTCGTGGTCATCGGCACCTCTTTGAAGGTCTATCCTGCAGCAGGATTCATCAACTATGCTCACCATGAGGTTCCCAAGTTCGTGATTGACCCAGGGGAAATGGACCAATGCACGCATTTAGGCTTCACCCACTTCAAAACTACAGCCACAGAGGGTATGAAGATGCTTCTAGAGGCATTCAAGGAATTGTAAATGAACGATAAAAAAGAAAGATATGAAGACTTACATTTTATTATGGAATCCTGCAATCTCCAGCTATAAACTGGATGACTTCCAGGAGAAATTGGGAGAATTGGAATATAACGACCTGAATTGGAGTGTTTGGGAATATGAAAAAGCCAGTTGCGGAGACCGCTTCTTTATGGTTCGTTGTGGCGAAGGTAATACTGGCATCTGCATGAGCGGGTATTTTGCTTCCGACCCATATAAAGGTGAGGACTGGTCTGGTAAAGGCAAGGAAACCTATTACGTTGACTTAGACCCAGACGTAATGATTCATCCAGATTATCGAGCCATCTTGACAACAGAAGAACTGAGTCGTGCCATTTCAGATTTCAACTGGACCGGCGGTCATTCAGGTAGACTGTTAGAAGCAGGCCTCGCTGCACAGCTGGAGGCGTTGTGGAAAAAGTTCTTGGATGACAACGAGGAGGTCTTTGCCATTCATGCTGCAAAACAAGACATTGACCAGACATATTACACTTCGAAGAATGACGATAAGCAAATCATTTTTCTGTCTCTTGATGAAGAAGGCAAAATTCAGGGATTCAACGAACCGTTTGAAGTGAAAGTAGAGGGGTATGATGATGTCGTAAGCCTCGTGAAACAGATTACTGAGCAGATATATCAGAAGACAGACAAGAGACCCGAGATACAAATATATTATAGGTATATAGAGGATGACTATCAGGAGCAGTATGGGAAAGCGGTTAGGTTGTTTCTGGAAAGCAAGAATGAGGGTGACACCTATGACGATGTGTATTATGAGACAGAGGGGCAAATCGTTTATCTTTTGAGTAAGGCATCCGTGAGCGCATCGAAACTGAAGGAGATGGGTTTCACTGAGGAAATTGTCGAAGCAGTGGAAGCGATGGAGAAGAAGGACGATGAGTCTTTCATCCAACATGTAGAAAGAGCTGCTCAAAATGAGATAGCCAGAGAGTTGATAGAAGACCAGGTACGTCTCGCCGTTGACATAAGCTCCCTGAAAAGCATCGATGAATCTATGGTGAAGACACTGAATGAGAACTTGGAAGCATTGCACTATCTGGAGTCACTTGAAATAGTGGAATAAGTATGGCATACACATATAAATATCCGAGGCCGGCAGTGACAGCTGACTGCATCGTAATAACAAGGGAGGCAGAGCCGAAAGTGCTGCTGATTCAGAGAGGAGACCAACCGTTTAAAGGTGACTGGGCTTTCCCCGGCGGTTTCATGAATATGGACGAGACCACAGAACAGTGCGCAGTCAGGGAATTAGAGGAAGAAACTGGACTCCGAGTCTCGAAGATTCAGCAGATAGGAACTTATTCCAAGGTTGATCGAGACCCGAGAGGGAGAACCATCACTGTCGCTTATTTGGCCATCGTTAATGAGCCAATCACTGTCACTGGCCAGGATGATGCTGCTAAGGCTGAATGGTGGCCACTGTCAGATTTGCCACATCTCGCATTTGACCATTATGACATCATGCAGGATGCAATTAGCTTCCTAAAACGACTTTCACAAGACATATGAAATCATAATTATTTGTTTTATCAGATTTTAGCGGCAATAAAGATTAGACATTAAAAGGTATGTATAAAGTTAAAGTAATTCCAGAAGATATTTATCATCAGATAGAAAAAAATCCGTTTGTCTTTTATGAATATGTCCAAGAAGAATATGATAATGATGTTTATGACTATTGGTTAGCAAGAAATGATTTTATTAAAGACAAATGTAGTGGGGACGCTTTTGACTATACAGATATTGAAGTAGCATTAGCTATAATACAACTCCCTGGGAAAATCTGCAGAGAAGGTGAATATGAAGTCAATTTAAGACCAATTTCAACAAAGTCCATAAAGGATATATCAGCACTTTTAAAGTGTTGCATATCTCAACAGACAAATAATGGGATAATACCTTTAGACAAGGATATTTCATATAAGGAATTATTATGGTTTCTATATCATTGTGATTGGTCACCATACTTATTAACAAAAGCTTTGGAATTGCTTGAGGAAAATGAACAAAAAATCATTTTTCATTATTTCAACCAATTTTGTTTTTGTTTGGCACCTGAAAAGCAGTATAAAATTGACAATATCTGTGGCCAATTTGGAATAAAATACATATTATTTAAGCCAGATTACATAAAGAAAGCATATGATACTATATTTCCAAAAACAATTTTGCCAAAGGCAAGCTATGATAAAAGCAGGCTCGGCCTATTTGATCTTGTATCTGCAATAAATGGCGATAGTTGGTTTTGGTCAAATTATGAAATGTCATTTGCAAATATAGGGATGATGCCACCTGTATCTTATGACCCAAGCCGATTGATCGGAGTGGATTCTCCTTTAATAAACATTGCAAGATGGATTAATAATTTAGATACACAATTTACATATAACGAATTGATTTGGACTTTTTGGCTATATTCGCCAACTTATCAGGTTACAATTCTTCATAAATATTTCAGTGATGTAAGTAACAATCAAACAAAGTTTGATATAAATCTATTTAAAAAGTTATATAATAATGACTATATTCATCTTGGAACTTTCTGGCGCTTTTTATATGAGCCTTTTAAATCTAATGATAACAAAATAAAAGTGTTATTAAAATCCATCTTAGAGTTATCATTCTTAGCCGGTAATAACATATCTATTACAGAAGAACAAGTGGGATGTATTCTTAATATCATAAATGAAGAGACTTTATAAACAAGAATGATACAATTCTGAAATATGAATAAAAACAATATTATTATTCGTCAGGCTAAACGGAAGGACGCGCAGTTGCTTCTGGAGTTTATTAAGGGGATTGCACGATACGAGAAGATGGAGAACGAGGTGGTTGCTTCGCCAGAAGTGCTGGAACGGGAAATGTTTGATGAACACAGGGCGGAGGCGGTGTTTGCCGTTGTGGATGGTCGTGAAGTGGGCTTTGCACTTTACTTCTACAATTTCTCAACGTTCATCGGACACTCAGGACTATATCTGGAGGACTTGTTTGTTTGGCCAGAAGATCGTGGTAAGGGCTACGGGAAGGCCTTGCTGCTGTACCTGGTCAAGATTGCACGGGAGCATCATTGTGGACGGTTAGAGTGGACCTGCCTAAACTGGAACCAGCCAAGCATTGACTTCTACCTCTCTCTTGGAGCCGTACCTATGAAGGAGTGGACAGTCTATAGACTCGACGCTACTGCATTGGAGCGACTAAGCAAATAAAAACGAGTACAACCCTACCCTCACTATTTCAAGAAATCTTCGCGCATGGGACTGAAGGTATCTATGAGAGCACCCGCCTCCAAACAAACGCAACCATGTGGCAGGTTGGGAGCCACATAATAGCCATCTCCAGCTTTGAGGACTTTCTTCTCCTTGCCGATTGTCACTTCAAAGCATCCGCTGGCAACGTATGTGGTCTGGGTATGTGGATGCTGATGGAGTGTGCCGACGGCTCCTTGCTCGAACTTCACTTTCACCATCATTAAATGCTCATCGTAGCCCATTATTTGACGGACAATGCCATCACCGGCATCTTCCCAGTGGATATTGGAGGCTATCTGGTAGGTATCGCTTTTCTTTTCCATAATCAGAACTTGACGGTAAATTCATCATTAATGTCATTGTTCGCAATCTCGTATATCAATTCTTGACGAAGGGATTTCTTATCTTCGTATTCGGGCATTTCTACTGATACCCTTGCATATTCTTGTATCATATATATCGTATGTAAATGTTATGTGAACTATAAACCACTTTGCAAATGTAGTCATAATATAGCAGAAACATGCATGATTTAACTAATTTAGCATAAAAGAGACGTACATTTGACAGCTGGAGTACGATAATTGAGGATAATTATGTATATTTGTGCGCAAATAAACAAATAACAAAAGAAACAACTATGATTAAGATGTATGTGATGCATACCTGCCCCGATTGCGAATACGTGGAGAAGCAGGTGGTTGGGAATCCGAATTTTGAGGTGATAGACATCGGTAAGCATGTCAGGAACCTGAAGCAGTTTATCAAACTCCGCGACACGAATCCCGCTTTCGATGAAGCAAAGGCTGTAGATGATCTCGGAATCCCCTGTTATGTGCTGGAGGATGGAACCGTCACACTCTATTCAAAGGATGTGGGACTGGAGCCAAGACCACAGGAGGAAGGTGCTGCCTGCAGTATCGACGGAAGGGGTTGCTAATTCAAGAGTAAACCCAATCATCACAGGGCTATCTCTTTAGCTTACGTTCGTCATCAATCTCATCGTAGTTGCCATGCCCTCCAACTTCATGCTCGCGACTGCCATCCTTTGAGCCACCTTGTTGCTGAAGGGCTTTACGGACAGGTTGCAGGATATTTGGTTTAGACGATGACAGATGTGGTGAAGAAGGGTGAATTTGGGCATTCTCCTGCTTTGGTTGTTGCCTCTTCAGGCGATTAACGTAAAGACCGGCTTCCTCCATGTTTAGAATGACCTTATTGACAAAATCAATGCAATAATACTGATCATTGTCATTGAGGATATAATAGCCATCTTCATGCAGCTTGTCATGAAGTGACTCATCATGCGTATTCTCAAACAGTTCATGTAGAAGGGCGGTTGTCTTTTCCTTGTTAACGCTCTGCTCACCAAGCACAAGACGGTCTGGATGGCCATACTTGCCCATAGAACAGAGGACGGCAGCTTCGGTTTCGTTGGCTGGGTGGAACGACTGAAGCCATGAGAGACGGTCATTGGAACGTAAAGTTTGCCGGACATGCTCTGGTAGTTCGTGAGAAATACCATGAAACAGGATAGAGCCATTCATGAGTTTTGTACTGAACTGGCGGCGAAGTAGCTTATTCAATTCCCGTGTAGTCAGATTAGGATTGTCATCCAGCATATCATCGATAAAGGCTTCTGCCTTACTGAAACGTTCTTCATCAGACTGGAACTGAAAAACATCTTTCAGTTTGAGTACATCACCACCTTTGAAAACAGACTTGGTTTGATGATCGACAATGAAATAACCATACGGTGAGTCCTTGGAACCGAGGAAAATCAAACTAACACCAAACTTATCACGCATCAGCTGTTGCAGTTCTTCCTTATCTGAGGCCATATCACGGTATTTCTTGATGATAGCTTTCAATTGATACTTGCGACGCTGATCCTGGAAATAATCCTTCCGACATTTGGACTCTATAAATGCCTGGCTTACCTTCTCCTGAATCATTCCAGCTCGCTTGATGACGATTTCACCATCTTCTTTGTAGCACTCATAGCCAAGAGATTCAAGGATGGCCATATACTGAGGGACGGACGTGAAGGTGTATTCGAGAGCTTTGGCTGTGGACTCCCCTACTCTTTCATTTTCACTCTGCATCAACAGTCGGTTGATGACATCCTGAGAGCGTCGGCGTTCATGGTTATTGTCAATCTTCTGCCCATCAGGAGCCACACGGCTGGTAATGACATGGATATGGTTATTGTCTGTGTCGTGATGGGCATAGATAAGCATAGGTTGGCCTTGCTGGCCATAGCCCATTTCGTTCATGTAACGACGGGCAAAGCTGACCAGCTGCTCATGAGCCATCTCATGGCCTTTGCAAGAGAAAGCTATATGGAACTGAGGCTTTTGGATTCGATTATTCTTAGCGGAATAGTCGTTTAGGAACGATATCAGATCTTCGGTGGAGTATTCACCCATGTTGCTGATGTAGCCGAAGTTTAGCATCTCCACGAGTTCTGCCTTGCCCTCGGCCACCTTGCGCTCATTGTATTCAACAGCGTGGAAATTGGTACTGGATGGAAGGATGGTTGCTATCATATTATGTGATTTCTATAATATGCTAATATAATAATATGTAAATATGGTAATATATATTTTACGGAATATGTAATTTGCATAATATGTATTTATACTATTCATAGAATATGCTTTTATTCAATTATGATAATATACAAATATCATATTTATGGATGAAACTTGACGAGTTTTTGGGCAATCATGTGCTGCTCAGACTTGACTTTTTCAAGAAATGTAAGTATCTGCCGAACTTGGGGAAGGATGACCTGATCATAGTAGTCTTGGCGTAGTTCATGGCCGATAACAAGTTCATTGGCACGTTTCATCGACTGGTTGAAGTTGCCACCAAGCCAGCTGAGATCCTGTTGATATTTACGGTAAAGCTCTGTCATTTCGTTCAACGCTTCCATACGCCGGACAGTTCCGATGTCATTGAACTGCCTGACAGCATCACGGATCATGGCACTCAGATTGCCATAGCCAGATGCCTTTTGCTTGAAGAGGTCATGCTCTTCTGGAGTCAGCCTCACTTTGCATACTATTGTTCTTTTGTCCATATAGCTCAATTATAGATACGAGTTGCGAGTATCGTTCCCTGTGTCGAAGCACAGGCAAGTCAATTTTTGAGGTGGCGAATCCTACGTAGGAGGATTTGTGGCCACAAAAATACAACTTGCTAAGAAACTACCGAATACATTCGCCTAATCCTCAGTGCAAAGTTAGGAATAAAGTCTGAAACCACGATGATTTCTAAAAGAATATGAAGTTAAACTTTGTTTAATATGATATTATACAAACATCTGAATATCAATTATATAGAATATTATAATTGTATAATATACAATCATTGTAATAGCAGATTATTCAAACATGATAATTGTATAAACATATAATATCTGAACTACAAAATATGATATTATACAAA
>JAEEGF011168496.1_pt1 | contig 25952 bp, 22 predicted proteins | sample 9134171 | NCBI WGS metagenome assembly JAEEGF01 (sample SAMN16246542, study PRJNA631951) | gut metagenome | biome: gut microbiome; feature: rumen; material: AP-attached | host: Bos | place: Iran: Karaj | collected 2018-10 | reverse complement strand
GGCTTTATCGTGTTATTTCACAGGATTGCAAATCCTTATATTCTAGCCTTCGGGAGTACAAATCCCGAAGGACAGACTTCTTCAAACAACGGCTTTACAAATTACTTTTCTTTTCAAGCTCCCACACTATCGGACAAGTGTTCTTCTCGCTTAATTTGGCTTTGTCCTTCAATATCTTGAAGTCGTCTTTGTGGGCAGGGTTGTTTAGCCATTCTGCAAACTTTTCATAATCTAAAATCAGTGGGAGTTTAAACTCCTTGCATAAGGATTTCCCTGACCACATTAGCATAAATTCATCACAATATTCGCCGACCTTGTCGAAGCCATAATTTGCGAAACGCTTGATTAGGTTCAGTCCGCCCGGAGTGACACCGCCACGGGTTGTTAATTTTTCACCGACCTGCATATATTCGGCAACACTTCGTATCAGTCTGTCCAATTCTTCCTCGGCAAACGGTTCTGATGTTTCATTGCCAACGTGCAAATAATTATAATTGTCCTGGCGGGGAAGCAATATAAGGCATTTGCCCAGTTGTTCGGCGAGGCTAAATGTTATATGGACTCCATATCTACAACTCCACAACAAGTCGCTTATGACTACATTATATTTGCATTCTATGTCGGTGCTATCTCTATGGCAACCCGAAAGTGTACAATCGCCAAATATCGTCACTGATGCGGGAATCTTCATCTTTAATTTCTCGCAATTCCTAAACGCATATATTCCTATTTCTGTCACCGAATCGGGAATCGTAAAGTCTGTCAGTTTCACACAATCGTCAAAAGCCGAATTGCCAATTTTTGTGAGAGATTTCCCCAATGCTACCGTTTTCAGTTTTTTGCAACTGCCAAATGCATCCTTGCCAATTTCTGTCACCGAGTCGGGAAGCACAATTCCTGTCAGGCTGTTACAATCAGGAAATACAGCGTTGCCAATTTTTGTTAGTGATTTACCAAGTGTTGCCGACTTGAGCTTCTTGCAACCGGAAAACGCAAAATCGCCGATATACGCAACCGAATCGGGAACGACGACCGATGTTAGTTCGTTGCAGTCGCCAAATGCGTTGCGAGCGATACCCCTTGTGCCTTCCGCTATTGTCAAAGAGCCTGAAAGTGAGTTGCCCTTGCATCCGAGACACCATCCATCAAGATACAAAACTCCGTCGGGCTGGCTGTTGTACCACGCGGTGCCGAAGAATGTACTATTGGCTATGCTTGTAAGTGATTCGGGAATTGTAATGTCCGCAAGTCCGCTACAGCCCGAAAAAGCGTGTGGCATAATGCAAGTTGCCGAACTTGGGACTGTCAGCGTTGTAAGCCCTGTGCAACCGAGAAATGCGCTCCATCCTATGCTATTTACGGAATCGGGGATTTTTACCGATTTCAGGCAAGTCGCATACGAAAAGGCAAAAGCGTTTATTTCCGTTATGGAATCGGGAATAACCAAGTCGGTGACCAGCTCGTTATTAATGTATAGGTTATGTGCTTTATTAAGCGGATTTGCATGCAGGTCACCAAAAAATATTTTGCACCAGCCGGCAATATCACCGCCAAAATGCACAGCGGTCAAACTGTCACAGTCCCAAAATGCAGAATCTGGAATACCTTTTACATTGCTACCAATATTTATTGTCGTAAGCGATGTGCAACCATCGAATATGCTATAATTACAACCCTCCTCGTCGTCAAATCCTATTGACATACAATCAGTTGCATTGTAGTTGATGGTTTTCAGACTGCTACATTGGTCAAATGCACCTGTACCGATTGTTGTAACAGACTTGCCTATTGTCACTTCTACCAGACCTTTGCAACTATCAAAGGCATAATTGTCAATTTCCGTTACCGAATCTGGAATTACAACTGATGTCAATTTATCACAGCCATAAAATGCTTGGTTGTCAATCTTTTTCACGGAATCAGGAATTACCAGTTCTCCGCTGAAATCACAATCGCACTCTACTAGTACGCCATCTTCAATTTTCAATACTTTTTCTAAATCTTTCATAGTCTTTATTTTTGGTGTTATTCGATGTGACAAAGGTATGACACATTTTTATGCACCTTTGATTTCTGCTAGTAGCAGAAAATTTTGGGGCCTATTTGTATGTAAATAATAAAACCGCAACCCAAGCTTTTGCCTGAATTGCGGAATTATAGCGTAAAAATTGGTACTTCTACTCAAATTTTATCTCCACCAGACATCCCAATACAGCATAGAAGATGAACACATGTGTTACATTCTCTCCTGCAGCGGTAAGGGCTGCACGGTAGTCACCCAACTGCGGGAAATATTTGCCTACGTAGAACTTATTATCGGGTATGTCTTCCAGCACAATTTTCTGTCCGTAATTCTTTTCTGCTGGGAAATTCTTGTGGTCTATCAGTATATAGTCATTACCGACTTTCCAGATAAGGTCGATTTCGCCAGCAACCAGCTGCCCGTTGTCGCGGCGGTAGGTGAACGGTGTCTCGCGAAGCAGTTCGCTGGCACCAAATGTTTCCTCAAGATAGGAGAACAATTCATCTGCCGCTTGTGTCAGCAGTTCCGGCTGTGGTAACTCTTTCTTCAGATTGTGGTTTTCCACGGTTTGCCTTGCCAGTGCAAAATTGTTAGGCTCGTTGGTTGCAATTTTATCTTTGCCGTTCCAACAATGTGCGGCCATATAGTTGTGGATACATGTGCCGAATGCTGCGGATTCTCCCTCTTTGATAGTTCCGTGTTCGATGTAATCAGACGAAAAGCCATCAACAAGAGCAGCCGTAGCGTTGTATTTCTCCTGCGAACTGCTGGGGGAGATGCGCTTGTGTTCGGTCACAGTACTCATCGGAACATCTTTCAGTTTGGTAGCTCTAGCAGATGTCTTCTTGTAGGTGACAGTCGGATCGTCAGAGATTTGTTCGTACCAGGCTTGATGTTTGGGTACACCCCACAGGTCGATGTAAGAGGAAGATGTTTGGTTGGCAATATTTTCCAACACGTCCGTCTTGCTTGGCAATGTGTCCTGCCGCACGTTCTGTACCCACTTTAGCGGTTTGTTATCCAAGGAAATGGTAATAATGTAGTCCCGGGCACGGGTGACACCCACATAAAGCAAGCGCTTGAGTTCTCCTTCCACCTTACCATGCCGCAGGTTGTAGTAGCCGTTGTCGCGGTTTTTAACGCTTAAATCCGCAACCATGCCGGCCATCGAGTCGTTTATATCCCCGATAGAGGGTATGAGTTGCAATTCGGCAGCATTGTAACCGCCTTTCAGATTCAAGCCGAACCAATTGTTCTTGACAAACTTTTTGCCGTCCAAGTCATCTCTGGTCAGGGAGGCGAGGATTACGATTTTCCACTGCAAGCCTTTGGACTTGTGATAGGTAGCTACTTTCACACCATCGGCACTTTGGTCCAATTGCGCTTCAATTTTGACTTTTTGAATATAGTCGATGAAATCGGAAACTGTAGCACTGTCGGGAGTGTGAGCGTTGGAGAGTTCAAATGCGGAAGCCTGCGCAATGAGCATATCAAGATTTTCGCGGCGAATGTCGGCCATTTTCCACTTTGCCACGACATTGCGCAAATCCAATACTGCTATAACCCCCTTAACAATAGCACTGATGTTAAGTCCGCGCAAACAGTTCAACTTGTCGTCGAGCATGGCAAAAAACTTGTCGGGGTCTTTGTTGTCGACATCTTGCGCGGATGTTGTGTTGCTGGCTGTTGCATTGTCTTGTGCATTAGTCTGTCCAACCAAATCTTTGTCTTCTTTAAATGGTGTAAAATCGTATCGTCCTTTGGCGATTTCAGCCAAGATGGTTTCAAATTTCTTGTCCTCAAGAAGTTTTGCCAATTCTGCCTTGGCGTACTTGCGATTTTTTTTCGCCACATATTTCAGCAATGCAAGCACAAGTTTCACCTCAGCTTTGTCTCGAATTTCGGTTTCTGCCAAGGCTACAGGTATGTTTTTATTACGGAGCGCTTCCGCAATATCTGCACAGGTGTCATTCGTTGAGGTAAGTATGGCAATATCGGAGGGGATGATTTTTTTGCGCCAGTGCCATGGTGATTCCTCTTCGTAAACGCCTGGAATGGTTCCGCATTTTCCGTTCAGGATTTCGGCCACGCGCGTAGCTAATGCATTGTATTTGTCTCCTCCACAATGCCAATGTTGGATTGGACACTTGATTTTTTTGTCATTCCGTTTTTGCCTTAAAGGCACTTGCTTGATACGTTCGGTTTTAACGCCTTCCTTGAAGGCAAGTTTGAACACCTCATTAGACAATTGCACCAAACTTTTGATGGAACGCCACGAAGTATTAATGAGTTCTGCGGAGCATTTGTTGCTGTTGGGCTTAAATGTATAGTTGGCGTATTTCTTAAGTTCTGGCTTTGGAAAACTTTCCAGAAGCTTGGTTGTCAGCGAGGAGTCGCTGCCGCGGAAACCGTAGATCGCCTGCTTGGGGTCGCCAACCCAGAAACTCTTGATTTGCACCAAGTCGGACAACTTTTGGAAGATTTCAAGCTGTATAGGGTTCGAATCCTGAAACTCGTCCACAAACAGGTATTTTACACTGCTCTTTATGTCCTCTCTGACGGCTTCTATGCCAAGTAAATCCAAAAATTTGGCTTCCAAGTCATCAAAATCCAACAGGTTGTTATCTCGTTTGTATTTGTCAAACTCGATAGCCCATTTGGTTGCAATGTCGAATATGCGCTTGATACATTCTTGAATTTTCTTGCAATTAGATGGATTTAAAAAGAGTAAAGCCTCAAGATACTCTTCAACTGATTTCCGGCTTTGTTCAATGTCTTTATAATTAAGAAAGTTCTTTTTATTGATAGTACCTTCAAAAAATTCACTTGACAAAAAATATTCAATATCAGATGTCACGGGTTTTGGAATGGCAAATAAATCGTCATACAACTTCATTTTATTTATGGCTTTCGTTGCCTCGGAGCTAGGCTGTTTTTTTGCAGTCACTTCTCGCGATCTGCCATCTAAATAATTATAATAGACAAAGGCTTTGGATTGAAATATGGTTTTGTCGAATTGTGAAGCAAATAAGCGTTTTACCACATTGTCTGATTTTTTACGAAAAGCAGGGAGTTGAGCTACGTCAATTTTGTAGGAATGCATCTTGGAAACGATCTCTCTGACATACTCTTTCCAAAAATTGTAATCTGTTTTGTTTTTTTTGTTTTTTAACCCAAAGAACTCTGCATATTCAGCAAAAAACTGTATGTCTTGTTCATCCACCAACTCGCGCAAAGAGCGATTGATATAGATTTCCTTGTCCGTGTCCGACATCACGTTGAACTGGCCTGAATAATTGAGCAGCGACCAGTAGCGCTGCAGATATTGTTCCGCTACGGAGTGTACCGTGCCTATGGTGGCGGTGTCGAGGATTTTAGCCACATCAAGAGCCGGCGGATTATCCAACAATTTCTTGAATGTCTTTTCCCTGAACTCCTTGGCAGCCGCCTTGGTATAGGTAGTGAGGATGATTTCAGAAGGTTGACAGAGGTAGTTCCCATTGACATCCTTTTCAGTAAGTATTCTTCTTAATTCCTTAACTAAGGTGGTGGTTTTTCCAGCTCCTGCGCCGGCATTGATATAATGTACTCTTTCCATAGCCTTACTTTATTCTGTTCTTTAAAACTGCATATTTGTATGAAACATTTTTCTTGTCACTGTTCATCTGTCCTGCATTTCTCACGCTTATTACCAACCCATTGTCGAGATAGAAATTCTTTTTCGGGTTGTTTTTAATGTAATCTGAGAGGCAGGTAGCAATGAATTGTGTGTTGACAAAATTAGGTCCGGGCATATCTTCACCTTCCTCTATGAAGCCATCCTTCAGATTTTTGATTCGTTCCCTGTAGGATTCCATTGCCTGATCGAAAAGATTATAGGATTGTTCCTGCTTGACAACTTCAATGGCGGCATTCGATGAAAAATTGGTATAGGTAGTTAGCAGTTTTGTCTGCTTTAGCAGATAGTATCCATACATCTCCACACATCCTGCACCATGTTCTTTTTCAAGAATCCACTTGTACAAAGCCAATTGCAACTCTTTGCAATTTTCTAATTCCTCTTTTCTTTTTTTGGGGTTGGTGGTCCATTTGAAATCAAAAATGTAGTACTTTGTCTGCTGATTCTCATCTGTTTTTTTCAAAATGAAGTCTATTATGGATTTCAAATCGAAAATAGTTTTTTTCCTTGAAGTGTCGTTTATTGGCTTAATATAAGTTATTTCACTACCCTCAACTTCCAAATTGTTTTCATCAATGATTTTGGCTAAGGTTGGAATGGTTTTTTGGGATAGCGTGCGGATAAAGAAGTTCTTTTCCATCTGGTTTTCAGGCAACAACAATTCAGCGCCCCTATCTTGAATGACCTTATAGATAAGTTTTGTCACAACAGATTTTTTATTGCACAAGTTGATAAACTTATTGGTATCAATGTTTTTGTTTTTAGTTGATTTCTCCACCAGTTCACTGATGACATCGTGTGCCACATTGCCTTCTATCTGTGAAAGATTGCTGTTGTCATCTTCCTTCAGGTTGAAAATGTCATTCAGAAGATAGTCAAATGGATAATTGATAAGTCCTGGCAGGCTGGAATAACTTTCGTGTTTGCGTTGGTAACCTGCTGTATGGGTGGAATCCGTGCCAGTGGCTGCTTGGGGATCCTGTTTGTTGATATTTTTAAGGAGCTTCTTGTTGCGAATCTTGTATTCGACCTCTTGCGGGTCAATGCCTTTAGGGGTAAAGTTCTTCGTGGCGGTTGCAGGTAGTTTGACCTTGTTCCCTCTATTGATTGGAGTGGAAGGATTAAGAGCCCGCAATTCGATGATTAGCAGGTTCTCCTCGGTACGTTCTCCGTCCTTGCGCTGTGGCATTAGGGCAATTATTCTTTTAGCACGGCTTACGGCCAATTTTTCGGCAAAGTCGGAGGCCTGCATCTCCAAAGTGGCATCTGGAATCAACAAGTCTATTGTTTGTAATTCTTTAATATCGGCAGGATTCATGAAGGCGTACTCGTATCGCGGACGTGGTTTGCGCACGCAGTCCATCCACATCACGGTTTTTCCACTGACTGCTAATCCTTTGAGATCCTTCAGCATATCGCAAGAGCCAAGACGTCCGTAATCGGTCTGTACCGAGTCCCCTTGGCAGATGCTAGCCACCAGCTTGTCAAGTTCATCGTTGCTGATGTCATTTTTGCTGCTAATGTAGGCTTTAAGGCTGTTGGCCTGCTTCTCCAGCACCGCAAGTTGAGAGCATAACTGTACTCCGAAATCGGGATTCTCGCCAAACTTGATGGCAGCCACCTGTTTGGCTTTCTTCAGCCAATCCAGCAGAGCATCACAGAAATTTGTAACGTCTTTCGTCAGGACATCTCCGTTGGCAGTATGCTGTTTTTCCCACATTCCCCATAGATTCTGGTCGGACACGGTGTCATTTATGGTTGGGTCGGAGAATGGAATCAACTTTCCATTTTTGTCCGTCACACTTTTGAATCCGCCATACTTTTGAATTTTGTAGCGCAAGTCGCTCCGTGTTTGCCACTGGATAGGGTGGCGGAAAATGTTGAGGTAGTTGGTCAGGTGCGTAAGGTTGACAGGCTGGCGGAAAAGGGCGATGCCGAGTTTCAAGAGTTGCGACATCTCCGGAATCGAGCCTTGAATGGATGCCTCCACCAATGGCTTGCCAACCGATTTCAGCACTTGATTGAAGGTGAAGTTATCCTCATTGATGTAAACGTCAGGAGTAAATTCCGCTTGAGTGACCGCCCACTGGTATGCGTCGTTCTGTTCGGGGAACTGATAAAGGGTGAACTTGTCGGCAAAATCGCTGAAGGATTTCTTATCAACACTTGCAACATTTTGAGATTCACTGATGTTTCCTCCATTATTCTTGATTTCTTTCAACACGTTACGGATAACAGGTGGCAAGTATTCCATTTTCATATCCACCTCGATTGATACATCTGCAGGAAGAATATTGCGTTTTTTTGCTTCATCGAGCAGTATTTGCCAACGTTCACCAATGCCAATGATATTAAAATGCACCTCTATTTTTTGCAAGTCTTCCAGACGCTTTTTCCCATCGGCTGAGAGTGAGTCTGGAAGCGTAGTATCCTTGTTCCACCCAGCCATACACAACGCATCGCGCCAGCGTAGCAACTGCTGAGCCACGCCAAGCGGGTCGTTCTCGAATGATTTTTGGCAAAAAGGTTTGCTGTCCAATACTTCACGGATAGCGTTGCAATAGGCTATGGCTCGCTGCATGGGGGAGGTTTCACCACGGCTCAGTCCTGCCCGCAATTCCAATTCATCAAGCAGCCCGAGAGAGCCAACATATTTCGTACCTAAGACACATTTGTTTTCGGCGGGATTCCCTGCATAGCAGTTTCCGTCGTAATAAGGGCTGAATATAAGTTTAAGCATAATATGATGTAAAGACTTTTTAATCGGACAAATTTACAAAAAAGTTTCAGTTTTTGAAATTAAAAACTACATATTTTTCTTCGGAAACAAACATTTTGTTATTGAGATGATTTATTGATCTTTATGCCCAAATTGACAAGGTTTTTGTAATAAATCTTTCATATCGGCAGTATGTTCTTAAATACGCTCCATTCCTTATCTTGCCGATACTGCTCAACAAGGTCGGCTGGAACATACAGATAAGGAATAGTCTTCCGAATATCATCAATATATGAGACAAAACTACATTCGAATTTCAACTTTTTCGGTGACCGCAACACAACTTTTTCCAAATTAGGACAGCATACGAATGTTTGGTATCCTAAGTCGGTAAGCGTGCTGGGCAAATCGACATAGGTCAAATTATCGTTATCGATAAAGCTTTGTGTCACAAACTTTTCAAAACCTTCGGGCAACACCACACTACGGAGATTCTGACACATACCGAAACTATTGTCTCCCATCTTGCGGAGAGTAGAAGGGAAAGTAACTGATTCCAACTTACTATAGTCGAAGAAAACATACTGACCAAGTTCTTCCACACCTTCGGGAATGTTAAGTTGTGAAGGACATTTGCCCACAATGTATGCAGCCAACAGTTTTTTTCCGTCTTTCGACAGAACCATATCATTCTCATATTTTAAATAAGTGTTGTCATTGTCAATTTGGAAGTGGTGCAATTTTTCATAGTAGCAGAAAGTCCAGCTGTCTAAATAATCCAGCCCTTTACCAATATACACAGAGCGCAAGTTGTTGCAGTCGAATGCCCATTCGTCCACATAATTGAAAGTGTCGGGTATCGTCAAATGGCGAAGCGTACGAGATTTGTTGTACGCACCAGCCTCCACACTCTCAATGGTGTAGCGTTCTCCATCAATCATCACATGGTCGGGCAGACGATACTTGCGGCATCGTCCGATATGGCCTTTTTCAATCCAAGCGGTTTTCTCATCATCGTCAAGCAGATAAACAAACTTTCCACGCTTGTACTTTCTTCTGGAATAAAGATCTAAACTCATAGTGTTTCCTTTTGATTTTATGCAACAAAAATAAAGAGTTAATAGTTATGGTTGGAGATTCTGCTAGTAGCAGAAAATTTGCAACAAGGCTAAAAGGTTTGCAATCGCCCCCCAAAAAAACTTTAAGGTCTTTAACGACATTAAAGGTCTTAAAGTTGGGGGGGCTGTTAGCCTGTTAGCCTTCTAACATGCAAGCCTTTTAGCCTTTAGTACATCATTCCAAACAACCACAGCGGAATCTTGTTGTCAATGCCGATTTCTATGCCGTCGACAACCACAAAACTGTCCTTCACGCCGCTTATCTGCCTATAACCCTTGCCGTGCCCGCCAACCTCGAAAAGATATGCCGAATTGACAAGGAAATCGCCCTTCTGGGGCATAATTATGCGATTTGCCGCCGAAAGCTGGTTGGCAAAGAAGGTTTCGCGTATAGTGCCAGTCTCAGCCTTACTTGACAGCGCGTCCATAATGTTGGTATTTCCAAAAACAATCTTTTCGGGCTTCACAAGTTGCTTCAAGCCCCTGTCCTCGGCATATAGCATCCGTATCACCCCAGCCCTGTCAAGCAAGTCGAAAAGCCGCATAAGTTGGTTTCTGCCAATCTGCATCATCATGCATAGCGATTGTATGTTGAGCGTATATGGAACCGTTTCCGACAGAATCACAAGCAACTGCTTGGCCTTTTTCAGCGAGGCGTACTCTATTTCGGTGACAGCGGGAATGTCGTAGTCGATAATGGTATTGACAACCTGCTGAACCCGTGTCAGATAGGTAATTTCGGAGCATCCCCTGTAGTACGGATAGTAGCCCCGCTTGAGATATTTCTCGAACTTGGGCAAAATCTTGCATCTGGCGGAAATCTGCGTGGCAATGTCGTAGTGCGACTTCATAATGTCCTGCAACGAATACACCTCGCCGAACTTCTCGCCCTCGAAGTTCAGGAATTCCCTGAACGAAAGCCCCCGCATCTCGTATATCACGCACCGCCGCGACAAGTCGGAAATGGAATTGTCGATCTCGAGCAGCGACGAGCCGGTGAACACTATGTGCATATCGGGAAACGAATCGTAGATGTTTTTTATCTCCACCGACCAGTTGGGATACCTGTGAACCTCGTCGAGGAAAAGATACTTGCCACCGTGCGCTGCGTGGTACTCGGCAAGCTCGAATAAGGTATGCGCCGAAAACCAGATGTTGTCGAGCGAAACATACAAGGCTTTCCGCCTGTCGGCAATCTTCGATTTTATGTATTGCAGCATTATGGTCGTCTTGCCGACGCCCCGCGCACCCTTAATCCCGATAAGCCTGTCTTCCCATTGTATCTCGTCGAAGATATACCTAATGATGTCGAGCGATGTCTTCTCAACAAGCTGTGCCGATATTCTGTAAACACTTTCCATACCGCTGTCCTTTCAATCAAAATTTCATCGCCACAAAGGTAAAAACTTTTCTCTGGACAGAAAAATTTTTGCAAATATTTTTCTCTACACAGACGATTTTTGATTAAAAGTTTTCTGTAGATAGACGATTTTTGGATATGTATAGATTACAACAGACCATTTACAAAGGCAACTATATTCAAGTTGACTAAACTGTCATTCCGCATAAGCGAACTCACAAGGCTCGTTCCTACGCCTGTTCGTTCAGCTTTGTGGAATGACTCCAAAGACGTCATTTCGGAAGTTATGATAAACCAGCAATACGGAATGGGAAGCTGTGTGAATCAAACTATCCGATACCTTTAGCTCGCGAAACGAAGTGAGCAATCTTCTTCGGGATCATTGTTATGTGATGATTGCAGTGAAAAATGACAATTTTGGAAAACAACGGAATAATTTTCTTAAAAAAACCGCCGTCGTCTTGGAACCGGGCCATCCTATTCGGAATTCCAACCGGGCGGTGTCATTTCTTCTATCGCGTGTAGCCCTACCGATACAGCACGCGCCTCGAAGAAACCATTGCTTAATTATATGTCAAAGGTCATTGTCTATAATGCATTTTCACATGTTCTTCAATATGATCGAGAATGTAAAGCAAATCCCCAAGTTTCGCCTCTGGTGATAATTTCACTTTGAAGTCTGTTTCTCCTAACTGAAAATAATCGCTTGGCGGCGTGAAATCCTTAGGATTCAATTGTTTTAGTTTCTGCCTATAGTCATCGATTTTCCGAAGAATGTCAAGCATCTCCGACTCGTCTTTTGTTTCCATATTACTTCCCCAATACCCTCTTAAACACATCATAATTCCTGCTGTCACCCGGACGGCAATAGACGGCAAACTCGATGGCATCGAAATAGCCACGGAACTCATCAACAACAGTTTTGTACGCCGATGCGACAACCTCCGGCGGATTGCGGAACACTCCGCAGCCAAACGCACCAAGTATTACGACATCCGCTTCGTTATAAGCAGCAGATGCAAGAATCTTACGCGCACGCGACTTGTGAAGCTCAAGCAGTTCGGCATTGCTAATACTGACCGATTCGCCCTCATCGGGGTTTAGTCCGTTGGACGGATTCTCGCGCAGGTTTGGTGCAGCGCAGGTGATGACATCCACATAGAACGGCTCATCGAGAAGGTTGTAGTCATCATCCTTTATGACAAGGACATCGCGCGTGTAGATGATGTCGTCGTTGTGTAGTGGATTGCGTGTTTTTCTGTGCGGATTGTAGAACAACCTGTGCGGCATTTCCGAATCGAGGCAAGGCAACAAGGTTGACACCCTACAAAGGCACTCCTCTTGTGCCGACGAACCTTTTTTCACGCCGCCGCCGGGAGTTGTTGCCGAAGCAAAATTCAGTACCGCCACGCACTTCCCATCACGGACATACGGTGCGGCAGCTTCCATTGTACGCAAACCGCTCACTCGCAATTTCAGTTCCTTTCCATCCTCGGCTTTCGGCAGGATAATCTTCTTGTCGTGCGGAATGAACGCCTGATTCTCAATGCCTTCTGCAACCGCCTGCTTAAATTCGGGGGCGCTGTCTATTCTGCGCATCGTGTCGTCGTGTACCGACACCAAATACTGTTTCCTTTGCTGAAACTTATCATTATACATAGTTGGTTTAGTTTTTTAAATTCGGGGCAAAAATAAGGAAAATTATAATATGGAGGATGATAATGCTAGTAGCAGAAAATTGTAGGATATTTTGCGGATTATAAAATCCTAATATTCTAGCCTTCGGGAGTACAAATCCGGGACAGAAGAGTGCAGAGATTTTAGTCTTTTACTGAACAAACTGGACGCACAAGATACCCTTTATCACGGTGGTTAAAAGCACATACTGTCGGTTCTGGCCTTGAGGTATCAAACACCCATAAACGTGCAAATGAAGGATATCCTGATTCTGAACAAAGCGAATTTGTCAAGTAGCTCATGGACTCTCCTACACCATAGCTACCACCATCCATACGGCTTCCACTCGCAGGTAAAAAAATACTATTGCCATTAGGTCCCGTAAACAAAAGACCAATTGTTCGGTTCTGCTTCCTCCACTCGCACCTGCAATTGTCAATCAATTCCTGTATTTCCGTTTGAGAGGGCGTTCTCCATCCATTGCCCCAGTTGGCTGTTGCGGCATCATCACTGGCTTCCAATGTCGTTAAGTTATCCGCGAACCCCTTGTAACCACAACTTGTTTTGTCACAGTATTTTGTTAGTTTGTCCCATGCTTTTTTGCACCACTTATAGGTTCCCCGACTGTAGTATTTTTTCGGCTGAATCTCACCCCAAGCAAAATAATCGCCGTAATTTCCGGCACTGTATGCTCCAACATTACAAGTTGCCCACAATGCGCCACTAGGCAGCCCCAAGTCAACAAAAGCGTACCCGTTATGCTCGCCAGTGCCTTCAAGTTTAATTTCAGCACCAATTTCTTTAATATCTTTTTGTTCTTCTTTTGTCATAGTCTAAAATTTGAAACATAAGAATCGACATTACAAATCTACATAATATTAGCTCACGCAGCGAAGCAAGTAATGACATGTTTCTTTTATAACTTAATGATAATTCAGTTATTTAAGAATCAGTTGAATATCAAACTACAACCAATTTAGTATAAAAAGCGCACCTACACCTTCATTCTGTCTATATCGTAGTCTCCAAGGTCAAAGTCATCAGGTTCGAGGCCGATGCCATAGCGGGAATTGTCATTGTCATCCTTGTGCCCAGCTTTTATTTCGAGAAGATAAGATTTGTGCTCTTTCTTTTTGATGATGTCAAGATCAAATTCTCTTCTAAAGAAATCATTTATAGAAGAAATCGCTCTAGAAAAAGTATTTTGGGATTTGTCACACCAAGATGCAACATCATTATTGGAAACTTTTTGGCCTTTTATATTCTCGTAAATTTTCTTTAATTCTGGAATGTAATCATACAACTCCATCTGTGATAAAAATCTTGTCTTTTTGCCCCGCTTAATCTGTCGTAGATAAAAAATGTATAATGTTTTTGCCACAGAACCTCGTACAAATTTCACTTCCATCTGCTCTTGGTCGGGAAAATTGAGCCATATCTTATTGTCATCTATGGACAATGGGCAGAAAATGTCAAATTTGCACATATCTTCGATTTTTTGTATATTTGACTTCAATATGTCAAGAATACTTGAAGTAGACCTGCCTTTTACATTTTTTAGCGTTGACCTTATTATTCGTACAGTTTCTTCAGGCGCGACCGAATTTCTCATATACCCCATCATAAGGTTACAAGATGGCAGAGGAGGATTATATAAGTTTTCATAGGATTTCGAATACTGTTGATACGAAACGCCCATCACCCGCTGAAAATCGGTTTCGGCTACTTTTTGGGCAAATTTTTTAGCTTTTGCTACTGCGCTTTCTGGTGTTGCAAACTCAAAGAGCGGCAAGGAGCAGATGTCTTCGTGTGTGCTTTCGGAGCCTTTGCGAGGCATGTAGCAGGCAGTAATAGTTCCGCCCATATCGGCAGAGAGGCATTTGCGCAAGTCGTAGATTGCATCATCCACAGCTTCTGCATCGTAGCTGTCGCCCAACTGCGACCGCAGATAGTCGCCATCGAGGTCTTTCTGCGACACATACTGCAATTTCATAGGGAACGACATCATTTCCGAATCGTAGAACAGCGGACCTTCCTGTTGCAGCTGAAGCATTGCATGATTAAGCTCCTCGTTGTCGGGGCTTTCCACATAATATACCGTATCGTAGCAAAGCGGCACGGTTGAAGAGAAGTAGTTGGTTAAGAATAGTGACATATAAATAAATGTTAATAATTTTGTCTATCGAAAAATGACACTCCAAAGTTATAAAATTATTACACAAACTACGCAAGGGGGAGAAAAAAGATTTGAAAATTTGATGATTCGATGATTTAACTTCGTTGAGCTAAAGGTTGATAATTCGTAGATATTTTGATAAAACACAAATTACATTCCTACAGAAATCTTTCTCCCCTTCCACATAGGCCTATAAAACAATGAAGCCACAGCGACAGAGACTATATAAATCGGATAAATGAGTGTCAACGGAAGAATTGCCCACCATAATTTGCCCATGCGGTAAAATCGCAACACTGGAATAATAAAATATGTATCAACAATCAGCTTCATCACAAGCAAGCAGAAATACACTATGAAATATATCGGATTTATGCAAGCTGCCACAAAGGCAACAATCAGTGAGAACGACATCAAAAAAATCAACGACGAGACAAAAATGGCAAAAACATTCTTATACCCTCCTGCCTTCGATGCCCACCTTAACCTCTGCTTGAAAAATTCACAAATTCCATCAGGTCCTTGCGTTTCAACGATACTTTCCCTGCTTTGCACAAAACCTACCTTATACTTACTATGCGCATAATGAAGCAGAAAAACATCATCGCCCGACGAATACTTTGTATTTAAATCGGCTTCGGCATAAACTTTTCGCTCAATAGCAAGATTGGCACCGTTGCACATAAAAGGTCGTTCCATGAAAAATCCCGATGCACCACTGCCTGTAAGCGAAAGAAATTCAAGTTGCATAATACCCTGAAAAAAGCCTTTTTTATGAAAATAAAGTACTGGTCCACAAACCATTTGATAGTTTTCGTAATGCATTTTAGCAACTGTAGTTTCAATGCATCGGCTACCAAGCACACAATCGGCATCGGTAAAAAAAAGTATTTCGCCAGACGAACTTTCGTATCCAAACCTCAATGCCGCTTTTTTGCCTATAACCTCATCGCCGGCTGAAATTATCGTTAACCGTGAATCGGAAAACGACCTTGCTATTGACAACGATTCATCATCGCTATGATCGTCAACAAGAATAAACTCGCATTTTGTATATGTCTGTGCAAGAAGGCTGTGAATTAAGGCAGAAATGTTTTTCTCCTCGTTCCTAAATGCCACAACGACACTCACAAGAGGCTTTTCTGCATCAACCGAAAACGACTTTGCTTCTTCCTCCTCACGCCAATAATAACCGAAAGCCAATATAAGCAAGGCATAAATGACTGTTATTATTGCCAAAGTTAGAATCATGCCGATATGAAAGTACTAGCCTATTTGTTACCCTTTTTCTTCTTCATTGCCACCAACTCGACTTCGGAGTTATTGACGCTCAAGCCGTCAAGCGAGGCAAGGAACTTGCCCAACTGCGAAAAACCGTAGTTTCGCGAGTCGAAGTCGGGATACATCTTTTTCAGGCGAGATCCTATTTCGCTGAGGTTTGTAACCCTGTCGTTGGCCATGTTGTCGGCAACCATACGGCGTACAGCACTTGCAATGAATTCCTTCGATACTGGCGGAACATCTTCGCCTTCGGCAACAGCACGGCGATATTTGTCGAGCGATTCGTCTGGAATAACACGTTCTAGCTCAATAAATTCGTCGCAAGCCTTACGAAGTGTGACAATGGTCTTCTTCTCCCCCATTCCTATAAGGTACTTGCCTGTCTCGCGAAGACGAGAAGCCAATGTGGTGAAGTCGCTGTCGCTCGAAACCAAACAGAAACAATCTACATCAGTATTTAAATGCAGAATATCCATTGCATCTATTATAAGTTTGGAATCCACGCAGTTTTTCCCAGACGCATTGCGGGTTTGAGTTACAAGGTGCATACCCTTGTTCTTGCATGTATGTATCCATGCATTGGGCGTAACGGCACCCTTGTCGTCAACCGACACGTATGCATTTTTTACTATCACCCTACCGTAACGGGTAAGGCTGTTCATTATGCCATCGGCATATTTGTTGGAGATGTTTTCGGCATCTATCAACAATGCTATCTTGTAGTTACTATTTTCTGCTGTCATATTAAAAAATAAGAAAATTATTGTCTGCTGATATATTTGTTCAACTCGTCAACTGATGAAGAAAATTCGAATACATTGTTTACCAAATAGTACTTGTTCGGGTCGAAGCAATATTTGTATGCATATTTCAAAAATTCAAGCTTAGTTTGTTCAAAGTCAAACAGGCGTGCTATTTCTGCCAACTGACTTGCAGTCATCAATTCCGATGCAACTATCTGCTTTGCGATAGTAAGTTTGGTCTGCTCGAAATCGGCATTCTCAATTGTATTCTTTGCCTCAATGAAATCTGCATCCGAACATGGCATTACTACAGGTTCTGGTGCAGGCTGCTCAACTATTATCACCTGTGGCGGCTGATTTGGTTGCTGCGGAGGATTATGATGGTCATGATGTCCATGTCCACCATGTGGAGGATACTGTCCTTGTGGTGGAAAGTTTCCCTGCGGGGGATATTGTCCTCCTTGAGGTGGATACTGTCCATTGGGAGGATATTGACCATGAGGAGGTTGTTGATTATGATTTCCGTGCTGGCTGTGATTACCATTTTGCGGATGGTGAGGATAATTACCATGTTTCGGATTAAGATTTATTTGTCCGCTTCGTGAATTACAGTTGAGCGAATAGATGTTGTTTCCATGATGCAGACGCATTACCATTGTCATTTCCGACCTGCGCTTGTTCTCAACTACTATACGTATATTGTAGTCCCAATCGGCATAAAGTCCATCTATTTGTATGTAAGATTCTGGATGATGGTTCTGCTGCTTACCGTTTATGTAAACCCAGAAACGCTCGCTCCTTTCACTTTCAAATGTTACCGATGCATTCTGTGCAAACGAATATGCGCTTGCAAATGCCATGAATATGAACAGACAAAATTTTTTCATTATGTTTAATTTTAAAAATTTCGGTGCTAAAATAGTGAAAAAAAATATGCTGGCAAATTCAACAATTGCCGAAAATTTCTACTGTTCAAATCTGCGAACTACGTAATCTTCTATGCCGAACAAATATCCGGTTTCGATAAGTCTGCCTAACATAGGCGGAACATTCTGGGGAATATATAACTATTGGTTAATGTATTCGTTCAGCTCATAAATTGATGAAGAGAAATTGAAAACATTGTTTACGATATAATATTTGTTCTGGTCGTAGCAATATTGATAAGCAAATTTTAGGAATTCCAGCTTTGTACTCTCGAAGCTGAATAGTCTTGCAATTTCGGCAAGTTGTCTGGCAGTCATCAGTTCCGATGCAACTATTTGCTTGGCAATTGTCAGTTTGGTTTCCTCAAAGCTGGCTTTTTCAATTGTTCGTTTTGCTCCAATGAAATCGGCATCTGAGCACGGCATTATTACAGGTTCAGAAATTGGATGCTCAACAACTACTACCTGTGGAGGGTTATAATGCTGATAGTAATTATGTCCTTGCGGATGATAGTGTCCTTGTGAAGGATATTGATGATTATAATTTCCATGCTGAGTGGGATATCCGTATTGTGGTGCCGGCTGTCCAGCAAAGAATGAAGTATTTATATTGGCATTTACAGTAATAAGACTTATTTGTCCGTTTCTAGGATTAAAGCTAAGCGTATAATTATTGTCGCCAGGATGTAAGCGGATTACAGTCTTTGTTTCAGACCTTTGATTGTTATCAATGACTATGTGCAAATTATAGTCCCTGTCAGGATAAAGCGTGTTTACTTGTATTGATGATCCCGGATTAATATTTTGTTGCTGACCGTTTATGTAAACCCAGAACCGTTCGTATCTTTCACTTTCGATTGTCAACGATGTATGCTGTGCAAATAAAGCAGTTGAAAACCCCATAATTATTATCAAACAAATATTTTTCATCATATTTAAATTAAAAATTTTCGGCGCTAAAATAGATGAATTTTTAATTACCACAAAAAAAAAAGACATCCGATTGGATGTCTTTTGGTTTTTGAGGTACCTTGCAGAATCGAACTGCAGTACCCAGTTTTGCAGACTGGTGCCTCACCACTCGGCCAAGGTACCTTAACGGACTGCAAAAGTAGTGCTTTTTTATTTACCTGCCAAAATTTTTTCCTTGTTTTTTAAAATTTTGGTCATACACTCTTCGCAAAGACAATCGAAGTATTTGCTTCTCAGATAGTTGGCAACATCTTCTGGGATTGTGATGCGTGTACACCAGCAGTTTTCGCTTTGAGAACATTCAAATGTCTTTTGGCATTCCGGACAAGTCTTTTGCATAAAATTTCGGTTTAATATTATTTCTTAAATAGGAGATTCCGCATAGTCGAACATTATAACGCTCCCCGTTCCGTATTGCGCGTATGTTTGCCTTGCAGATGTTTTTATGCGCCTTAACATATCAAACAAGTTTGCTCTGTCTTCGGCTTTTAAAAACATTCTGACTTGTGGAATGACCATTGGATTCAAAAAAATAGGTTGCCATTACGACAACCTATCAATCTCTTTTCAGACTGCTATTATTCCTCTGAAATTGCACCAACTGGGCATGCACCTGCGCAAGTACCGCAAGATACACATTCGTTAGCATTGATTACATAAGGAGTTCCTTCGCTGATAGCGCCTGTTGGGCATTCGCCAGCGCATGTACCGCAAGATACGCAGTCGTTACTGATTTTATAAGCCATTTCTTTAAAATTTAAATATTAATTAATACTGAAAATTTCGCTGGCAAAGGTAGTTATTTTTTTTCAACAGCAACAAAACATTTTCGCATATTATTCGTTATGGTTTTTGGATTCGGTTTTATGTTGTATTTTTGCGCGCTACTATAAGGATGAAGAGAAATTTTATAATAAACTTATGTTTCCTTCTCTTCCTCAATATCTTGGTAAAGCCTTTTTGGATATTCGGGGTTGAGCGTTCGGTGCAGAATATTGTCGGTGCCGAGGAGTTCGGCATATATTTTTCACTGCTCAACTTTTCGCTATTGCTCAACATCATCCTCGACATGGGCATAACCAACTTCAATAACCGCAATATCGCCCAGAACCGCAACTTGCTCGACAAAAGCCTTTCCAATCTATTGGCACTCAGACTTGTATTGGCTGTAGTTTACATTGCAATATCAATGATTGTCGCGCTTTGTCTCGGCTACGAATTACGCCAGATGAAGATTCTTGGCATCTTGGTTGTCAATCAGTTCTTGCAGTCGATGACGCTCTACCTGCGCTCAAATGTAAGCGGTATGCAGATGTTCAAGACCGACAGCATGCTCTCTGTGCTCGACCGCCTGCTGATGATAATTTTCTGTAGCATACTCGTCTGGGGACATGTTACCGACACGCCTATAAAAATAGAATGGTTTGTCCTCACGCAGACGGCCGCATATTTCATTACCGCTCTTGTGTCATTCCTTATCGTCTTCAGTAAGACAAAGCATTTCCGTCTCAACTTCCAGATGAAATACTTCATCGCCTTCATAAAGCAGAGTTTCCCGTATGCGTTGCTCATCCTTCTTATGGCGTTCTACAATCGCATCGACTCAGTTATGCTCGAGCGAATGCTTCCCGACGGCAAGGAACAGGCAGGCATCTACGCACAGGCATTCAGAATTTTGGAAGCCGCTTCGATGTTCGCCTACTTGTTCTCAGTACTGTTGCTGCCTATGTTTGCACGCATGATAAAGCAGAAGCAGAATGTTGAAGGTCTGTGCAAGACGGCTTTCGTGCTGATTTTCGTGCCAGCCATCGCCCTTATGAGTGTCTGCCTATTCTTCAACCGCGAAATTATGGGACTTATGTATTTCGAGCATATCGAGACAAGTTCCATTGTGCTGGCAATACTGATGGTAGGTTTCGTCGGAATCTGCATAACCTACATTTTCGGCACATTGCTGACATCAAACGGAAGCCTCAAATACTTGAACATAATGGCGGCCTGTGGAATGGTGCTAAATATTGTACTGAATTTCATTCTTATACCGCATTACGGCGTAATCGGTGCCGCAATTTCGAGTATGATTACCCAGCTTGCAACCGGACTTTGCCAGTACATCATTGCATTCCGCCTGTTCAAGTTCAATTTCAACTTGAAGTTTACTATTGTAACTGTGATTTTTGTTGCCGCTTCGGTTGTTGGTGCTTATTTTGCCACTATGATAAATTGCAACTGGTGGGTAATTGTATGCTTGGTTCTTGTGTTCTGCGTCGTGGTGGCTGTTTTGCTCCGCGTATTGGACTTGCGTTTGGCGTTAGTCATGATAAAGGACAGCATCTCCAAAAAGAAAGAGCAACAATAAGGTTTTGCTTATTTTCCAAATATCTCCACCGAAGTTTTCTTCTTACCTAAGAAATGCTTGAAAACTATACTTCCGCAGTACATTCCTGTAATTTGCGAGGATGGTTTGCGTGTTACTGGCAGGCGTTTTTGTTTCATCTTGCGCTTATTCTTCAAAAAAGCGCCGTAGGCGCGGAAAACTGCGTGGCATTCCTTGAAGTTGCCTTGGAAAATCATTCTTACAGCAGCGACAACATCGAGGAAGAAGCGCACAAACAGCACCCAACCGATTTCGTTGTCGGGCAGGTTTTTAACAATAAGGTAAAGGTTGTTGCGGAAGTTTAGGAAGGTCTTGAACGGATTTGATTTTGGCAATGCGCCACCGCCGACATGGTATATTTCCGATTTAGGTTCGCACACAACACGATAACCCGAATTTTGCACCCTCCAGCAAAGGTCAATTTCTTCCTGATGTGCAAAGAAATCATCATCGAAACCGCCAACCTCAAAGAACAACTTGGCGCGTATGAACAATGCCGCACCGCTTATCCAGAGGCAGTTCTCGCGTGTGTCGTGCTGACCGTTATCGGTTTCAAGACACTCGAAAAGCCGACCACGGCAGAAGGGATAGCCATACTTGTCGATATAACCGCCAGCCGCACCTGCATATTCAAACTTGTCGCGGTTGTTATAGTCGATGAGCTTTGGTCCGCACACGCCTATGGTCTGGTCGCTGTCCATAAGTTCCACAAGCGGCGTAATCCAGTCCTTGCCAACTTCTACATCGGAATTAAGCAACATAAAGTATTCGGCATCTATTTCTTTCAACCCACGATTGTAACCGCCAGCAAAACCATAATTCTTGTCTAGTTTTACAAGTTGTATCTGCGAGAATTGTTCTGCAAGGAAAGCCAGCGAACCGTCGGTAGATCCATTATCTATAATGCATATGCGGGCAAGGTCGGGATTGGTGTTCTCGACAAGCGTATGCAGAAACTGACGGAGAAATTTTTCACCGTTCCAATTCAATATTACGATTGCTGTACGTGCTGGCATCTGTCATTAAAATCGAAGCGCAAAAATAATAAAATAAATTTGTGTCATGACAAATGTACTTGCCTTTACTTAATATTTTCGTACAATATTGACTTGTATGTAAAATTTTATGTAAGTTTGCGCGTTATTTCTAACGATGAAAAGACTTGTAATTATAGTTATACTCTCAATGATTTGTCTTTCTGCATTTTCGCAGAACGGCGGAGATAAAACATACAAGTTCCTCAACATACCAACATCTTCTCGAATTTCGGCTCTCGGTGGATTCAACATTTCGCATATAGATGGTGATCTGAGTTTTGTGAATGCCAATCCTGCTATGCTTACTGCCGACATGCATAATCAATTTACATTAAGCTATACTAATTATGTTTCAGACATAAATCTTGGTTATGCAATTTATGCACGCAATTTCGAAAAGGCTGGGATTTTTTCGGCTGGTATACAATACCTTAACTACGGAAAATTCTATAATACAAACGAATACGGAGAAATTCTTGGCAAATTCAATGCAGCCGACTATGCAATAAACATTACGTATGCATATCCACTGAAGAAATTCAATTTTGGCGGAACACTGAAAACTATTGTATCGGACTACTGGGAAGCAACATCGTTTGGTGTAGCAGTCGACCTTGGTGCAACATACAAGGATACAGCCTCTCTATTTTCGGCTGGAATGGTTGTGAAAAACCTTGGTTTCCAAATTAAAAGATATACTAAAGGTGTTCGCGAAGGTTTGCCTATTGATGTACAACTTGGAATTACAAAGAAATTCAAGCACGCACCTTTTTCACTTTCTCTCACAGCAATAGACCTTGTAAACTGGAGTCTTCGCTACGAAAGTACATTGCGGACAAATTATGACAGTGGTGAAGAAAAGCAGGAAAACTTTCTTAACAAACTTGGTCATGCAGGCGACGAACTTATGCGTCACTTTGTAATTGGTGCCGACATTACCATTAAAAATGTATTTTACATTTCATTAGGTTACAACTATCGCCGCCGTGCAGAACTGGCACTTCCAAACAAAGGTAAGATCGTTGGATTCTCGGCAGGTTTTGGTTTATGCTTAAAGAAATTCAGTTTGGAATATTCTTATTCATCATACCATATTGCAGGTTCGGTGAACTATGTGTCGCTGAAGATAAATCTGGAAAATATAATGAGAAAGAATTAAATTGAATAAACATTATCCATAGGCTCTCTTCTTACGTCCCATAATGCAACTATTAGAATTCTAGAATCATCTACACGATATATTATCTTATTCAAATAATTAACAACTATGCTTCTATATGTTTCAGAAAAATCAATTAGTAAAGGTTAAATTTGTCCAATATAAGGACTCGTTTCTAATAGTTTGGCTGTTTTAAAAACTTCTTGAAGAAAATTTTTCATATTTTTTTCTCCAAATCTTTCAAAAATATATTCAGCAGTTTCTTTTAAAGTATTTTCAGCTTTTTCAGACCAAATTACAATCATATAACTACAATTTTAATTCTTTGTAACTTGAAAATACTTCTTCTGTAGTCTTACATTTTCCTTCTGAAATTTGTCTTTCCCCTTCTTTGATTATGTTATAGATGTCTTCTTTGGTGTAAATATCTTTTTTTGCACTTTTTGCATAAGATTCTAACTGACTAGCCAGCCACAGCATATTTTCTGTAGATAGCGTACCATACAGATAATCCCTTAAACTCGTTAATGTTTCTAAACTCATTTAATAACTATTAAAAAGACGATGTAAAAATACAATAATTATTCTATAAACAAGATTTAAAAATCATCAATCAACTTAATCTCCTTGATGTCACATTCGCAAAGCTGGCCAGATACTGCCTGTACTACTATCTTTCCCGATGGCTTCACATCAACAATGCTGCCGCTAATCTCATCCTTTATGCCCTGAATTTTCCACATCATAATCTTACCAAAGCAGTAAAGGTTCAGCAGATAGTCGAGACGAAGGTCGACAAACGGAACATCCTTTATTTCGTTGAGCTTCTTTTCCACCATTTCCGATATGCCAGTTATAAATTCCTTAGCATCGTAGTCCTGACCGGTAATGTTCTTCAATGAAATAGGATTTGGTAACCATTTAGGAAACTTCTCCTGATTGAGATTTAATCCTACACCTATAACAGATGACTTTACAACATTGCCGTCTAACTTATTTTCAATAAGTATTCCGCCAAGTTTTTTACCGTCGTAATAAATATCATTCGGCCACTTAATCTTCGTCGTAATGCCCTTTAATTTCAAAAATTCATATATAGCCATCGAGGTTGCCAGACTGACCTTAAAAATTTCCTCTGTCTTTATTTCTGTAAAAAGAGCAATGCTGAAAAGTGCGTTCTTATCGTTGTCGCTTACCCAGATGTTCTGTCCCATTCCCTTGCCTTTGTTTTGCGAATGGGTGAATACAGTTGTAGGTTCTGTTATCTCTCCCGACAAAAGTCTTTCGGAAAGGTAAGCATTGGTCGAATCAATCTCGTTGAGTTCTATGTATTTCATAGTTTAAAATCTTTTGAAAAATGTTTAGCAAAGGTAGGGAATAATTGATAATTGACAATGGATAATGCACAATTGATAATCGACAATGAATAATTGATAATCTGTAGCGACGCAATGCATTACGTCGCTACTATTTTTCATAATTTTTCTTTCGCCTAAAATCACATTATCATAATTACAATAAATAAATATTTAATTAAATTTAATTTATGATTACTATTAATACCTGTGAATAGGTTAGTAAATTTGTGAAAATTGTTCTTGCAAGTTACGGATAAAACACTTTTTTACTGCATCGCAAAAGAGCGAAATGTTTATAATTCAGCATTTTTTCACTTGCAGAATTTGACATTTTTCATCACCCCCTTATTGGTTAATTTTACCTCTCCGATTGTTCAAATCGCTCCGTTTTTCTGTTGAAAAAAATACATCAAAAAATAACAAAAAATTCTTGCTTAAATCCAACTTCCATATAGTCGAGCACCTTACAATTCTGCAAGAAAAATTTAATAATTTTTATTCACAGAAATAACATTTTGAAAACCGATTCTGTTAATTTCGATTTATTTTTTCAATCAACGACTTACGAAAAAAGCGATTTTTCAATGATTTTTCATTCAGCAAATTAACCGCATTTTTGAAAAAAGTTGATAAGTTTGCTTGCATATTTCAAAGAGCGTGGAAGTCAAATTAATAATGGATAATGTACAATTAACAATTGATAATTATTCGCACTATTCAGCACCCTGAGCTTGTAGAAGGGTAAGTCGAAACATTTTTCTTTAACCTTCTCTTCGATAGGCTTAGTGGGCGGTTAGTTATTATTTAATATTCATTTAGTTTCTATGCAGTTAATTGTAACAATACCAACGCCTCTCCCTTCAACAATTCTATGTCTTGCTTTTTTCTTTTGGCTAATACAGCATCTAACCTTGCAACCATCCATATCTTTAACTTTCTTTGGAAGATTGCCATATACACAACGAATATTAGAGTCATATTCGTTAATATTTTGTTTTTCGGAGTCAGATATAGGTATTTCAGACAAAATTGCAGAAGTAGTAACTGTGCTACCTGAATAACAGTCATACACTTCTTTCTGAATAAGATACAAATATCCATCGAAAATATTTTCACATGAACATTCGCTGTACTTAGTGCATCCGCTAAATATCATCACACCCATTGCTACAACGAGTAGTGAAATAAAAAGTCTTGTTTTTATATCAGTAAATTTTTACAATAACAATAAAAATTTTCCGCACCCTGAGCTTGTCGAAGGGTGTATTTTGTTACCTTTGCTTCGACAGGCTCAGTCGGCGGAAATATATTTAGTTGAAGAATTTCTTTACCTCGTTGGCAAAGTTC
>JAEEGF011675358.1_pt1 | contig 25959 bp, 37 predicted proteins | sample 9134171 | NCBI WGS metagenome assembly JAEEGF01 (sample SAMN16246542, study PRJNA631951) | gut metagenome | biome: gut microbiome; feature: rumen; material: AP-attached | host: Bos | place: Iran: Karaj | collected 2018-10 | reverse complement strand
TTTTATGCGACACTGTTTCATTTTCGGTTTGGGAATCGCCGGTCAGGACCAGACGTTTGGTCCGAGGAGGTTGCGCCCGACACGGGAACAGGGCAGAGAAAGGCAGATGTCCCCACTCAAGACATTGTCCGATTCAGAACTGATCGCCAAGCTTCTCGCCAACGACGAGAAGGCCGTGTTGTACTTCTTTTACGAGAAGTTTTACAGCACGTTTGAGTATCACGTTTATCGGATTTTCCCATACGAGGTGGACGTACAGGGACTTGTTCATGAGTTTTTCTTATACCTTTGCGAAGACAATTGGCGGCGGTTGCGCACTTATAAACCTGATATGGCGCAACTTAACACATGGATATCTGCCGTCTCTTTCCGTTTTTTTCTGAATTTCAAAAAAAGTAAGATAGATTCCAATGGGCTTGTCACTATATATGAGCAATGGGATGATAAAATCATGCAATACAAACAGGAATGTCATAATCAGATTCGGATGGATGTAGCGAAAGCTATCGAATGCCTGAAAAACACCACCGAACAGGAAGTGGCCCGAGAACTGCTTTTGGAAGATGCTGACATCAAAGATGTTGCAGAATCCCATCAGCTGTCGGTGGACTACGCCTATACGGTAAAAAGTAGAGCGATGGCACATTTGAGAAAACTGTTAAAAGATTATCGGTCATGAAGGAAATGAACATATCAGACGTGTTGCTTTCCAAATTTTTGGAGGGTAAGACAGACGATGCCGAGGATGCGCGTCTCCTTCAGGCTATGGAGGCGGAGGATTTGGCCGCCATTGCGGAGGCGGCGAAGTTGGCAGACACCGCTCCCCAGCAGACACCGAATCTTCTTTTGGCGAAAAAGCAAATAGAAGATTCCCTGAAAGACAAAGAGATTGTGGAAAACATCCCGACCATACAACGATCCAAGGCGCGTGTCTATTGGGCAGTGGCAGCCTCTATTGCAGTTCTTCTTGCCGTGGCACTGTTCTTCCTCTTCCGTCCCGAACGCTCCGACCAAAATTTTGCGCAGCAAGAGAAACAGCGCGTTGAAACGGAAGTGAAAACAGAAAACCAAGGCTCGGAAACAACGGATAAAACGGAATTGACGAACAATAATCGTAAGAACAATATGTCGTCAAATACAGACGCCGAAGACACCCGTTCAGAATCAACAGAGCCTCAACCTGCTCCCATCACTTCTCAAAAACTTGAAAAAAACTACGCCGCCACGAAAACCGCTAACAGCCTGACGGTTACCAAACCTGGCAAGAACGACTACAGAGTGCTGTGCAAGAACTTGGAGAAGAGCCTACAATTTGAGTGGTCGGCAAGCAATGTGCATAATCAGCACTTTACCGTTACAAATGCACAAGGGAAGGTGTTGGCGGAGCTGACGGACAAAAATGCTACGCACCATACCATATCTTACAGCAAGATCTATCCCGAACGGCAGTTGAAGTGGACGCTAAAGGTTGTTTTCGAGGATGGGACAAATGAAGTCCGTAGCGGACAAGTACAAATCGATTATCAAGTTCAATAAACATTCCTATGAGAAAGAATTTTACCCTTACATTCATCTATGGGCCCCAGAACAAACCGTACAATATCGTCTAACAAAATTTTGCCCGAAAATTGCCTGAAAAACAATATATTAGCCTAAAAATTGCCGGATAGGCGGCACAAAACAAACTGTACCAAAAGTTATATTTTGGTTTAATTTTTGACGGGCGAGGAGCCCGTTTTCTGTAGCAAAAGTTTAATCGGGGTTTGCCGAGGTTGTATTTTGCCCGTGGAATGGCTGTAAATGGCCGATTCTGCGGGCTTTTTCGTGTGTTGAGGTGTACAGGATGAAACGGGTGGAATCACACGGATCCGAACGCCTTTTTATGCCCTTGAAAGTGGGTTGCAACGGGTGCGATTTGTGCCCGATTTTGCCGACAGACTGACAATGGACTTACAAACAGACTTACAACAGACTTACATTTTTTGTGTTGGAAAAGTCGGATTGAAAAGGGTGTTTGCGCCAAATTTTTCACGTAACTCGGCAAAAACAAGGAAATGAGCGGGGTATTTTTCACCACTTTTGCACCTTTGAATCAGTCTTAAACAGCTTAATATCAGTATTGTAACCTATTTTTGCCGATTTTGGCGCGTGTGTGCGGCTTTTGGGGGTGCTGTTGAGGTGTGTGCGGGAGGTGCGCGCAGGGTACACCCGTGCGCTACTCCAGACGGATCACACCCACCACAATGCTCAGACTGCGGATGTCGCTCTTGGGGATGCTGAACGGCGGATAATGCTCGCGGTTGTCGGACACCAGGAGTATGCGGTCGGGATCCTCGTCCTGGAATACGCGCTTGACCAGTGCGCCCTGGCTGCTGTCGATGACATAGATTTTGCCCCACTGGAAAAAAAGCACGTCATGCACGCGGCGGCAGGCGAGTATGTCCCCGTTACTATATTTAGGATACATGGATGAACCGGAAACACGGATCATATACTCCACGTTGAGGTTGGCAAAATCAGGGATGATGTAGTGCGCACAGTCGATGAAGCGCGTGCCTACCGGATCATCCGTGGGAAGCCCCGCCACCGCCTCGATCGGGATGAGCGGGATGCCTGCGCCGGGCTCCGTCGCGGGGTGCGCTGCAGGGAGGTCGCTTCGGAGCATTGAGCCACGACCTGTAACTAACCAATCTATTGATATTATTTCAGAAATATCTGAATTAAGTATCTTTTGGATGAAATCAAAGCTCGGTTTACACTTGCCATTTACTAAATCATATATGGTTTGAGAGCGGTCATAGCCTAATTTTTGCCCTAAAGCATTTTGCGTAACTCCCAAGTGTTCAATTAGTTTCTGTAGTCTATCAGAAAAATCTGTATTTTTTTTCATTTTTTCGCTTGCGGTTTCAGAAAAATCTGTATTTTTGCCGCGCAGTTTAATGATAAAACTGGCGTGTAAAAATACGAAAATTTCAAAACGAAGTTACAATGGAGAAAATACCCCCGAAGAAAGTTTGGACGAAGAAGGGCACTGGGCTCTTGCTGGCGAGGCGTTTCAAAGTGTCGCCGGTGTGGGTGAGCAATGTGTTGAATGGGAAGGGCGACAGCCAGACGGCCCGCAACAACAGGGCGGTGGCCGTGAGAGACTACGGCGGAATCCCCATTTACGAATAGAAGATGGAGGCGGACGATGAATACATTGCTATCATATAACGGTCGGATGGGCTTTGAGGCGCGTTTCCTTTGGGAAAGCGGCATCATGAAGCGCGGTACCTATGACCAGAACGTGGCACGGCAGCGCATTGAGGTGCTGCACCGGTCCGCTCCGGGCATTCCGGCGGTGGTGGCTTACGACACGCTGCCCTTGCACCTCAAGAGCAAGGTGGACCGCGCACTGGCCAACCGTGGCGAAGCCGCCGTGAAGGAGGGTGCGCCGCAGATCTCGGTGTTCGAGAGCCTGATACACGAGGATGCCGATGCCCGCAGCTTCTACGCCGACTACCAGCTGACCGACGGAAGACCCCTGCCCGCGCACGTGCAGACCGAGTACTACAACAACGCCATCGTGCTGAACGCGGTGCGCGAAATGCTGACCATCCGCAAGGGCCGCCGCGATGCCTGCAACATCAGCGGCAACCGCAAAAACGGCCTCTTCGCCAGCGTGAGCGCTGACGTGAACGCCGTGAACCGCGACCGCTATCCGCACACGCTGCCATCGAACGACCGCCGCCTGCGCGACCGCTATAATGCCTACTTCCACAACGGCAATCCCGACTACGAGAGTCTTATACACAAGAATTACTGCAACCAGAACAGCCGGAAAGTCACGGAGGCGGTGAAGTGGATGATCCTTTCGCTCTACTGCCAGAAAAACAACCCGTATGCCGACTGGGTACACGCACAGTATATGCAGTTCCTGGCCGCCGGCATCGATGTGGTGGATAGCCGCACGGGACAGATCTTCGACCGCCGCGACTTCACCGATGAGAATGGCGCACCCCTCACCATCAGCGAGAGTACGGTGTGGAACATTGTGAACGCACCCGAGAACCGCGTGCTGATCGACAGTATCCGGATGAGCTACCACAAGTTCGGCGCATTGAGCCGTCCGCACCACCACCGCCACAACGCGATGTTCAGCTTGAGCAAGGTGAGTCTCGACGACCGTGACCTGCCTCGCAAGATGCACGACGGCAACCGCGTGAAGGCCTACTACGCATACGACGTGTGCAGCGGTGCCCTCATCGGCGCGGCCTACAGCCGCAAGAAAGACACGGATCTGTATATAGGCTGCCTGCGCGATATGTTCCGCTTCCTTGATCGGCGCAGCCTCGGCCTGCCTTTGGAGATGGAGGTGGAGAACCACCTGGTGAACCAGTTCGAGGACGACCTGATGCGGGCGGGCAACCTGTTCCCGTTCGTGCGCTGGTGCGCCCCCACGAACTCGCAGGAGAAACACGCCGAGCAGTTCAACCGCGCCAAGAAGTACGGCTACGAGAAACGCTATCAGGACGGCATCGGCCGCTGGTATGCCAAGCTGCCGGTGAACCAGACAGAGGGCGAGCGGTTCTACAACGATCAGACCGACCGCTACGAGATCAAGGAGAAAACCTACAGCTACGAGCAGTTGGTGGCTGACGATATGCAGATGATCGAGGCCTACAACAACGGCCTGCACCGCGACCAGAAGACCTATCCGGGGAAAACCCGTATGCAGGTGTTCCTCGAGAACCTGAACCCGCAACTGAAACCGATGAACCGCAGCCTGTTGCTGCGCTACATCGGAAACCACACATCCACCAGGATCCAGCGCAACCAGTATGTGCAAGTGCAGTATGCCGACTATCAGCTGGAGGATCTGTCGATGCTGAAGCGGCTGAAGCCGGGCAACTACGGCGTGGACGCCTACTGGCTGGATGACACTGACGGCACCATCGGCGAAGTTTATCTGTATCAGGGCGGGCAGTATGTGGGCAAAGCCGCACAGATTGCCACCTTCACCACGGCACAGGCGGAATGGACGGAGGCCGACACCGCCGCGATGACCGAGCAAAGCAAGTATATCAGCAAGTTCGACAAATTTGTCCGCGAAGGCAAGGACAACATAGCCAACATCAAAGTTCTACCGGCTGAGATGCCGGAGGGTCTGGACTGCCTGCCAGGGAAAGCCTCGGATGTAACCCTGCAAGGGTCCGCCGCCGGGGAGGTTGGAGGCGCAAACCTTGTTCCACCCGCCTCCCCGCGTCCGGCGGATGACGATCTGGACGCGCTGATGGAGAAATACTCCGCTGCGGACTACCGGGAATACGCCATTGAAATGGCATAGCAACGAATTTTCAAACCAATTAAAACACCAATAAAATGAACATCAGTAAGGAAATCAAGGAAAAGGTTGTGGAGGCGATGAAGGAACGCCGTCCGCACTACGCCAGCGACGCGAAGTTCGCCGTGGCATTGGGAATCAGCAGCTCGCAGTACAGCCGTGTGATGCGCGGTGACTGGGAACGGGTGCTGAGCGACAGCAACTGGATCAGCATCGCCCGCAAGCTGGAGGTGACGCTGAACGCGCTGCCGGAATGGAAGACCGCCGTGACCCCGGTGTATGAGTTTGTGACGGGGCAGCTGCAGTTCTGCCAGGACAACGGCAGCAGCCGGATGCTGTGCGACGTGGCCGACATCGGCAAGACCTACACGGCGCGGTGCTATGTGCGCAACCATGCCAACGCCGTCTATATTGACTGTTCGCAAGTGAAGACCAAACAGAGACTTATCCGCCAAATCGCCAGGGAGTTCGGGGTGGGAAGCGTAGGAACATATAACGATGTGTACGCAGATTTGGTGTTTTATCTGCGGAGCCTGCCCCGTCCGCTGGTGATATTGGACGAAGCCGGGGACCTGGACTATGCCGCCTTTCTGGAGCTAAAAGCCCTGTGGAACGCCACCGAGCGGTGCTGCGGGTGGTACATGATGGGCGCTGACGGTCTCCGTGAGAAGATCCGCCGCAGCATTGAGTACAAGAAGGTGGGTTACGAGGAGATTTTCAGCCGTTACGGCAGCCGCTACCAGCGTGCCACTCCGGAGAGCGAGAAGGAGACACAAGAGTTCAAAAAGTTGCACGCCGCCCTCATTGCCAAGGCCAACGCCGGCACGGGGGTGAACATACAGCGGCTGATCGCCCAGTGCGACTGCTCGCCGCGCCGCATCTATGACGAACTGATGAAAGCCAACCGCTAAACGCACGAGACTATGAGAAAAGCATTGTCAGTGACAGACATCTGCCGGAAGAGCTACGAGACGTTCCCCTTCGAGGGGGCGTGGCTGGAGGCTTTCGGCTGCCCGGAGCGCGTGGGCACGTGGATAGTGTGGGGGCAGTCGGGCAGCGGCAAGAGCACCTTTGCGGTGCAGCTGTGCCGCGAACTGAGCCGCTTCGGCAAGGTGCTGTACGACAGTCTGGAGGAAGGTACCTCGCTGACGTTCCGCAACAAGATCGCGCAGCTGCAGGATGTGGAGCGCGGCCGCTTCCAGGTGGTGAGCGAGCCGATGGAGGCGCTGAAGGAACGGCTGGCCAAACGTCGCAGCGCGGACTTCGTGATCATCGACAGTTTCCAGTACACCGGCTTGGATTACCGCAGCTATCTGGCACTGAAACAGACACTGGCCAGCAAGTTGCTGATCCTCATCTCGCACGCCGACGGCAAACTGCCCAGCGGACGCGCCGCCAAGAGCGTGATGTACGATGCCTCGCTGAAGATATGGGTGGAAGGCTACCGCGCCTACAGCAAAGGCCGTTTCATAGGCGAGAACGGCGGGGTATATACCATCTGGGAAGAGGGGTCGCAGATCATTGGCTTGAATAATCGATAATTCACTTAAATAATCACCAAAAATCCCAACAATTATGAGTACAACAGTTTATTATCCAAGAGTCAGGAGTATCAACTTCTACGACAACAACGGTGTGTTGCAAGGCGGCATGATCGGCCTCTTCGCCAAGGAGAAGTTCATCCGGCTGCTGAAGTCCGGGAAGCTGCCGAGAATCAGTCTGCGCCGGAAGGTGCAGGTGATGCTGAGAGGAGGTGCGAGATGAAAACCGCGACCCCGAATCTGAGAACCACGGAGCAGAACCGGCGGCTGTGGTGGCTGGCCGGGCAACTGGGTCTCGACAAAGAGGCGATGGCCGATGTGGTGCTGGAGTTCACCGAGGGCCGCACCTGCCACACCTCGGAGCTCACCTTCCTGGAGTGCCGCGAGCTGACGGAGTTCCTGCAGGGCACGCTCATCGGGCACGACCGGCGCGACAGCCGTGCGGAGCGCACCGACCGGAAGCCGGACGACGATCCCGACCGTGTGAAGCTGGACCGCCAGCGCAAGGGCGTGATCCGCGCCATCTACCGCTGGTTGGAGCTGCGCGGCGTGACCAACGCGAGCATGGACTACGTGAAGGCCATCGCCTGCCGTGCCGCCAAGGCCGACAGCTTCAACCGCATCTCCCCGGAAGCGCTCACCCGCGTGTATGCGGAGTTCTGCCACAAGCAGGAGGCGTGCAGCGCGAAGGCGGAGGTGCTGAACGAAATGGCAATTCATAATTAAAATGCTGAATTATGAATACACAAGCATTAGACGAATTTATCCGTGAACACGGGTTGTGCAAACAAAACAGTGTGCTGCGAGGTTTTTTTGATGTGCTTACTGTCATGCAGCCGTACGCATCATTGCTTGTTTCCGGTTTGAAAGCATACGAGTTCAGAAGTTATCGCCTGCCCGAGCACCTTATAGGCAAGCCCGTTCTGATCCATGCCGGAGCCAAACCCATGAACGCGATAGTGAAAGTGTCGAAGCAAATCTACGACTGCTTCCTATTTGAAGCCAGAATGGACGATTTGTTCAAATGTATCGTGGGTGTTGTGGTGTTCGGTGAACCGGAAATATCAGACACTCCTATTTTCACCGGATACAGATGGCCGGTGAAGGACTGTTTCAAGTTCAAAGAGCCTATCCGCAACATACGGGGACAGCAGAAGATTTGGAAATTAGGAATTTCATCACCAATTAAAACCGAAAAGTTATGGAACAATTAAAAAAGAAAAGAGCCGCAAGAGGAAGACAGAGAATCAACCCGCAGATTGTTATCCGCATCCTTGACATTAACAGCCAATATGGCGGCCATATTACAGCCAAACAAATCAAAGAAATTATCGAAAGGGAATTTCAAACGACTGTTGGTGAAACCACAATTAACAGTTACCGAAGAAATACAGAAAGTCATCAGGTGGCAACAGCACCGGATGAAACCCCTTTGGCTGGTGACACAATTGTCAAAGAGATCACAGAAGCTGTTTTGGCCATCATAACCGCCGTGGCAAAAGTGCGTACGCTTCATAGGAAGCTGAAACAGTGCATTACCGAAATTTAATCACCAATTAAAACCAAAAGAATTATGACACTAAGAGAAATGGAGCTGAAGTTCCAGCAGCTGAATCTGGAATACTCAAAGAAAAGTGCGGAAATCAACCGTAGGAAAGACGAAGTGAACCGCGCAAAATACCGGCTCTTGCTTGCCATCAGGATGGAAACCGCCGCAAAAAAGGACGAAATCCGCACAGCCATTGACATGCTGCGCAACGAACGCCTGAAGTGCGAACACGATTCTCTTGCCTATATGGAAAAGACGGAAGCCATCCGCTTTCAGGAAAACCGCATAGCCCGCCTCAAAGACCAGGCAGAAATCGAAATAGCAAAAGTGCAAGGCGACGCATACGCCACAAGATTGCAGCTCGACGAGGATGCCCGTCAGCTGTCTTGTTGGTTGGACTCCGAGAAATTAAAAATCGGGGAGCAGCGTTCGCAGGAACCCGAAGAAATCGAGGAGGCTGAGAATGAGAGTTTATAATCCAGTATTCGTCAAATCACAAAAAATCAAATCACAAAACCCCAAAATTATGGCAAAGAAAAGAGAAAAGAAGACCGTTTACAGCGGCATCACATCGGAACAGATGGAACAGGCGTTCGCCGATTATGCGAAGGCGGACGCGAGACAACAGAAAATCACCGCCGAGATGGACATCCAGATGGCCAAGATCCGCGAGAAGTGGCAGGACGAGCTGCAGAAACTGACGGAGACAAAGGACAACGCCTTCGACGTGCTGCAGGCCTACGCGATGGAGAACCGCGACGAGCTGTTCAGCAAACGCAAGAGCTTGGAGACCACCCACGGCACCCTCGGCTTCCGTACCGGCACCCCGAAGCTGAAGACCCTGAAGGGCTTCACCTGGGCCAGTGTGCTGAACCTGCTGAAGGAGTTTCTGCCCGGATACGTGCGCACCATCGAGGAACCCGCCAAGGACAAACTGCTGGCCGACCGCGACGACGAGGAGACCTACGCCCTGTTCCCCAAGGTGGGCATCGCCGTGGTGCAGGACGAGACGTTCTTTGTGGAACCCAAGAAGGAGGATTTGTAGGGGCGCGATTCATCGCGTCCGCATTTTCCAAACACGATCGGTATGAAGGTTTACATTGCAGGAAAAGTCAGCGATCTTCCCAGTTGGGAGGTGTTCATCAAGTTCGCCCAGGCTGAAATGTGGCTGAGGGAGCAGGGGCATGAGACTGTGAACCCGCTGCGGCTGTGTTCGTCGAAATGGACATGGGAGCAGTGTATGCGGGTGTGCATCCCGGAACTGATGAAGTGCGACGCCATCTGCCTGCTGCACGACTGGGCAGAAAGTAGAGGGGCGGTCTGGGAATACCACGACGCCCAGATGCTGAAGATGCCAGTGATGGTGTTTATACCGAGAAACGGGATCTTAAGTAACGCCGTTTGTAGAGACGTTGCGCACAACGTCTCTACAGCGGACAAAACCGAAAGACAATGAGAAAATTTGTATTGACATTTCCAGGAACCGAGGGTGACATTGTGTTTACCTACGATGACGGCGAGGTGCTGCAGGGCGTGTCCTTCAACGGGAATTATCCGGAGGAGCAGCGGCGGAATGTGCTGCGGACGCTGCCGATGCGCCCGGAGGTGCTTCAGCGGATCAACTGGCGCGACGGCATCCTCACCGAGGAGGCGGAGAAGGTGACCTTTGAGATGTTCTGGGACCGCTACAACGACAAGGCCCGCAGCAGCCGGGTGAAGACCCAGCGGGTGTGGGACAGGATGCCGGAGGGCGAGCGGGTGAAGGCCTACCGCTACATCAACCGATACAAGAGCTCCATTCCCCAAGGGGTGTGCATGAAGTACGCGACGACGTATCTGAACGACCAGCTTTGGAACAACTGAGCAATGCTGAATGCTGAATGTTGAATGTTGAATGCTGAATAAACAAATCACTAATCACCAATCACAATTATGAGCAAATTCAAGATTAAACTGAACCAGATGGAGATGAAGACTTTGGGGTCGTGCTGTGTGTATGCGGCGCGGAACATGGGGAGGGTGGAGTGTGTGGCCGGACTCGCCATCCTGGAGACCTGCGAGCGGCTGTGGAGCCGGATGCGGAATATGTACCGCCCGGACCGCGACAAATACACCCTCCGCCTGGGTGCGATGGAGGTGCATACGCTCACCGCCACCGTGCTGCCCGCGATGCGGGATATGGACGAGCCGATTGTCCGCACCATGGGCTATGCTTTTGCCGAAGAGCTTCGCAAACAAAGCGAACGCGAGATTAACATCTACAACGCGATGCGCTATGGTGACGCTTGATCTGATATACGGCGTGATGACGAACTTCTACCACCAGACGTTCCGGCTGTCGAGGTCGCGCAGCCCGAAGGTTGCGGAGAAGAAGCAGATGTTCGCTATGCTGGCCAGGCACTACGGCCACCGGGTGGTGGACATCCGCGATTACATGGGCTGGCGCAACCACGGCAGCGTTTGCCACGCCACCAAAGTGATGAGGGGTTTCGTTGATGTTTATCCGAAGGTTCAGAAGGAAACCGTGGAGATCCTCAATAGCGTGGACAAGGCCGCCGGGGTCGGGTACCTGGTATTTGATTCGGCGGTGTAGGGGCGTAGAGACGCAAAATTTTGCGTCTCTACGAAACGACGCACCGAACGTACCTCCAAATAACAATTCCCGTTCCGGAAAAATTATTAACAACATACGATTAACGCCCGCGAAATGCGGGCGTTTTTGTATTTTTGCGGCGTAGAGAAAACACGTATGGCACGAAACCGATTGAATTACCTGCTGCATTGCAAGAAAGTGGTGGACATTGTGAACCAGCACTACGAGGAGGGGTGGACCACCTACGCCGCCGTGTGGCGCAGGTATGTTAACCCCGTCTATCCGATGAGCTACGCCACCTTCATCAAGATTATCAATATGCCGGGAATTGACCGCCAGATAGAGGAGGCGGAACGGCAGGCGGCCAGCGAACGCGACCGCAGGTTGGTGACTAACCGCAGCCAGTTGTCGCTGTTTGATTAAGACAACCGTCTGATTTCCGGAATTACATTCACGTATTGTTTCTCCTGCACGATGGGAGTTCCGTCCATCCCGGTCATCGGGGTGTTGGCTGATGTGTCCGTCACCCTGCAGACGTATTCCTCCACGCTATCGACGTAGCGTTCGTGGTTGTGGTTGGGGATGGTCTGGGTGCGCATCCAGGCGTTGGAGTAGGGTGCGGTGAAATTCTGCATGGCGGCCACCACGCTGTCCACAATGTCGAGGTATTCCAATGCGCGGTCTTCCAAGTCATCCGGTGTGTAGTCGGCGGTGAGGGCGTGCCATTCGGTGACGATGTGGAGGCGGGTGATCAGGTCGGCATCCTGGACACGGTTGCCGAGGGTACGCCACTTCATCGGGAGGAACTCCACGAAGACGGCAGGAGTGAGGAAGGGGGTCTCCTGCTCGATGAACTCCACCTGCTGGTTCCAGAGGTCGAAGTGTTTGAAGAGAGGTTGGCCATCCGCACCGGGGATGTTCTTCAAGCGGTTCTTGATGGCTAAGTAAAGTTGCTTTTTCATTGTTTGGAAATTTGTTTGAGTTTGCGTTCTATTTCGGATATGATGAGAGCGTTGAGTTCCTCGCTCTCACCCATAAACTGTCGTTTGGGCATAATGAAACCGCTTCCCCTACCCGCCCGGAGACCTTCGTTGTGGACACGTCCGTAGGGCTCTTTGGCAAATGCTGAAGGCGCGGTCCAAACTACTACCTCACCCTTGGACACATATTTGACCTCGATCGATCGGGCGAGGTCGCCGGTATCGCCAGTGAGGATTTTGCGCGTGGTTCGTGACGGGTGGTTCCGGGCGGCCGTGCGGAACGCCGCCGTGCCCGGGGTACGGCGTTTGACCTCCTGCCACTTCACCCGACCCCACGCCTCGTTCTGGAAGTTCTTCTTGAAGTAGCTGACGGCGGTCTTGCCGGCAATGGTGGGGCCGTACTCGTCAAAGAGGTCTTTGAACTCGTTTTTCAGCCGGCCGATTTCCTTTCCGAATTGTTCTGGTGTCATAATGATTGAATTTTTGCGCGAAAATACTATTTGTGGGGACTTCAGCTGCCGTTTGCTCGGATTATCGGTATAGCCATACCGATTTTTTGTATTTTTGCGGCATTGTTTAACCTAATAATTGATGTTATGCTTCAGATTAAATATGCGTTCAACCGGGGACTGCTGACAGAATTGTCGAGAAACACAGCAGATGCGGATAATGCCGGTTTTTGGTGTAAATTACAGGAATTGTCCGACAGAAATCCACAGACTGTCATCAATGTGACGGTACGGTTGAAGGAGTGGTACGGCTGTCTTGAAGAGATATTGGAGTTTGACTGTGATAAGACAGAAATTCAAAATTACGCACAAGCCCTTTGCGATTCGGAATACAAGGCTCGTCCTGTGGTGCTGTTACCGGGCGTTGATAAAAAAGACGTGTTGCAAGGCCTTTAGAGGCCATCCGGTCAACCGCTTTGGTTAGTTCGCAAAGAACAGCATAATAATCAAAAGAATCAATCCGGTCTTCTGCCAGCTTCACTTCTACAGTATTGTGACTATTTTTGATTATGGGTTTCCTGTCTTTGTCGATGATGTCAAAGACAACCACAAGGTGAGGGTTGTTGCCAATATTCCCCTCACTACACACCTGGGCTTCCGCATCATCTTTAAGCTTTACCAATTCTTCTGCAAGTTTTTGGTTGAAATGCTCTTCTTCTTCTTTTTCGCGTTCTTTTGAGAATCGTTTCACGTTTTGGGCAATTCTCCAATCAAGCCATAGACTGGAGGACAAAAGCAAAAACGCTACAATGATTGTGGGAATGGCAATCACCAACAAGATAATCCCTGCTATTTCAAAAAACGTACTCATAATTTTTTGTTTAAGGTGTTTGTATATTGGATTTTGTATTTTTGCGGCCTGTTTAGCTTGAATGGCATTATGGACGACAATCAACTGCTGGAGCAGAATGAGGTGCTGAAGCAGCAGCATTCTGATCTTCAGAAAGAATTTTGGAAAGAAAAGACAAAGTGGCTTCGTTTCCTTGTAACGACAATGTCAATCGTTCTCGGCATTCTGATTTCTGTGGGACCCGATTATAAATCTCCACTCCATATTGGGATTTGCTTTGTAATTGGAGTGTTTCTACTGACGCTGGGTATTCTGTTTCTATCAGTTTGCCTTTATTCAGGAATACACTATAAAAGCCGGGGAATTGTGTTGTTCGAAGAAGAAGCCAAAAAAGCGATTCAAGAGCGTCGTCGGGCGCAATCGGTAAAGGTTCAACCCCGAGCCATATTCTCAATCTCCGAAGTTTGCGGATACATTTGTTTCGTGTTGGCTTTACTCGCTTTATGCGCATACATGTTTTTACGCTTGTTATGATTTTTTCTTTCATAATTTTTCGTTTTAGGTGTTTGTATATTGAAATTTTTGTATTTTTGCCGCTGGAAAGCCGAGTGTGAAAGAACCCCTTGTTCTTCTGCGGTTTTCTTTTTTTTTAGTAGGGTTCCGTAATTGTATAAAGGTTTAGACCTCCTGTCTTAAATTCACCTATCTTTACCTGAAACTCATAGCCATGAATACTTATTTTATACACTTTCATGGTGCTGAATAATTTTTTGCGTTGATAGAAGATACTACGGTGATTGTTGTGTGACAAATCAATCTCTTCATCTGGTAGTTGTGTAAACAGAGAAATGTATTTGTCAAAATTCAGCGCGATTTCCTGTTTGTAGAAATAAGACTTATCTGTTTTTGCTCCTTTTGTTATCTCTTGGATAGTAATATTATCTACCAAGACATTACCGATTGAAGTATTAAAATGTAAATCAATATCGCTGTATTTTTCCCTGTTGATTTCGCGCACAGTTCTTATCACCGCTGTTCCCGTATTGTTTCCCGCCTGTTGGAAGTACGTGCAGTTCTCGCCGAAGATTTCCCCGGTTTCGGCGGGATTGCCTTCGAGGCCTTTGGCGTGGTGTGCATCTGTGGGGTTGCTGTCGGTGACGGGGTCGTCGGTCTCCTCCCAGTCGCACTTGCAATTCCATAAATTCCCAGGTTGGTTTTCGCTCCAGAACGGGTCGGACTTCGCCCATACCCGGTTGTAGAACACCATGTGTTCCTCTCGTGGGTTTGCGCTGCGGGATGGCAGCCATTTCAGGTTCGGGTACAGCTCGTTGGCGATGGGGTCGGAGGTGAAGTCGGTCCACTGCTTGGCGGTGCGGGCACGGGCGGTGGCGGTGTTGTATTCCGCCGCCTGGTAGCGGTTGAAGGTGTTGAGCACCGACTTGGCCACTTTCTTGTATTCGTCATCGTCGGTCCATTTTTCCCGCTGTTTTTTCAGCTGCTCGGTGAGATGGTAGGCCTTGTATGCGGCAAAGCGGGTCACGTTGCTCTGAAGCTGTGCCTGGAGGTCGAAGTATCGGTCACCGTAGTCATCGGAGCGGAACACGCCGGCCACGGCCTTGCGCAGGTTGTCGGAGTAGGCCTGATAGATATCCGGGTGTATGTTCCCGGCATTGCCTTCCATCACATCCCGGATAATCTTCTCGTACAGCTCCCGCTTGGATAGGTTGTAGAGCGTGGGGAAGGAGAGCAGCGCGTCGATGGCCTCGGCGGTGCTGCCGTGGAAGTAGAGGTTGTCGAGCTCAGCCAGGGCGTTTCGGACGGACAGGTCGCGGCCTGTCCTCAGAAGAAAAAATTCTTCAGGCGGTTGAGCAGGTTGTTGGATCCGCGCCGGGGTCTGCCGGTTTCATCCTCCTTTAACGGGTTTTGCAACGGTGTTTCAAAGGGGGTGAAACTGTGCGCCATGCGCAGTTCTTCCTTCAGTTCCTCGTAGTTGTCGGGCTTGGGGATGTCAAACTCCTCGTAGATGTAGTCGTCGGCGATGGGCAGCTTGTCGCTGATGGAGTTGAGCACGTCCCATTTGGTCTTCAGCTCGTTCCAGTCTTTGTCCGGAGACTGGTACCAGATGACGCCGCCGGTGACGTTGATGCCGAAGCGCTTGAGGATGGCGCGGAACCGGGTGTTGAGCACGGCGAGCAGGAAACGTTTGTCGCTCTCGGTCTTCTCGTCTTCCACCTCTTTGTGGATTTCGCCCAAGGAGCGTGCGCCACGGTCGCCCTGCTCGGTGGTGAGGGTGTTGCCGAGGATGATCTTGGAGATGGAGGCGTCGCAGGCCTGGATGAGGCGGTCATACACCTCGTTGCTGCCGGTGCTGCCGCCGGTCTCGTGGATTTTCAGCTCGGTGCTGCGCGGGTGGATGCTGTAGCCGGAACTGCCCCACTCCTGAAGCCCCTGTTCCAGTTTGGCGCGGGTGGCCTCGTCATAGTCGTCGTAGATGAGCTCGCGGAAGGGCATCCCGAACATCTCTGCAAACTGGCTCCAGTCGCCGAAACCGCCGCGTTTGTAGATGACGTACTGCGCCGCCTTCACAAACAGCCCTTTGTCGGTGGAGTCGCCCGCCCACAGCATATAGTTGGCCAAGGGGAGTTCCCTGTACAGCCAGTCTTTCGACACCAATGACTGCTGGCGGCTCACGCACTCGAATCCCTCCTCCGGATGCACGTGCTTGCGGGGTATGAGGTCGTAGTCGATCTTGTAGGTCTCCTCGTCCTCGTCGTACCACACATTGTTCACCTGGATGAGCGTGTAGCCCCAGGCGATGCTGTTGTGCAGGTCGCGGATAAGCAGGCGCATATCGGGCGAGTTGAGCAGGGAGGAGATTTCCTCGTCCTCCACGCCGTCGCGCACGAACACCAGCTCTTTGTTGAGCACCGCGTCCTGGCGTTTGCCCCAGGTGGCCTCGATCTGCCCGTCGAGCAGGATGTCGTCGTAGAGGTCATAGAGGTAGGTGCGGTTGGGATTGGTGATGTTCTCGAACGCCCGGATGGCGTTCTTCCAGTTCTCAATATCCTGCGTGTTGTGCGGGGCGTTGTGGATCTGAATGTTCTGCACTATGATGTTGTCGGGGGTCTTCCCCTGTTTTCTCTTTACAGCCATGGGTCAGTATTGGTTTTTGCGTTTGCGGTTGCCTCCGAAGGAGACGTAGGAGGAAGTTCCTGTGGGTCCGGTGAGACGGGTGAGCCCGTCGATGGAAGCCCGCTCGGCCTGCACCTCCTTGAGGTAGCGGATGGCGTTGTTATAGGCCGTGACGCGGCTTTCGGGCATCGACACAGGACTGGCGATGCAGAAGCAGTTGTAGAGGGCGATGTCCCTCACGAGCTTCACCACCATGGGCAGGCGGCTATCGCCGGTCTTGGCGAACTCCGCCCGGATGTCATAGCGGGCGGTGAGATAGCTTTCCACTTCGGCTTGCGCCTCGGTGATGGCCTGGTTCATATTTTCAACAGTGCGAGCCACCACGGCGATATGTTCGCCGCGTGCGCCTCTTTCGAGGTCTTCGGGTTGCAGATACATGTCGCTAATCGTTTTTGGGTTTCGTGTAATAGAGGCACACACGGGTCAGCTCCACGCTGTCCCTAAGCCTTTTGTGCAGAATGCCCTCCCTGATAAGCAGGTTGATACGAAAGCGGTCGTACACCCTGATCTTTCCGAACACTTGTATAACATAGTGGCGCTTGCCGGTCAATTTTTGCATCCTGTCTGCATGACGGATGGCGTTGCGTACCTGAAGATACCTGATAAGTCGTTTGCATAATTCAATCATTTTTTGGTGAAACATTTAAGGTTAAACACGTCGTTTATTGCGTGGGCGTCTGCCCATAGTCAGCATTTCTCCAGACCGCTCCAGCGCTTTCTGCCCGGCCACGAACACTGCGCCCTCCACGCTGTCGGGTCCGTCGGCTGGGGCTTTGAGCTGCGGGCTCACAAGCAGGAACTGTTCGGCCAGCCGCTCCATGTGCGGATTGCCCCGCTTCGCCTCGTTGAACACAAGGCGGCATTCCCGGTTGAGGGGTTCCAGGTTGCCTTCTATGCGGTCATATTTGTCCGGCTTGCTGCGGGTGTCGGGCACCATGTTCAGATAGTAGCCCTTCTCCTTCGCCTTGGTTGCGAACAAGGGTTTGAAAACCTGCTCGTAGAAAGGATCCTGAAGGGTGTTGTTCTCCACATAGTTGTAGAGCTGCGCGGTGGTGTTGCCGAAACCCTCGTTGATGTCGTAGAACCAGTCCACGAACTCGGCGTTGGTGGCGTGGTCGAGGCGGCAGTCCAGAATGTAATAGGTGCCGTCGAGCAGCCCCACGGCGCTGATTGCCTTCATGGAGCCGGCCTTGTTTTTGGAATTGGAGGGCGAGGGGTCGCCGTAGATGATGATGTACCGGAAACGGTTGGTCTTGGGAACCTTTCCCCACGTGAGCTCCTTGAACACGTCACCCTCTGACAGCGGGTTGTTGTAGTATTCCTGCTGTTTGGCGCGGGTGCTGATCTTGGAGAGGATGAAGTCGATGTCCTCCTCGCTGTTCTTGCTCCAGGATGACTTCCCGTTTTTGTCGCGGATGTTCACGATGTCGAATTTGTCGGCGGCCTTGCCGGCGCGGGCGATGCAGCAGTCTTTGGCGATGATGTTGCCGTTGAACAGGATCCGGACATCGCCGGACACGGAGACGGTGGGGATGAGCGCCTGTTCAATCCAGTCCCACTTCTGCTTTATGCGGTCGGGGTTGCGGCACTCCTCGTCGGTGTCAATATCGTCGATGAGGATGAAGTCGGGGCGGGCGGCCTCGTTACGGGTGCCACGGGGCGACTGTCCCGCGCCCAAGGCACGGAACGAGCAGCCGCATTTGGCGATGAACTCGCCGTCCTCCCAGTGCCCTTCCACCTTCTGCTCGCCGTAGTCGTTGATGATGCGCAGGTTCTTCTCCAACTGCATCCTGAACGGCAGCATCAGGCGGCAGGCGTTGTCGTAGCTGTTGGACACCAGCAGGAAGTTGCGGATCCTGCCAGTGAGGGCCAGGTGGAGCACCTCGAACATGGAACGCGCCGACTTGGCCAACTCGCGGCTCCACGCCCGCACCTCGTACCAGCGTCGGTGCGCGAACAGGCGTTTGGTGGCCGCAATGTGGAACGGCGCGGGTTCGGCGGTGCAGTATTTCGGGAAATAGTATTTGAACCACTCCTCCGGATTGGCTTCAAGATGCGCGATGCGTTTCTGTCGCTCTATCTCGCTCTCGGAGCTGTCAACCTCCACGTCGGAGATGAACTGGCTGTAGTATTCCTCCCAGTCCTTGATCAGCTGCTTGTCCGTTGGTTTGCGTATCTTGGCCATATCAGAGACAGGATTTGATGTAGGCGTTGAAGAGGCGCGCCACCTCCTTGCTGGTGTCGAACCCGGAGGTCTTGCGCACGAAGGAGAGAAACTCCTTGCCGGTGGCCATCTTCTCGGCGATGTTGGTTTCGGTTTCAAGATTCTTGATGGCGGTGGTGATCTTGACAATGGTGTCCGCCTCCTTGGATCCGGCGAAATTCTCACCCTCCTCGCGCCCCTCGATGGCGTCGTTGAGGCGCTTGAGCTGCCCGTAGAGCCGTGCGAGCTGCACATCCTTGCCAACCAGCAGCGAGGTCTGCAACTCCTCCCACTTGCCCTCTTTCACCCATTTGCATACGGTCACCTTGCTCACTCCCACACGCTCGGCAATCTCGGCCTGGGTTATACTTGAATCGTTCAAGTATAACTGGCGGGCATAGTCTTTTTTCTGTTCTCTTGTCAGTTCTGCCATAATTCCATCTTGAAAAATCACGGCAAAAATAGCGTGTAAACACAATGGAAGTTGTGAATGTGGTAATGGTGTATATGGCTATATCATTGATAAATACAAAATAAAAATATGTCGCGGGAGGGCTGTATTTTTGCCGCCTGATTCAATGTAAACCCAAAAAAGATTTGACATGAAAAAGTAAAAAAGGAATGGCAAAGCAGAGTAAAACAGCAAAGAAGAACGAGGGTTTCGAGATGTATCTTTACGGCATCATCGGACGCGGGCTGGACATCGACACCAACGGGCTGATCGCCACCATCGAGGCGAAGCGGAAAGAGGGTGTGCGCTCGTTCACATTTTACGTGAACAGCGACGGCGGGGAAGTGGCGCAGGGCGCAGCCCTGTTCAACTACTTGGACCGCACGGACGTGGACATCACCTGGGTGGTGGACGGCATAGCGGCCTCGATGATGGCCGTGCTGATCACCAACCCGAAACACCATGTGAAGGCCGCCCGCCACGCCAAGTTCATGTACCACCGCGTGAGCGGCTACGTGTATGGCAACAGCGACGAGACCAGAGCCGCCGCCGATATGATGGACAGCTTCGAAAAGACGCTCATCGAGATGATAGCTCTCCGCACCTGTAAGAGTGCCGAAGAGATTCGCAATCTCTATTTTGACGGCGTGGACCACTGGCTGAGCGCGGAGGAGGCGGTGCAAGCCCATTTGTGCGACGAGATCATACAGACCAATATGAACATAAAGGAGTTGGAGAACGTTACGGATGCCCGCAGCGCCTTCAACTACTACAATAACCAAATTATTAACTTAAAACAGCAAAAGATGGATGAAAAAGCATTTGCCGCCGCACTGAACATCAGCGAGACCTCCACGGAGGCCGAAATGCTGAATAGTGTGCGCGGTGTGGTGAATGAGAGAAACACCCTCCGCCAGCAGCTGCAAACCGAGAAGGACAAGGTTTCCAATTTGGAGAACCGCCTTCAGGAGTTTGAGCGCGGCAAGGTGAAGAATCTCATCGACTCGGCCATTGCGGACAAGCGCATCGGCGAGGACGACCGCGAGGCCTACACCAAGTTGGCCGAACAGGACTACGAGAACACCGAGAAAATCCTGAACAGGATGAAACCGGTGACGCGCGTGAAGGACAGTCTGGAGACAGGCGCGACCCCGAAAGAGGAGGAAGGATGGGACTGGGACAAGTACCACCGCTCCGGTAAGTTGGAAAACCTCAAAAAGAACAACCCCGGCCGCTATGCCGAGCTTTACAAGGCGAAGTTCGGATGCGACCCCAAAAACTAAGCATCATGTCGTATATCAGAAAAGAGACCAACGCAAGTTACAACTTTGTGGCGCCCGACATTAAAAAGGACGCCGACAAAAAGGTGGAGGTAGTATTCCCCACCGCAGAGTTAGTGGAACCCACCCTCAGCTCCAACGCCGCAGAGGTGAAAGTGGAACGCGACACCACCATTGTTGACCTTGGCACGCTTGAAGCGGCGGCCACCCTGACCCTCACCCCCGGCAAAAGCCTGAACATCGGTGCAAAAGTGGTGGTGAAGGCCGCCAGCGACGGCACCGCCCGCGCTGTGACCGTGAAACAGGACGCATCCACCACGGTGGACACCATCAGCGGCACCGCCAACACCACCAAGGCGAAACTGTATATGTGGACCGGCTCCGCATGGATTGCTATCAGTTAACAACCAAAACCGAAAGAAATGAAAAAAAGATTGAGAATCATTATGAGTTTGTGCATGGCACTGATGGTGTCGTGCTTTGTGGGGGCGGCCACCGCTCCCGCCGTGGGCGCCGCCACCTTTGTGGCCGCCAACCTGGTGCATGTTCCCTCCGGTTCCCTGGGAATGGCCGTCACTCCGGAAATCTGGACTGACTATATCATCGGGAATCTTTTCAAGACCAACGAGTTCCTTCTGCACTCCGTCGATGAGTCGCAGTATGTGATCGGGGGAACGGTGGTGCATATTCCGCAGGCAGGCTCGCCCAGCGGTGTGCAGCGCAACAGAACCTCTCTCCCGGCCACCATCACGCGCAGAAAGGACGTGGACATCACTTACGCATTGGATGAGTTCACCACCGACCCGCGCTTTATCCCGTATGCCGACAAAGTGGAGTTGAGCTATGACAAGATGGACAGCTGCATGACCGAGGATATGACATACCTGCACCAGCTGACCGCCGAAGCCATGCTCTACAACTGGCGACCCACCTTCTTCATCAAGGCCACCGGCACCAAGGATGCCAAAAACACCATCCACGGCTCCAACTTGAGAACCGGCGTGACGGTGGAGGATTTCGCCAAGGCCAAGGTTATCTTCAACAAATGGGGCATCCCCAAGGACAGCAGGTATGTGCTTCTGAACACCGAGATGTACGAGCAGCTCTGCTCTGACATCCGCAACTCGCAGAACGAGAATCTGAGCGCGATCTACGACAACGTGACCGGCGAACTGCGCAAGCTCGAAGGGTTCACCATCGAACAACGCGCCACCGCATTGCTGGCTTCCAACTCCACCCTGACCGCCGTGACCGGCAACAAGTATTTCAGATGGACCGGCAACGACCTCACCTATACCGTGGAGGACTACGAGGCCATTGAGCGAGGTGAGAAGCAGGAGGGTACGACCGACTGTTGCTACGGCCTGTTCTGGCATCCGTCGTGTGTGGCCCGCGCCATGGGTTCCACGCAGATGTTCAGCAAGGAGGGCGACCCCACCTATTACGGGGACATTTACAGCTTCCTGCAGCGCCTGGGCGGCCGTGCCCGCAGAGGCGACGGCAAGGGTGTGCTGGGACTAATCCAAGAATACCACGCAAGCTAACATCCGATAAACAAGCATATCATGCCGACACCGAGAGGAATACGGAACAACAACCCGCTGAACATCCGGCACAGCCGGGACCGCTTCCAAGGCGAAGTGGTCCCGAGCCGTGACGGGGCGTTCAAGCAGTTCAGCAGCATGGCTTACGGCTACCGCGCCGCGTTCGTGACATTGGCCACCTACCTGGCCCACGGGCGCAACACGGTGGAGAAGATTATCCGTGCGTGGGCGCCTCCCACAGAGAACAACACCGAGGGCTACATCGCCCACGTGGTGCAACGCAGTGGCGTGGGACGCAACAAGGTGCTCACGGCGGAATCGGGCGGCGACTACCGCAAGATAGTGGCCGCCATGAGCCACTGCGAGAACGGCATCCCGGCTAATATGGCCGACGTGGAAGCGGGGTTCCGGATGCAGAGCAAAATTAGAAATTAGCAGTTAGTAGTTAGCAGTTAGTAGTTAGCAGTTAGTAGTTAGAATGGAAACGACAGGCATTTTAGGGATTGTTTCGCTGGCGCTCAATTTGGTGCTGGGCGGCGGGCTTATCGTGACGCTGGTCACAATTCGCAGCCTGAAAGCTAAAGCCGAGGAGGAGGCTAAGAGCCTTGCCATCGACAACGATCGGAAAGTGACAGAGCTGGTGAACGAGTATTTCGTGGAGCCTTTGAAAAAGGACATCACCTCGCTTCGCCGGCAGGTGTCACGCCTGACGCGGGCCATTGAGAAGATTCCGTCGTGCCCCCATTCCGCAGACTGCCCGGTGAAAGACGAACTGGATGATACAAAAACCGATGAGAGTCGGGAATAGTTTTTTCAAATGTTTTATGCAACCCTGACGGTGTAGAGACGTGCCATGGCGCGTCTCTACAAGCCGGAGGGAAATGACAAGATGATGATAAAAATGTGGAAATGGATTGTGTGGATTGTGCTGCTGGCGGCAACGGCGGTGGCATCCACGGCGGCGGCCCTCGAGGGGAACCACCGGCGGTCACTTGAAAAACAGGTGAAAGAGCAGTCGGTGGTGATCGACAGCCTTCTGAGCCGCGACCAGCCGCTGTTGGACGTGAAGCTGTATGTGACCGACAAATCCAAAAACACCATCTACGGACGCTACAACAAGGGCTGGATCTCGATGCCGCAGGAGCGGCGGTACATTCTGGAAGTCGATAGTGTGAATATGCGGGTTAGGAATTGAGAATGATGAATTATGAATTATGAATGCTGAATAAAAATTATGAATTATGGGTACCGATAATAAAAGTAACAACAAGAAGACGGAGACTGTGGCGGCAAGCGCCGTGCGGTTTCCGGTATTGAAAAACGGCTGGTGGGAGTGTTCGGACGGGTTCAGAACCCCGGACGCCTACGTTGCCGGACAACACGAGAAAAAACTTAAAAAACAGTGATTATGGGAGCACCAAGAGCATTAAATGACATTTCATTTCAGAAAACAAACGGCGGTCTTGGCAGATACACAGGTTCCGACGATGTGATCAGCGGTCTCATTTTCGGCGGCCTCAGCCTGACGATGAATGCGACCACTGTGAACGAAGAGACCACAGAACCCGATGTGTCGGGGTTTGTGGCGGTGGATGACAATATCTCCTACGTCCGCAAGTTCACCTACCCTGAGGAACTGGCTGACTGCGGCATTGTGTTCACCCCTAAACCCAAAAACGGTGAGTTAACAGCCACGCAAAAAGCCGTGAATGTGCTGTACTACCACATTACGGAGTTCTTCCGTATGAATCCCGAAGGCGTGCTGTATGTTATGGTGAAGAACAACAGCACTGCGGTTGCAACCACCACCACATCCAACGATGTCACAACCGATGGCGATATTATCAAACTGCAAACTTTCGCAGGCGGCAATATCCGACAGATTGGCGTGTTTAACAGCACTTGCACATCAACCTTCATAAACGGAATGCAGGTTGATTGCAAAACGCTGGAAGACAAACACCAGCCTCTCAGTGTGGTGCTGACCTACAGCGGCGGAACAGCCAGTAATCCTGTGGATATTAGTACTCTGACGGGATATGCTCCGGGAAGCAACGATCCCGCCCCATGCAACGTGTCGCTGCTGATCGGATGCGACATGGACACCGACTTAGCTGCAGCCTTGGACAATTTTGCCTTCTACGGCTGCATAGGCCTCTGTATCGGCGCGGTCAGTAAGGCTCATGTGCATGAGAGCATTGCCTGGGTGGGCAATTTCCCGTTAGGCTTGAAAGCTCCCGCCTTGTTCAATGGAAAACTGATCCGCGACACCTCCACCTATGACCTTAAAAAGCTGAACGGCAACCGCTACCTGTTTGTGATCACCCACGCTGGCGATGCGGACAACTACTTCAACGACAGCCACACGCTGGATGTCGATTCTTCTGACTATGCCTACATTGAGAACGTGCGCACGATTGACAAGGCCTGTCGCGGCATCCGCGGCAAGCTGCTGCCGTGGCTGAACTCGCCCTTGCGTGTGGATCCGAGCAACGGTCAATTGGAGAGCGGCATGGTGTCGTTCTTGGAGACCACCGCCGGGGAAGCCTTGGAGGAGATGGAGAAAGCCGGCGAGCTGAGCGGCTACAAAGTGGAGATTGACCCGGCGCAGAACGTGCTGGCCACCTCCGCCCTGGAGATTGTGATCAAGAAGGTTCCCGTGGGCGTGATGCGCAAAGTGACGGTGAAGATCGGCTACACGACTTCGCTGAGTTAGTAACAGTTAAAAGCTAAGAGAATATGAACGGAATACCTTTGATTAACGGAATGGAGTACTGCTGGGCCGACATCTCGGTTCTCATCGCAGGAACCCCTGTGACGGGCATCACCGGCATTGAGTACAACGACGACCAGGAGGTGGCCGACATCTATGGCGCGGGCCGCTATCCCGTGGCCCGAAGCAAAGGCCGCATCACCTGCACGGGCAAGATTACCCTGCTCTCGACAGAGATCAACGCCTTGGTGAAGAAAGCCCCCAACGGACGTCTGCAGGATCTCGCACCCTTCGCCATCGTGGTGTCCTACATCCCGGACGAAGGCGGCGTGGTGGTGACCGACAGGCTGAGAAACTGCCAGTTCAAGAGCAACAAACGCTCCTGGACGGAGGGCGACACCAGCAAGGCCACCGACATCGACTTGGCCATCAGCCACATTGAGTGGGGCAAGTAAACTTATTCACGGGGCGGTTTTGCGCCGCCCCATTCATTCCCAAAACAAAAAACAATGAATAAAGAGATTGAAATCACCGTGAAAGACGGGAACCAGGAATACAGCTGCAAGGTGCGCCGCCCGGACGTGGCCACGCTGAGCCGCGTGAACAAGCTGAGCAAGGCCGATGAAGTGCTGGCCGCGCAGGAGATGCTTAAGAGCTGCTGGGTGAGCGGCGACATGGAGATCCAGAACGACGCCTACATGATGATGGCGGCGGTGGGTCAGATGGGCGAGCTCAGCAAAGGGGTGACCGCCGAGCTAAAAAACTGATCGAGGCATTCACCATCGGCGAGGGTGACGATAAGGAATCCGAGCTGATGCGGATGAGTGCCCTGATACGCTCTAACCTCGGAACAGACCCTTCCGGAATGTCCGCAAAGGAATACGCCGAAGCCTACTGCCAGGCGATATGGCTGGAACAGTTCCGGCTGCGCAACCAAGCGGAGATGCTGGCCGCAATTTTCGGAGGAAAGAAAGGGAGGAATTAGCGGTTACTTACCACCAGATCCAAGGACCGTGCGATTCGAAAAACCGCCTGTGAAACTCGTCAGCCTTTTTGCTAAAAGGAGATAAAAGCAACGAAATCAAACTTGCCAACATAAACCCAATAGCTAGCAGAATACCTAATGCTCCTACTATAACGATTAGCCAAGCGATAACAAACGTGATAATATATCCCAATAAAGCCAACATTACAGTTGATGATTTAATGCGGCAAATATAAAAAATAAATCAATACAATGAGCAACAACGTAGTAAATTTCACAATCAATATTGACGGGAACGCCTACAAG
>JAEEGF011178005.1_pt1 | contig 25960 bp, 19 predicted proteins | sample 9134171 | NCBI WGS metagenome assembly JAEEGF01 (sample SAMN16246542, study PRJNA631951) | gut metagenome | biome: gut microbiome; feature: rumen; material: AP-attached | host: Bos | place: Iran: Karaj | collected 2018-10 | reverse complement strand
AGGGCGCCACCCACGTTGTGGGCGCAGTTCCACACACTCATCCACGTGCCGCGTTCCTTGATGGAGAACCAGCGGGTCATCACACGACCGCACGGAGGCCAGCCCATTCCCTGGAACCAACCCACGAGGAAGTTGAAGGCGCCCATCAGGGTGATGGCCAATCCCTTGTTCTCGGGGCCGATAGCCACAACGGGCACAATCATGAATAACATGGCGATGGACGACAGAATCAAGCCCAAAGGCAAGAAGCGGCGCGCATTGCTGCGGTCGCTCACGCTGGCCATGACAAACTTGGAGATACCGTAGGCCAGGGCATTCATTGCCATGGCACCACCGAGTTCGGCTTCGTTAAATCCGAGCTTGCCCAGTGGCGCAACTGCCATTGAGAGGTTCTTTCTCACCAGATAGAAACCGGCATAGCCGATGAAGATGCCGATAAAGACTTGCCAACGCATTCTCTTGTATTTGGCATCGGCCTCGGGGCCGGTCTGTTCCGGCTTATAGGCCGGGGGTGCTAAAAAACTTGCCATAATTTCTTTTGGTTTTTAGTTGTAAGTTGTTGGTTTATAGTAAGTTATTAATTTTCATCATGTAATCTGTTGTCATCGCACAGCTATCTAGAAACTAGGGACTAGAAAACCCCGTTTGCACGGCGGGTGGCCTCCACATCGAGGGCATCGGCTAGGACGCTGATGGGATTTTCGACAGGCAGACCGGTGGACATCTCAATCTGCCATTTGCAGGTCTCGCAATCGGTGGTAACGGCCTCAACCTGTGCTTCCTCGATGCTCTTGAATAAAATCGAACCTATGGCCTGAGAACGCTCGTAATTCTCCTTCTTAAAACCATAGGTGCCCGAGATGCCGCAGCACTCTTGTTCCAGTTCAACAAGGTCCATACCCGGAATCATGCGCAGCAGCTCGATGCTGTACAACTGCCAACCCATGCGCTGCATGTGACAGGCAGTATGATAGGCCATGCGTCTCTTATAGTCTTGCTTGAAAACTAGTTTGATTTTCTCCTCATCCACAAGATTATAGAGAAATCGAGTTGCGATGTTGATATTGTCGCGCACATCGGCATTGTCAATACCAAGCATCGAGGGGTATTCATCACGCATGTTAAAGGTACAACTCGAGCTCGTGGTGAGAACCACGCGATGGTCGCGGTTCAATGATGTGCGTATGTTGTCGATGTTAGTGCGGGCTTGGCGCTTGGCTTGCTTGTAAAGGCCGTTAGCGATGAGAGCAACACCGCAGCACTGCTCTTTGTCGAGCATGTGTACACCGTAGCCTACAGCATTCATCAGCTTAACCAGGTCCTGGCCCAACTTGGGAAAATTGTAGTTGACGTAGCAACCGTGGAAATAGCTCACATGCTGGCTGTAGCTGTCCTGCTCCTTGGCGGCGTGGCGCTTAAACCATGTAGTGAATTTCTGACGGCTGTAGGCGGGGAAAGTGCGGTGCTTGTCGATGGCCATTACGCTGTGCATCACCAGTTTAGTGGGGGAGAGTCCCAACGTCGTGTTGGCGACGGGAGCTACCAGGTTGGCAACGGTGCCCAACAGGTCGGTGTTGGCGAGCATTGTGTCGCGCAGGCTGGCACGCTTTCCCTCGGAGGCACGCATGCGCGCCTGTTGGATGATATCGGCAATGTGAACACCACTGGGACATGCCACTTCACAGCGTTTGCAGTTGAGGCAGAGTTTCAGCGCCTTGTCAAAGTAGGCTGGATCCTTCAAGCGATAACGCTCACCGTCTGGACCGGCCTGCTTGGGACCGGGATAGTCGGTCGTTACGGCAGCGACAGGGCAGACAGTAGTGCAAATGCTGCACTTGGTGCACTGCTCAAAGTTGTTTTCGCTGAGGTTGCATGTTTGCATTCGTTCAGCCATAATAACTAATTAAAAAATCATCAATCAAATCGTTATCTATCTATTCTTAAACCTTTTGTCGAACTATTTCGACTAGAGGTAACGCATGGTTATGAATGCGGTTATTTGTTTTCCCTGATTTGGTCGGCAGCAGCTATGGCTGTCAACAGCGACACACCTGTACCATCACCCATCTTCACTGCATCATGCCCGCTCAGGACAGAGCCGATGGCGCGGAGGTTTTGAATGGGTTTTCCCTGCTTGAGACAGCGCAACTGGTTGTCGGTGGCCACGCCGTAGCCGAAGTAGGCCTGAGGCTGCAACACGCCGAAACGCGTCCATTGTTCTGGGTCAGCATCGGCATCCACGTCAACGCCGAGAATAGGCTCGTACACTCGCTCAAAGTCAGCTTTCAGTCCACGACTGATAAATGAGCCTGTTGCGAGCACAAAGTTGTCGGCCTTCAGGGGCATGTCGGCAAGTTTGGCAGTGGTGATACTGGTGAGGCGATCCCCATCAAAGGTGCCGCTAAGGGCGGTATCGCCCATCAGGTAGGTGCCGCCTAGCATCTTGAAGTAGTGGCGCAGTTGCTTCATCATCCTCATGCCAGCCACCGAAGGAGGCAGCGTGGCAACCAGTCGAAGCGGCTTATTGGTTCTTGCCTGCAATGTCTGGAAATCGCTGCTGTCACTCTGGCCAAATACGCTGGGCATCAACACCATATCGGCATTTCCGGCCAAGTTGTTGAATTGGTCGGCTAGGCGTTGTAGTGCATTGTTGCTTACCAAATGCTTGGCCAAGCTGGTGGCGCGCATTTCGCTGGGGCTGCGGCGCAGGACGGTAATGTCGTCGGTGGTGAACTCAATCATGTCCACCTCAAAGCCCAGATTTCTCAGACCTTGTGCCAGCATAGAGTTGGGTTGGTCGAAGTATCCGCGGATGCACATCAGCGCCAACCGCTTGGCAGGCAGCTGATTGAGGTTGTCGATGCGTAGGTGGTCGTTCAGGGTAAGCCATGCGGGCTTTGCAATGCCCATCGGAGTGATACGCCAGTGATTAGCATTGGCCGAACCGGTCATGTCGATGCCCGAATCGCTAAACAGCAGTTTCACGCGTTCGGCTATTGACGCGATGTGGTCAACGCCGACTTTGTGATAAGGATGGCTTTCGGGAAGTGAAGCAATGGCCTCCAAGGGTTTCTCGACGGTCTTGCCGTTAACACATCCCAGCAGTTCCATTGAGCCACCGTTAAAAAACATGGTACTTTGTCCACTGGCTACGATGGTCACGCGCTTGCCGCGCTTGGCGAGGGAAATGCCACAGGCTAAGCCGCTTAGGCCTCCTCCGATGATGACGGTGTCCATTCTCATTGCACGTCCTCCTTTCCTTCCAAATTAACAGCCACATCAAGTCCACACAGGCCTTCATAAATCATGGAGGTTAACTGCGCCTCGCGCAGCGTGTCGCCCCATGCCACGGGCCTCATGCCCTTCCAGCGTTCGTCAAGGAAAGCTGCCAGGTCTTCTTGAGCGGCCTTCACGTTGCCATTGAACTCGCCCATCAGCGATGCGGCACGGCAGGAACACAGCTTGCCTTGGCAGGTTCCCATTCCAACGCGTGTGCGTCGGCGCAGATTCACCAGGTTGTGTACGTGTAACTGATGTACGGCATATTTGATTTCGCCCACGGTGACGCCTTCACATTCACAGACCAGGGCATTATCGATGTCATTGTCCTTCTCAATGCGTGCTGCGAGCGAGCCGTGACGACCGATGGCAGCGCGCTGACCGAAACTGTAACGCTTGGTGGTGTCTCTCTGGTCGGGAGCGTCTGGCTCAGAGCCGGGCAGCGGCTGGTTGGCAGTAACGCACGGAGCGGTGTTGCCCAACTTGGCGCATACGGCATTGGTGGCAATTTCTCCCATCAGTCGGTAGGTCATCATTTTGCCGCCAGTTATGGTGATCAGCCCTTCGAGTCCATCGCGCTTGGCGTGATCCAGGCATACGATGCCGCGACTGATGCTGCGTCCGCTGGGATCATCATCGCTTGCGACGAGCGGGCGTACACCCGCATAGGCGCGGATGATTCTAGTGGTGGCCAGCGATGGAGCGATTTTCACGCCCTCCTTGAGGAGGATATCCACTTCTTCTCGGGTCACGCGCATGTCATCCACCGTTTCAATGGGGATTCGGTCGCTGGTTGTACCGATTACGCACACTGTGTCGTCGGGCACCAGGATGTCGGCATTGGCTGGCTTGCGGCAGCGGTTGATGACCATGTTGTTGACGCGGTGGCCAAAAATAAGCAATGCACCACGGGCGGGAAACATCGATATGTTCACTCCAGCCTGTTGTGCGATGCGTTGTCCCCATATGCCGGCAGCGTTGACTACCACACGACTATGCACTTCGACATGTTCGCCATTGCGCTTGTTGAGCAGCTTCACACCCTCAACACGGTTCTGGTTGATGACGAGGCCCTCCACTTCGTGGTAGTTGAGCGTTTCAGCACCATGCATACGTGCGTCGAGCAGGTTGGCGACTGTCAAACGGAAGGGGTCGATAGAGGCATCGGGAACACGTACTGCGCCAATCAGTTCAGGGTTGACGGCGGGCTCTATGCTGCGGGCCTCCTGAGGGTCGATAATGTCGGCGCGGATTCCGGCGTGTTTACACGCTTCCACAAAGGTCTGCTGGTATTGCAGGTCGTCCTCGGGAAGGGTGATGAACAAGCCGTCGGTTTCCTCGACGCAGTGGCGCGCGATACGCCTGAGAGTCATGTTCTCGCTGATGCATTCGCTGGCACTTTCACTGTCGGTCACAGCATAGCGCGCACCGCTGTGCATGAGACCGTGGTTGCGCCCCGTGGCACCTGTGCTGTAGTCGTTGCGCTCCACAAGCAGGACGCTCAGGCCGCGCAATGCGCAATCTCTTGCGGTGCCGGCGCCAGTCGCGCCACCTCCAACGATGATCACATCATATTCTTTCTTGTAAATATCGCTTGTTACCATGAAACAGAAGTTTTTAAGGTAGCCAAACTAATCATTATTTCCATATCAATTCGCTGACGGCCAAAAATGGTAGCACGTCTGAGCGGCATTGTAAGTGAAGACGTTGAATTAGTTTCGGTGCAAAGTTATAAAGGCTTTTTGGATTGACAAAATAATTTCGTATTTATTTTTGTTGTTTTCTGTTTGTACGATAGCTAAAATTCAAATAATCAATTAGATACTTCATGTTTGGCTTTTGATTTTTACTGGAATCGTTGGTTTCGTTTGTTTTTTAAATATATTTCGTTTTGCTATAAAATCAAAACCGATTATTTCGTTATTGTTCATGTTTTGTATTTCGTTTTGATATTTTTCGAAAGTTTTTTGCTGATTTCTTTGGTGCGTATTTGTCTTTTACTTACATTTGCCACATCAAAATGAAATTATCTGATTGCTATGACAAAGGAAGAACGTCACGAAATGATCATGGAGGAACTGATTAAGCACGGTTCGGTGCTGGTATCAGATTTGGTGTCCATGCTCAACGTGAGCGCGGTGACAGTTCGCAAGGACCTCACCGAACTGGAAAAGAGTGATAAGTTGTACCGAAGCCATGGAAAGGCGGTTTTGGTCAATCCATATATCAACAACCGTTCGGTGAACGAGAAAGAGAAACTGGCAACCGACGAGAAACATGCCATCGGTCGTGAAGCTGCTCGATTGATTACGCGCAATGATAGTATCTGCATCGCCTCGGGGACGACGGTTCATGCGTTGGCACGAAACATTGTGCCAATCCATAAGTTGACGGTTGTTTCTGCTTCGCTGCCAGTGAGCAACATTTTGTCGCAGCATGAGAACATCGACATTTACCAGTTGGGTGGCATGTTACGACACAGCAGTTTGTCGGTAGTTGGTGAGTATGCTTCACGCATCTTGGATCAGTGCTCCTTCAGCAAATTGTATCTGGGAGTGGATGGTATAGATGTGGACTACGGAATCACCACGACCGAAATCCGTGAAGCGACGCTCAATCAAAAGATGATGGCTGCTGCCCAAAAGACTATAGTTCTGGCTGACAGCAGCAAGTTTGGAAGACGGGGCTTCGCCAAAATTGCCGACATTGATGCTGTGGATATCATCATTACTGATGCAGGAGTATCGCCCAAAGTTGTTAAGAAGTTGGAGGATTTGGGCATAGAACTGATTATCGCTGGAACTGCGACGCTCTAGATGTTCTGGTCCCTTTAGGGTGCAGATTTTTATCGATTGATTTTATCGGCAAATGGGGCATTGCTCCAGACGACAAGGCTGCCGCTGACTGTGTCAGCGCTGATGGTCATCACGCCGAGGTCTTTTCGCTCTTTCATCGCTTTTTTCACTTCATTTTCTCCCATGACCATGCAGGCTGTTGCCCAAGCATCGGCTGTCATGCAGTCGCGAGCGATGACGGTGACGCTGAGAAGTGTGCCGGTTCGGCTGTCGCCTGTGTGTGGGTCGATGATGTGTGATAGCCTGCTGTTGCCCTCGTCACGCCACTTGCGGTAGTTGCCGCTGGTAGCTACAGCGCCGCTGTCGAGCGAGAGTGTCATAGCGCTCTGGTGGCTGACGCCCTGCTGCTGGTCGTCGGGCATATCGACAGACACGGTCCATGGTGTGCCGCGCTTGTTGACACCGCTTGCCATTACTTCTCCACCGATTTCGACGAGCCAGTTGCGTGCACCATTACGGGCGAGCATGCGGCCGATTTCGTCACAAGCCATTCCCTTGGCAATGGAAGAGAAGTCAAGCATGACGCGTGGGTCTTGTTTGACGATAGAGTCGCCATGTAGGGCGATTTTGCTCATCCCGACGAATTGCAGAATGCTGTCAATTTGGGCTCGGGTGGGCAGGTCGCCATGTTTATAGCCGAAACCCCATGCGTTGACCAGTGGCATTACGGTGGGGTCGAAGGCGCCGTCACTCTCGTGATTGATGATAATTGAGGCGTTGAAAAGGCGTTTGATGAAGTCGTCGGCCTGAGTGGCTTTGTTTTCGTTGATAGCCGAGATGAGCGATGCTTTGTTGTAGGGGGAAACGCTCATGTCCAGATTGCCTAGTATGAGTTGGATGCTGTCGTTCAGGTCGCGGGATGCCTCGTAGGTGATGTGGTAGTCCGTGGTCCAAACCACGCCCTCATGGGAGAAGAAACGCTTGCGGTCGCGAGAAACAAACATCATCACGATGGCAATAACGAGGGCGAGTAAAATGGCGATATAGCGATTCCTTTTCATACTTAAAGTGAGCCGTGACCGGGTGCCACGGAAAGACGACCCCTTGGGATTTGGAGTTTACTTGAAGAACCAGGTTACATTGGCGTACCAGGTGCGGTTCTTGGCGAAGTTCTCGTCGAGTAGTTTGGTGTGGAATGACTGACCGATTGAGAAGTTGTAGCCAGCCTTGATCTGCACGCGCTCTTTGAGCTCAAAACCCAGTCCCATGTCCAGGTAAACGTGGACAGGGGGGTAAGTGTTGAGTTCCCTGTGGTTGCCTCCTACGAGGAAGGAGAACTGAGGCCCCACGTAAACAAGGGGCATGAAGCTTGTTTCTATGCCGTTCAAGCGATTGTATTTGAATTTGAGGTGCAGAGGGACGTCGAGGAAGTGCATCGATACGGTCTCGTTACCGGCTCCCACTGAGGACCACATGGTGCGGTCACCATAGTTGACCTTGCCCTGTTTGAGTGTGTAAAGCAGACCTCCGTCAACGCCAAAACCGATGCCGCTGAAGTTCATCTCACCCGTGACACCCAATTGAGGTCCCCAAGCCTTTTTGCTGGGCACGATGTCCTGTTGCTTGAAATGAATGTTGTTCATGTTGACACCGGCAGTGATACCCCATCGAGAAGTGGTCTGTGCCATTGCGGCAGCCGATGTGATGATGATTGCGGCGAAAAGTAAAGCAATTTTTTTCATGTTATGCGTTGTGTTTGTTTTGTTTCTTTGGTAGATGACTGTTGTGTCTTGAGTCGGCTTGCCGTGTTAGAACAGATATGCGGCGCTCACCGTCCAGAACTTATCCTTGCCGTTGACAGTGCTGCCCTCATATTCCTTGTTCACATATTTCAACGCCTTGGTAATGCCCAGACCATAGGAAGCCGAGATTCTCACATGCTGGAATAAGTCCATACCGAGGCCCGCATCCCATGAGATGTAGGTCTTGCGGTTGGAGTAGAGGTCGCTGGAACTGTTGTCAAACAAAATGGCAAAGCTGGGTCCCGTGAATATGTAAGGCGCGAAAACCCTGCTCACGGAGGGCAGTTCCAGGCGATAGCGGGCATACAGCGGTATCTCAAAATAGTGGCGCTTGAACACGTGCTCGTGGTCGGTGAGGCGATTGTTGCGACGTGTGTACATGAGGCTTGCCTCAATGCCCAGGCCAACGACGGGGATGCCCAGGTCGAAGACGAGTCCTGCGGTGTAGCCCATGCGATTATCACTGTTAATGATGTCGCGGTCGAAGCGCATCTTGTTCAATGTGATGCCACCGCGCACACCCATGTGGAACTGAGCCGCAGCAGGCAGAGCCATGGCGATCAAGAGGAAAAGTATAAGGATTTTCTTGCTCATTGTTATGTCTTTAATAATTTCAAACCCCAAAACTACACATTATTTTTCAATCGTGGGGCAGGTTTAAGGGATTTTCTGGTTTTTTGACAAAAAAATAAGCCCAGCACCTAGATGCTGGACCCTTGTTGGTGGGCAGTGAGGGATTCGAACCCCCGACCCTCTGCTTGTAAGGCAGATGCTCTGAACCAACTGCGCTAACTGCCCGTTGCCGTCAAAAGCGATGCAAAGGTACTGCTTTTTTTTAAACCACCAAAAAAAATCGGACTTTTTTTTAAAAAAATGGTGTTTTTTTTCAAAAAAGTCGATTTTTGAGCTGCTTTTTCAGGAAAAAAGGGTAACTTCGTAGGCTGTTCTGGCAGCTTCTTAGGATGTGCTCTCGGAACTGGACTTTTCAGTTCAGGCAGGTTATTCAGGCTGGACTGAGTTTTATAAAGCGAAAACTGAGAGTATGATATTAGAGAATTAATCTATTTAAATATAAATGTGAGGACTTTGTAATCATGAAGGTAAGTTATGTGTTTTTTGCCGATGGCTTTGAGGAAGTCGAGGCTTTGACATGTGTAGATGTAATGCGTCGCGCAGGGATGCCTGTGGTGACGGTGTCGATTAATCCTGTCTTGGAAGTAACCGGAGCTCATGGGGTGACGGTAGTTGCCGACAGCCTGTTTGAAGACAACGACTACAGTGATGCCGAGTGGCTGGTGTTGCCCGGCGGAGTGCCTGGTGCCCCCAATCTGGTAGCTTGTGAGCCGTTGTGTGATGCTCTGTTGGCACAGAACGAGCGAGGTGGCAAGGTTGCAGCGATTTGTGCTTCGCCATCATTGGTGTTGGCTCCGCTGGGAATCCTCAGCCATCGTCAGGCCGTGTGCTATCCAGGCATGGAGAATCCTGAAGGAGAGGTGAACTGGGGAGATACACGTGTTGCCGTTGATGGCAATGTGGTGACAGGAAACGGTCCCGCGTCGGCTGCACCGTTTGCCTTGACAATCGTAGCCGAGAGCTTAGGGCGTGAGAAGGCTGCTGAGGTTGCTTCCGGCATGTTGCAGGATTTTTAAATTATTGATAATACTGTTACTGATGCTCTCTCCTGTAGATAGGAGGGAGCATCCTTGCTATTGACGTATCTGTGCCGAGTAAATTAAGGCACGAAGCATAATTTGCATTGTGCCAGTGGTAAAAGCATTTTTTAATGAAAAAGACATTGTGAGCGTAAAAATCATGAAAAAAAGTTGCGTTATTCATTTATTAGATATAAATTTGTGCCATCTTTTTAAAACTCGATATTGACGCTTTTCGGTGTTCGGGTTTTAGAAAGAAAACTATGATTATAGACACTCAATTTTTTTATTAACATCATTAATAATTTAAAAAAATTCATTTAACAGATTTATGAAGAAATTTTTAGCACTTTTGTTTGTGTGTGCAGGCCTTACTGCTATGGCTGCACCCCAGGTGAACAAGACTGACCTGAGCCAGACCAAGGGCCAGATGGTAATGAAGGCTAACACGCTCAGCAACCACATGACCGCTGGCGTTAGCAAGAGCTTCATGGAAGGCGCAAAGAAAGCCGTTGTAAAGGCTAACACCAACTTGGTGAACAAGCGTGCACCTCGCCGCATCACTGGTGAAGACATTATTTCTAAGCCTTATGTTTGCTTCTTGTATGCTGCCGGCTATGACCAGGACGGTAACTATGTAGAGGATGATCCGTTCTTTGCTGGTTCGGGTGCTTATTGGTATCCTGAGATTGACGAGGATGGAACCCTTTACTTCGCAGGTTACTATTGGGATGACGAAGGTAGCACCTATTATCTGCCCACCACTATTGATTACGAGACTGGCGAAGTTGCTCTGACTTGGGGTCTGTTGCTGCGTGACGACACTGTAAAGCACAGTGGCCGCACCGGTAATGACACCATCCGTTGGCACGCCCTCTTCTCTGAGGATTACTTCATGAACAATGAGCAGAATGATTGCATGGGTACCCTGTATGAGGATGGCTCAATCATCTTTGATGACAACTATGTTTACTATCGTGAGGACATCATCAAGAAGTATCTGAACGGTCGTCTGACTGGTACCGACACTGTTGTCAATGCAACCGTATTCGTTGGCACTGAGATTCTCGCTGCTAATGGTATCCTGAACTACAACCGTGAGCAGAATGGTGCTGCTGATGAGTCATACGTCTTCATGTATCAGAACGCTGACTCTCTCTATGTTGGTAACATGTGGAACTATGGTATGCCCAATGTCGTTATGACCATTGACAGCGATGCCAAGATGCACTACAACTGCGTTGCCGAAACTAGCGAGGAAGGCACTGTATATCTGGAGAACCCCGTTTGGGACATTGACGACAGCTGGATCCAGGGCGGTCTTGGCATGTGCTATGCAATTGGTGGCTATACTGAAACCGAGGATGGCTACATTGACGAGTTCATCTGGGGCTTTGAGGGTGATGTTACTCCCGAGAAGATCACTTGGGACTACGCTGCTCCCACCAACGGTTATCACTTGTTCTATGGTTACAACAACAACGTTCTGACCTGGATCAATGGTGGCAAGTTCGAGATTCCCGGTGGCGGCGATGCTGAGCCTGGTGATGTAAACAACGATGGTAGCATCAACATTGATGACATGACCACTCTGATCGACCACATGCTGAAGGACGACTTTGATGACAGTGACGTATTCAGCTCAACTGGTGCTGATGTAAATCAGGATGGTTCGATTGACCTCGATGACCTCACCGCTCTGCTCGATATGATGCTGGGCTAATCCAGAGCATTGAGTTGATGTAAGAATTCTTATTCTGCATCTAGCAAAAACAGGTGCAGGATTCCAGATGGGATCCTGCACTTTTTTAGTGGTTTAAGTATTTTTAGAATGATAATTCGTTTGAGTTGCGTTGTTTTTATATATCTTTGCAAGTTGTAACAACAGCGAGGATACTGCTCAGTGGCACCGAGTTTGGTGGTGGCACTTTGAATCAGAAGATTGTCGGTTATCCTGCTGTCTTGCCGCAGAAATTTTTATCAACAAACTAAAAGTATAATATATGAAGAAGATTTTAGCACTGTTATGTGTTAGTGCATGTTTGACTGCGATGGCAGGCGCGCCTCAGATGAATCGAACGGATGTTGTCAAGGCTACTCGAGTGATGGGACATCATGAGAATTCAGCAGCCATGTCATCGGCAGCCGGTATGGCAGTCCGTCCTGTCGCCAAGAGTGGCAGCGCCAGCTTTGGCATCAGTTCCAGTGCCATGTTGGGGGAGCGCATTTGTTTCCTTCATGTGTATGACTGGAATGAGTTGTCCACTGGCATGGTTGAGGTGAATGCTGCAGATCCGTTCTATGTGGGTGGCTGGCTGACTGATGTTGTGGCCGGTGACCAATCGGGTTATGTGATGCTGCAAAACGGGCTGTTGCTTGATGTGGCTCAGCCGCTGAAGGTGAATTATAATGCCAATACTGTTACCCTGGAGGCTAGCGAAGAGCCGTTCGGCACGAAAAGCAGCACGACGACAATCACTAGCGGCCGCATGACGACGACCATCGACAGCACATTGTATTATTATATCGTCAATGAAGACTGGCTGGTGAACTATGGTGAACTGGCTGATGTGACGGGTGAAATTCTGGAGGATGGTTCTATCCACATTGCTGACGGTTTTGCCATCTATGTCGAGACTGTCGTAACGACGACTATCACGCCGAAGACCGGTGAACCCACGCAGTACACTGATGAGACCCACTCGATTACTCCGCTGTATCGTGATACCTGGCTGATGGTGCCCAATGGCGTGCATGAATACACCCGCCAGTCGGACGGTGTTGCTTGCAGCAATGCGGTTTATATGTATCAGAGCAATGATACGGTCTATGTCCAGAATCTGTATGGTTTTGGTGGTCCTGTGTGCTACATGGTGCTGAGTGAGGACGGCTCGATGAGTTACCCTGGCCAGCCGTTGCGTGATATTGAAGATGCAACTGCACCCAATGGAGATGGCATGTGGTATAATGCTACTGCCGGCTCGGGCTCGGTGACCGCAGGAAATGAGGGTGAAGTGACTAGCCAAGCTATCACATGGGGCACGACGACTCCTTGGGACCATAACAGCACATGGCAAGGCTGGTCCAACAATTCGCTGAGGTGGACCAACGGCAAGTCGTTTGTTATTCCTGGCCAGTATAAACTGGGTGATGTGAACCGTGATGGCAATGTGAGCATTACTGATGTGACGTCATTGGTTGACCACCTGCTGAGCGGTGAGATTGGTGAGGCTGATGATTTCAATCCTGCTGCTGCCGACTGTACGATGGACGGTAGCGTGGGCATTGCTGATGTAGCGGCACTGGTTGACCTTCTGGTGACAGCCGAATGATCGACGGCACGGAGCTATAAGGAGATTTTTTAAAAAAAAGTGATGGAAGATGTGATCTTTCATCACTTTTTTGCTTTTTGGTATTGCGCAAGGGTGGCTCGGGGGTGTAACTTTGCGGACGCAAGGGAGCAGAAGGGGCAAAACGAGGGGCCGAGTCAGTTAATAGTTAATAGTTGGGGCCGCGGCGGGAGCCGCGGCATAGTCGACCCTGCCGCGGGGGGCTGACGGTGGCGTTGGCAACGCCACATACTGGACGAGGGTGGTGTGGTGGCCGCGGCAGAGCCGCGGCATGGTGGACCGGGCTGCGGTGGTTGCTGGCGGTGGTGACTGCGGGGGAGCTGGCGCTCGCGGGGCATGGCTGATGGCGGGGCCGCGGCGGGAGCCGCGGCATAGTCAACGCTGTCGCGGGGGGCTGACGGTGGCGTTGACAACGCCACATACTGGACGAGGGTGGTGTGGTGGCCGCGGCAGAGCCGCGGCATAGATGGACGCTGTCGCGGAGGGGAATGGTGGGGTGGTTTTTTAATTGATTTTTAATAGTAATAATACCATGAGAAAAATGAAGAAGAAAGAGATGAAGATGATGCGGGTTGAACCCCGTGGTGTGGTGCCGCACGTCAATGGCGAGGCGGCACGTTGCGGCGAGGCTGCTGCTGCATTGAATGTGCGTGAGCAGGAGGCGTCGTTGCAAGTGACTGGCCAGCCGATGCCGGTTGGCGCTATCGCTGTGGGCAGCAGGCTGTTGCTGATTGCCGATGGGCATTATGTGACGTGCCGTGACAACACGGTGATGATTGATGGAGAGACTGTCCTGAATGTGGACGGTGCTGTTGTGGGTGCCCATGCCGTCGGAGCGTTGATAGTCGTTGTTACCAATAAGGGCTTTGCCTATCTGTCGCATCGTGATGGCGGATGGGTGGTGCTGGATCCTGCCGATGCTGTCCCGCAGTTGTCATTTGGTGCAAGTACTGCGAACATGGGTGCAGACATAGCTGCTTATACGTTTGAGGAACCTTATCGGCAGTGGGTGGCACCGCTTGCGGATGCCGATGTGGCCGCACTTGGGGGGATGATGCGTGGCGCATGGAACGCCCTACATGCCGATGCTGCCGCCCTAGGACGCCACACGTCACCGATGCTGGTGCGGTGGGCTGTGCGGCTGAAAGACGGCAACTACTTGTGGATGAGTGACCCGGTGAGGGTGGGGGACGAGACCCTAGTCAATGCCGACCGCATTACTGCTGTGGTGAATACGAGTGACGGGCAATTTACTGGTACACAGGCTACTGAGCTGCGGATGGTGCATTATGGTCTGGAGATTGAGGTGACACGAGACATCTCGGCGTCGTGGTTGCCGATGGTGTCGAGCATCGATGTGTTTGCTACCAGTGAGGCCGAGTTGCTGAGTGCCGGTCGCCGGTTGGAGTATCGTTGCTTGACGCGCACGACGGGACCGCGTGAGCATGTGTTGGAAATGGGACTGGCGCGTCGGGACCCAGTCGCAATTGTCACTCAACTGAATGCCTCATCGTGGCGCCTTGTCGCCCGCGCCGAAGCTGGGAGCCACGTGAGTGGCGCAGATTTCCTGCCACCGGTCGAGGAGGTGACGTTGACCAATGGTGCGTGCTCGTCCATTGGCCAGTCGATGCAGGTGGATGGTGTGGTGTGCTCGGCTACCGCCGGCGGGCGTCTGTATTGCTGTACGACAGGTGGTGATATCGTTGTGAGCGCGTCGGGCAATGCGCTTGTCGAGGTGCACCGCCGCAGCGTGCTGGGTTGCGTGGTGCTGTCGATGGCTGTTGTGACCCGGCCGTTGTACTCGGGAGGTTTCGGCCGTTACCCGGTGTATCTTTTTACCAGTGACGGCATCTTTGCCGTTGCGCAGAGTGCCACTGGGACGCTGGGGGAGGCGCGGCTGGTGGATCGTACCGTTATTGCTGCAGGCGTGGCACCTGTTGAGGGTGGGGGTGACATCTGGTTTGTGTCACGTCATCACCATCTGTGCCGATTGAGCGGGGCTCGGGTAGAGGTGTACCATCGCGATGCCGATTATACTGCCCTGGCATGGTGCAACGGCTATCAGGAACTGTGGATGCTGCGGTCACAGGGCCATCCCGTGGTCATGATGAAGAGCGGTGGCATGAGTGAGCGCACTGTTGACGCGAAGCAGCTGTATTGCGACTCGCAACATGCCGTCGCTGTGGATGCTGCAGGTCAATTGCTGGACTTGGAACAGGAGGTGGATACTGTGTGCCCCGTGAGATGGCTCTCGCACCCCGTGGCGCTAGACGTGTTGATGGGGAAGGCGGTGCGACGGGTGGTGTGGCACATGAAGGCGTGGCAGGTGGAATTGACGCTGCGGGTGACTGGGCAGCGGGGCGTGATGTGCCGTGATGGGGTGGTGAGCGTGATTACGGTAGCGGGTGAGGTGGAGGTGCCGCTGGCAACGCCTGCCGTGTCGTGGTCTGCCCGCACGCTGCGGCTGGAGGTGAATGGCGTGGCGAGGAGCGGGAGCCTGGTGCTGCCGACGGGGATTTTTAGTTAATAGTTGGGGCCGCGGCTCCCGCCGCGGCATAGTCGACCCTGCCGCGGGCTTGCTGGACGGGGTGGACTTGCTGGACGGGGTGGATTTGCTGGACTTGCTGGACGGGCTGGACTTGCTGGACGGGGTGGATTTGCTGGACTTGCTGGACGGGCTGGACTTGCTGGACGGGGTGGATTTTTTATTGATTTTTAATTGTTGATATCATGAAAGAAGACACATTAAATAATAATAAAGGGATACCATATAATAAAGAGGTACCATGTAGTAAAGGGATATCTAATAAAGGGATATCTAATAAAGGGATATCTAATAAAGAGATACCTGATAAAGTGGTGCCGGATTATTGTATTGAGGATATTCTGGAAGAGAATGCTCGCCGGAATGCTTTGCTTGATGATTCCTTATATGACCCGCTGACTGGAGTGGGGTGCTATGGGGAACGTGTTGAAGCGGGTGGCTGCCTTGTGCCTCGTTGCCTGCTGGATGAGCATCCGGAATATCCTGGCTTGAAGCGCTTGGCGCAGGAGCGTCTGCGTATCGTTGAGGACTTTGAATTCTGGTGCGCCCGTTGCGTGACCATCAAGGACAAGCTGAGCGGGCGTAATGTGCGCCTGGTGCTGAACCGTCCGCAGCGTCGCCTGTTGGCCGTGATGGAGGGCCAGCGCATGGCGGGTCGGCCTGTCAGGGTGATTCTGCTCAAGGCCCGTCAATGGGGCGGTTCCACGTTGGTGCAGATGTATCTGGCATGGATGCAACTGGTGCGTCACAAGGGGTGGAACAGTCTGATTTGCGGTCATCTGCATGCTACGAGTAAGAGCATCATGCGGATGTATAATCTGATGTTGCGGCATTATCCCCGCGAGATGCTTGCTGCTAAAGACGGTAAAGTGTTGCGTTTTAGCAAATTGGAAGGCCAGCCGCATGTGCAGCAGTTGGAGAGCAGGGAGTGCCTGGTGATTACTGGCAGTTCGCGGAGCGAGGATGCCGTTCGGGGGTATGACATCGCTCTGAGCCACTTGAGCGAGGTGGCTTTCTGGCAGTCGAGTGTGATGCATAGCCCTGACGACCTGGTGAGGAGCGTGTGCGGGAGCATTGTGCTGAAGCCCGAGACCGTAATTGTGCTGGAATCGACAGCGAACGGCGTGGGGGACTATTTTCATGACGAGTGGTTGCGTGCGCTGTCAGGCCGGAGTGACAAGGAGCCTGTTTTTGTGCCGTGGCATGAAATCGGTATCTATTCGCTTGCCGTGGACGATGCGTCGGCGTTGTGGGAGCAGCTGGATGACTATGAGCGGACGCTGTGGGATGACGGGTGCACACTAGAGCAGATTAACTGGTATCACAAGAAGCGCCGCGAGTACCGCGTGCAGCAGCTGATGATGGCAGAGTATCCCAGCAACGCCAGCGAGGCGTTTACCATGTCGGGGTACAATCCGTTTGCTCCTGAACATCTTGACCGCCTGGCCGAGGGCTGTACCGTTGAACCGGTGTTGATTGGTGACATCCATGCCGATGGCCAAGAGGGTGCAGCCGCCAAGAGTAACGTGCGCCTTGTGTCGGAGAGCAATGGCCTGCTCAAGGTGTGGGAGAGGCCGATGAAGGAATCGCCTGTTAAAGCGAAATATCTGGTTGTGGTGGATGTTGGAGGAAGGTCGGAAATGAGCGACTACTCGGTGATTGCGGTGCTGAAGATGGGTCGCCATCCCGAGAAAACGCGCGTTGTGGCACAGTGGCGTGGCCACATCGACCATGACCGTCTGGCATGGAAGTCGATGCAGCTGGCGAAGTTCTATAACAATGCGCTGCTGGCTATTGAGAGCAACACGCTGACTAACGAGGCGGCGCGTGCGGGCGAGAGTGAGTATATCCTGAAGTCGCTGTACCTGGCCTATGGCTCGATGTATAAGCGCGAGGGCGGGCAATTGGGTTTCCACACCAATGCCAAGACTAAGCGGATGGCAATTGCGGAATTGATTGCGTCGCTGAGGGATGGTACCTATATCGAACGCGACATGGATGCGGTGAACGAGATGCGGGACTATGAGGACCATAATGGCCACTACAAGGCGCGTGCCGGGAAACATGACGATATTCTGATGACGCGTGCCATCGGGCTGTATATTATCAAGAGACTGTGGACCGCCCCGGCGCCGGACAAGGGGCTGGCGGAAGATCGTGGGGTGGCGCATTACCCGGGGAGGCTGTTTTTTAGTTAATAGTTAATAGTTAATAGTTGGGGCCGCGGCGGAGCCGCGGCATGGGGGACCGGGCTGTGGTGGTCGCTGACCACAGGACGGGGGTGGTGGAGGGGCCGCGGCGGGAGCCGCGGCATGGTCGACCCTGCCACGGGGAGGGCTGGTGGGATTGATGGGGGTGAATAAAAAACCGCAAGCAGTATTGCTTGCGGTTTTTTGTTGATGTATAAGTTTAAAGCAGTAACTTATTTCATCACCTTGCAGGTGGTGGTGGTACCATCGTTGTAGGTGGTCACCTTGATGTTGATGCCCTCGAAGGGAGCATCGCTCTGCATACCGGCGATATTGAAATACTTAACGCTGCTGATGGTCTTCTCACCCAGGTTCTCGACAACATCGGTGCTGCCGAAGAGGGAGATGCGGTTGTAGTACTCGAAACGCTGGGTCTCACCGTTACCACCTTCACCATAGATGAAGCGCTGCTTGTTAACGTCGTCGAGGGTGTTGCACTCGGTTACACCGAACTCCTGCTTAGCCAGAATCATGTCGGGCAGGTGGCTCTCGGCGATATCCTGGTTGTTGTTCTGGAAGTAGAGACCAACGAGAGCACCGTCGTCCTTCTTGAGGGCACCGTTCTTCTTGTAGAGGTTACCGTTCTTGGAGGAGAAGTGGGTGCAATATTCACCAGTGTTGGATTGAACTACAGTGTAAACGTCGTAGGTAACGCCGTCGATAACCTTGGTAAAGCTCTGCTTACCCCAGCTGAACACGATGTTGCTGAGCGGGAGACGGGGACCACCCTCGAAGCTGATCTCGTCACCATCATCGTTCTCAGTCTTTACGAGAGCGATGGACTGGGGGCAGTAGATAGTGAACTGGAACGAAGAATAAGTAATCTCGTTGTAGAGGTCACCAGCTGCGTTGTAAGCTGACTTGGGAAGAGCCTGAACCCACTCGGTGTTGTAAATCTGGTCGTCATCGAGGTAGAACCAAACGAGTTGGGGAGTACCGCCCTTGAAGGTAAGGGTGTTGTCATACTCCTTAGGTTCGCCCATATCGGTGTAGGTGTTACGGGCAAAGATGTGGTCGTTGGTGGTCTGACCTACGGTAGCAGGATCACCGTTTACCAACCATGCCAATTCGCCAGTAGCGAGGTCGTCGGCAAAAGCAGATGCGCTGATCGATGCTGCTGCAGCAAAAAGAAGTAAATTTTTAATCTTCATAATTAAATGAGTTAAAATGTTAGTAATAATGTTAATTAATATTTTTTAGTTTTTTTGTTCAAAAACAATAGACTCCAGTAGTGCCCATAGTAAATCCCGACAAGACAGGAGCTTTGCTTGTAGTAAATTGAAAATGAGTGCAGTATGCGCTCGTGGCGTAATACTACCCGCTTTTCAGACTACAATATTACTAACTTTTTTTGAACTGACAAAATTTTTTTGAAAAATCGGTGATTTTTTTCTTGGGGCCGCGGCGGGAGCCGCGGCATAGTCGACCCTGTCGCGGGGACTGGGCGGACAAGGGGGACGGCGGCGGAGCTGGTGCCAAGGGGCGAAACTGCTGGAGGGGCCGCGGCAGAGCCGCGGCATGGGGGACCGGGCTGCGGGGATGGCGGCGGAAGGGACTGGCTGCTGATGGGGCCGCGGCGGGAGCCGCGGCATGGTCGACCCTGTCGCGGGGACCGGGCTGCGGGGACCCTGTCGCGGGGGCGGGCTGCGGGGAGAGCGGCGGAAGGGGCCGGGCCGCAGGTGGGAGCGGCGGGAGGAGTGGGGAGGGGTTACTTGTGCTTGAGGTGGAGGGATTTGTTGGCTAGGGATGCTAGCTGGCGGAAGTGCTTGTACCAGCCTGGCTGGGCTGGGGGCGTGAGCTTGGGAATGCGTCCTGTGGGACGGTTGATGCTGAATGGGGTTCTCTTTTTATTCATGACTATTGTGGGGTGACTGTATTGTTGCTGTGCCAGGGAATGGTGTAGTAGAAGCCTAAGGAGAGTCCAAGGGAACTCTTGCGTGGCCCGTAACCGGGTATGAACCAGGGTCTTGAGTGCTGGTTCTTGCCGTAGTTGAAAATGCCGTGATAACGTAACATCCATCCCATGGACAGGCTTTTCCAGAGCCGCACCTTGAGTCCGACGCCGGCTTCGCCCCAAAGGGCATGGGAGCGTTCGCCGTTGATGTCGGTGAAGAGTCCTTCCTGCCAGTAGGAGTTGGCATAGTGGATGTCGTTGATGTCGTAGCGGAAGGTGCTGTAGCCGAGCCTCAGTCCTATAAGGGCTTGGTAATCAGGGCTGTTCTTGAACATGAGGTTGTAGTTGACGCCCACTTTGAAGTAGGGGGAGGGCTTGGCCCGATAGGTGAAGTTCATGTCGTCGGGGGATGACTTAGCCCATCCGATTCCGAGTTCGATGGTTGGCTGCAGGCGGTTCCACATATTGAGTGTCGCGCTGAGGTCGGTGCTGGCGTAGGTCTGTCCGAGCGCCATGAAGATTGGGTCGACGATGTTGACGCCGAAGGATATGTCGGTGATGAGCGGGTAGCGCTTGTAGACACGTCGGAGTGAGTCTTTGCGAGCCTCGGCGATAGCGGCTGCGCTGTCGCCGCTGACGTATTGCTGGATGATTTTCTCGTCGGTTCCCTTGGGTGGCGGCTGGACGCGGTTGGTCTCGGGTTTGACGGGTGTGACGTGCCGCTTGTCCGGTTCCTGTGCTCCAGCACTGATGACGACGAACAGTGCCAGTGACAACAGCCAGCCCATCCTTGCCAGGCGGACGTTGGTGCTGCTATGTGAATCGTGTCGTGTCATAGGTTGAAGTCGGTGAAATAGATGCGCAAGGAAGGGACGAGGGCATTGGTGACAAGGGGGGTGACGACTACTACCGAGTCGATGCCGTGTTGGGTGTAGTCAATGCTCTCGATGTTGAAGTTGTACATCGCGCCGCATTCCTTGGAGTGGAAGAAGGCGATGGGCTGGTAGCCGATGGTGAGCGTGTCGCTCACGACGATTTCGTCGTTCAGTGGGTGTGAGAATGCGAAACTGGTCGTATTGACACTTGCCCTGAGGGGCAGGTAGATTTCGCTGACGGTGGTTGCGTCGGCAAGCAGGCTGTCGCCCGGTGCGCCGATGCCCTTGACGGTGAGTTGCGGGATGACCTGCTGTGTTTTTCCCATGTAAAGTGATGCCAGGGGGAGGCTGCTGCCGTTATCGTAGCAACTGTCGTCGTTGCACGCCGCCAGCAGAAGGCAGGCGGCGAGCATCACAGGGAGTGCAGATTGTCGTAGCAGGCGGTTCATTCGTTGCTGTCGCCAAGGGGTTGTTTAGCGATGGGGACGTTTGATTGGGAAGGCAACTCGTTGACACGCTGACGTGCGGGAAGCGCCTCCTGGTTGACGTTAGGTGTCTCATCGCCGATTTCGTAGTGGTTGCGGTCGTTGCTGTGGCGGATGATGAGTTCGCCAAGGAAGCCGGCAAGGAACAGCTGTGTACCCAGCAGCATCGAGGTGAGCGCGAGGTAGAAGTAGGGCGAGTCGGTGACGAGCCTGTAGTTGTTGCCGTGGTACATGTTGTAGAGCTTGAGTCCGCCTACCATGACGACGGCGATGAAACCGATGAAGAACATGAGGCTGCCCAAGAGTCCGAAGAAGTGCATCGGCTTGACGCCGAACTTGGCCTGGAACCAGAGGGTGAGGAGGTCGAGGTAGCCGTTGACGAAGCGGTCGAGTCCGAACTTGGTGGTGCCGTACTTGCGAGCGCGGTGCTTGACTTCCTTCTCGCCGATGCGGTTGAAGCCGGCGTTCTTGGCCAGATAGGGCACATAGCGGTGCATGTCGCCGTAGACCTCGATGTGCTTGACGACCTCGCGGCGATAGGCCTTGAGTCCGCAGTTGAAATCGTGGAGGTTGTGGATGCCGCTGACGTGCCGTGCTGTTGCGTTGAAGAGCTTGGTGGGGATGGTCTTGCTGAGGGGGTCATAGCGTTTTTTCTTCCATCCGCTGACCAGGTCGTAACCGTCCCGGGTTATCATCTTGTAGAGCTCGGGAATCTCGTCGGGACTGTCCTGGAGGTCGGCGTCCATGGTGATGATGACGTCGCCCTGTGCGCGTTCAAATCCCGTGTTGAGCGCTGGTGACTTGCCGTAGTTGCGCCTGAAGCTGACACCTTTGAGCCTGGAGTTCCTGGCGTTGAGCTGCTTGATGACGTTCCAAGAGTCGTCGGTGCTGCCGTCGTTGATGAAGAGGACCTCGTAGGAGAAGTGGTTCTCGTCCATGACACACTCGATCCACTCGGCGAGTTCGGGAAGAGATTCGGCTTCGTTGTAAAGAGGTACTACTACTGAAATGTCCATATTGTCAAAAAGAGGTATATCGTATTAATGTTTGAGATGTTTCTTGATTGGGCGCTGGGCGACGAGAGCCGTCATGGCGCTGATTAGAGAACCGGAGAAGGAGACGAACCAGAACATGCTGAAGACCATGTCGATGATGGATGGCATGAGCTTGTCGTCGACCATCTTCTGGAGAATACTGAGCATCTCGCTGTCTTTCATCTCGGGCATCTGGCTGTAGGCTTTGATGGCGCTTTGGGCCTGCACGTAGAGGAAGTCGGGCCTGCAAAAGTGGAGGATGAGGTAGGCGACGAAGCTGGCAATGACCATGCCGAGGATGTACAGCAGGATTCCCATCATCCAGAGTGCGGCATACTCGGTGAACCCGTCGTCCTCGATGAACTTGCGTCGCTGGAAATAGTAGGTGGGGAGAGGGAGCGCGAGGGCCATCAGTAAGAAGAGGACGTTGAGCGGCAGGAAGTAGTCGGCAAAAATCGATGCTACTGCGGCACACGACAAGTACAGGCCAAAGGGGAGCCCCCATTGGCTGGCACACTGGTAGATGCTTCTCTTGTGTTCTGTCATACAAACTGCAAAGATAATCATTATTATTGATACTGAGGGGCTGGGAGGGAAATTTTTTCTTTTTTTTCTTGGGGCCGCGGCGGGAGCCGCGGCATAGTCGACCCTGTCGCGGGGAGCGGGCGGGTGCTGCTGGGGTGACGGCGGCGCGGCCGCCGATGGGATGGGGGTGGGGCTGACGGGCGAAACTGCTGGAGGGGCCGCGGCAGAGCCGCGGCATGGTGGACCGGGCTGCGGGGAGGGGGCGGGAGCTGCTGGGATGGCTGGAGGTTCTTGGGGCCGCGGCGGGAGCCGCGGCATAGTCGACCCTGACGCGGGGGGTACCTTGCTGCTGCCGACGGGATGGGGGTGGTTTTTTGGTTTTTTTTCTTTTTTTTGGGGAAAAATTGGGGGTGGGGCTTGGAGGGGTGGGGTTTATTTTGTATTTTTGCGAGTTGGAAAGGTTTTTAATGCTTGCGTTTCTTTGAGGTGCTTGGATGGAAATAGTGACTGGAGTGGGACGCTGTGGCTGGTGGCTCTGGCTGTGGCTGCGGTGATGGTGTCGTGTGTGTCGTGTGACAGGCATAATGCTGTCCTGCACGGGGATGATGCGCGCTATGCGGAACTGGACAGCCTGCTGAGAGGTGTCAGCGATGTTGACAGCCTGCGTGGGATGGTGAGCGGCTATCATGAGTCGGGAGACGTGATGGGCGAGATGCTGGCGTGCAAGTACTGTGGCAAGCGGCTTAGAGACCGTTCGCTGTTTGATGAGGCTATCAGGTACCATAATCAGAGTCTGGAACTGGCTACTGCTGCCGAGGATACCCTCGAGATGGTGACTGCGCTTAATGATATGGGCACTGACTACAGGCGGTTGCCGGACCTGGCGCGCGCCAATGATATCCATTATAAAGCGTTGAAACTGTGTGACCAGTATAGCGACCGTGAGAGCATGGAGGCGATTTCGGGTCGTGTGCGTGCGTTGAATGGCATTGGCAACATCGAGCTGGAATTGTGTAACTATCCCGTTGCTGACAGTGTGCTGCGCGAGGCTTTGTCGGGCGAGCTCAAACTGAACCGCCATGTGGGTATTGCCATCAACTATGCCAACCTGGGGGTGATTAAGCAGGCCATTGGCGAAATTGACTCGGCGTGGATTTACTATCGCAAGTCGATGGAATATAACAAGATGTCTAACAGCCAGTTGGGTATCGGGTTGTGCCATCTGCATTATGGTGAGCTGCATGAGCTAGAACGGCGATTCTCACATGCCGAGGATGAATACAAGCAGGCCTATGACATGCTGAAAGAGGTGGATGACCGTTGGCACTGGCTGGACGCGTGTCTGGCGCTGGCCCGTGTGGACGTGAAGCTTGATGAGCGCGATGAGGCCAAGGCGTATCTGATGGAGGCTGATGCTGTGGCTGAGAAATGCGGTAGCGTGGCGCACCAGTCGATGGCCCACATGATTCACCACGACTTGGCGCTGGTGGAGGGTGACGCTCAGTCGGCGTTGCGGCATTATGTGCGCGCCGTTGAGCTGCAGGACAGTGTTTATGGCCCGAAGAAGAGCGATGAGCTGAGGGCTCAGAATGTGGACTATGAGCGCACGCGTGTGATGGGCGAGATGGATAGCCTGAGTAAGGACAATACCCGGTTGAAGCACATGAGGAACCTGATGGCGCTGATGATTGCGCTGCTGCTGATTATGGCTGGCGGCGTCATCGGTCTGTTGGTGTATGCAATGCGTGTCCGCTCCCGGACTCAGCGTGTGATGCGCCAGATTGAGGAGACGCGTTCGCTGTTCTTCACCAATGTTGTTCATCAGCTGCGTACACCGTTGACAGCCATCATGAGTGCTATCGACGGCATCATCGGCGACAGCCAAACCGCAGAGAAGCTTGATAACGTGGAGATTATTGAGCGTCAGGGCAACCATCTGTTGCTGCTGGTGGACCGTATTCTCGAGGTGGGCGGCGTGCGCAGCGCTATCAAGGGACCCGACTGGCAGAACGGCGATGCCGTGGCGCTGCTGCGTATGCTGGTGGAGAGCTACCGCGATAACTGCGTGGAAAGGCACATCGAGCTGAGTTATGCCCCGTGTGAGAAAGAGGTGGTCATGGACGTTGTGCCCAAGTATTTCAATACCATCGTGGGCAGCCTGCTGGAGAATGCCATCTGTTATGGGCGAGAGTTCGGCAAGATTACCGTTTCGTCGCAGCTTGAAGGGGATGAATTTGTCATCCGTGTTGCCGACGACGGAATGGGCATCAGCAAAGCAGACCTGTCGCATGTGTTCGACCCGTTCTACCGTGGCGCAACGGCTGAGCGGTTGGTTGAGGGCGTGGGCATCGGTCTGACGGTGGCTCGTGACATGGCGATGGCGCTGGGCGGCACTGTGACGGTGGAAAGCGAGGTTGACAATGGTTCGGTGTTTACCGTGAAGTTGCCGCGTCGGTATGTGCCGGGTGTGAAAAAGCGTCTCGAGCTCGCTGTGGAGCCCGTGCGTTCGCTAATGCAACGCCGTAATCGCCAACCCGAGGAGGAAAAAGAAGTGGACCGCCGCTGTGGCCTGCCCAAGGTGCTGATTATCGAGGACCACAGTGATGTGGCTCGCCTGGTGGGGTCGTCGCTGGGTGAGGACTATGAGATACACTATGCCGATGATGGCGAGCAGGGCCTGTCGAAGGCCAATCTGCTGAGGCCTGACCTTATCGTCACCGACGTCAAGATGCCTGTCATGGACGGTTGTGAGTTGTGCCGCCGGGTGCGCGCCTCGCGTCACCTGTGCCACATCCCAATCATCATGCTGAGCGCCCGCAACAGTAGCCAGGACCGCATTCGCGGCATCGAGGCAGGCGCTGATGTGTATATGGTGAAGCCGTTTGTCTCGGAAGAGTTGAGGGCGTGGGTTGTCAAGTTGTTAAGGAGCAGGGAGATGCTGCGTGAAGTCTATAGTAATCGTTTAAGTGAGTTGCGCGATGAGCGGGCGGCTGTGAGCGATGATGTTGCCGACGCGGATTTCCTTGAGCGCTTTGATGAACTGGTGCTGGCCCAGATTGCTCCCGGCGTGGCGAGGGTTGACCTCGACAAGGTGGCGCGCGAGCTGAAGATGGGCGAGGGACAGATGAAACGCAAAGTGCAGGAGGTGTCGGGGAAGAATGTTGCCGCCTATGTGATTAGCCTGCGCATGGAGAAGGCTAAACGCCTGCTGGAACAGCAGCCTGACACGCTGATTGGTGCCGTTGCGGAGCAGTGCGGCTTCACGGATGTGGCGTATTTCTCGAGGGTGTTCCGCCAGCACTATAACATGACGCCGTCGCAGGTGCGCAACGGGGCGGGCGGGTAATCTTAGTTAATTGTTGTGGCCGCGACGGGAGCCGCGGCATAGTCGACCCTGTCGCGGTTGCGGTGGGGGCGCGGCTCGTGCTCGCGGGACAGGGGGGGGATGGGGCCGCGGCGGGGCCGCGGCGGGGGG
>JAEEGF011754476.1_pt1 | contig 25962 bp, 33 predicted proteins | sample 9134171 | NCBI WGS metagenome assembly JAEEGF01 (sample SAMN16246542, study PRJNA631951) | gut metagenome | biome: gut microbiome; feature: rumen; material: AP-attached | host: Bos | place: Iran: Karaj | collected 2018-10 | reverse complement strand
GCTTCCCATCGTTGCGCAGCTTCGGCTCCTTACGGATATCATACTTGAAGTACAGGAATGAGATCTTCTTTCTGGCATTAATGGCCTCGTTGATGCCGTCAATGATCAGGTAAATGCTCTCGTTATCCGAATATTTGCACCAGGCCGAATTGAATGTAGATCGAGACCAACTAACTTTTTGATATCCTCAATTACATCATAGAAAGTCATACTTTTCCTCCTTGAAGCAGCGGCGGGAATTTTAGGACACTGGCATCCTCATCAGACTCTTCAATGGCAACGACATCATCAAGCCATTCTCGAAGGAAGGTTTCGGTGTTTGGATCTTCGCCTCCGACTTTCATGAACGTCACCTTATTGGGAAGATTGATCCTTATCGGTGTACGATCAGATTGTTCAAGCGAGTCTTTCAGATTAAGCCCAGCCGCAAAACGCCGGATATCGGAAACGAAATCAAGAACTATGACCTTGTCTTTTCCTTCAGAAATCCGCAGCCCACGGCCAAGCTGCTGAATGAAAATGCGGCGAGAATGCGTAACTCTCTGAAAAACGAGGATATTAACATCAGGCACATCGATTCCTTCATTGAAAATATCGACTGCACAGACAACATTGATTGTCCCCTCGGCAAAGTCGCTTAGAATTCGGTTTCGTTGGTACTGTGACAAAGGTGTATAACCGCCGCCAGAAGCACCAGAATAAATTGCCTCAGCTTTGCAGAAGCCCAAGGAGTTTATTTTGTCGCGCATGATGAGGGCGTGTTCGATAGTACCACAAAACACAATGGCACGGGGATTAATCTGTTCACCCCAAGCATCACGAAGCATATAGACTACCGAATCATCCCATTGATTAATGAAAAGAGTTCTGTTGATTTGCTTTGGGGAAAAGCTTTTTCCGTGTATGTTCTTGAGTGAATCCCAGTTGATGTTATCGGTAAACATACGATAATCGACATTTGCAAGGAACCCGTTTTTAAGTCCCATCACCATGTCAATTGAGACTCGTGGGAAGCCAAAGTAATCTGTCAAATCCGCTTCGTCGGGTCTCCAAGGCGTTGCCGTTAACCCGAGTGCAAACGCACCGCCTGGCCTTCCTGCATTAAGAGCGTCAAAAACACGGTCATACATGGATGATCCGACATGATGGCATTCGTCAACAAGAAGGATACCGTAATCAGGAAGCTCCCTCCCAGATTGAAGCCATGCAGAAACAGAATCAACGCAAGCAAAAGCAAAATCTGCACTATCTAATTGCTCGAAAGTCGGGCGTTCATAGGCATTCCATATTAGGGTTGTTTCAGATGGCTTAAGGAATGGCCAAAATGCTCGTTCAAGCTGATATACAAGATCGTTAGTATGCGCACAAACGAGTACTTGACAGCGTTTGTTTGCACGAATACGACGTACACTCTCCGCCGCGACGAAGGTTTTCCCAAGTCCTGTCGCCATCACGACAAGGCAACGATTCTCTCCACCTCCATAGTATGCGTTTACGATCTCTTGTATCTCCGATATCAACAGATAACGCTCTACATATTTTTGCCAGCACCTCAAGGCTTACATATTCGTCTTTTCCAAGCTTTGCCATTGACGACGGACTTATTCCTGCCGCCTGCATCAGATCTTTCTTTTTCATTTTTTTATCTATAAGCAGTTTAAAAAGCTTGCTGTACGATACACCCATGACGTTGCTCCTTCTCTATGTAATGTATCTATTATACCACGGCGCTTTCGACTTTTCAATATAAATTGTGTAAACGCGAAGTTATCCTTCGCTTGTCCACAGTTTTATGGTCCTTGTCGAAACCCCAGTTCTTTTGCAGTAGTCAATCGTGTTTCTTGTCCCACCTGGCTCTCCGTTATAAACAGCTATCACCCTGGCGGAGCGGCCTACCATCCATTCATTCCGAATCTGGAAGCAGGAGCGGCTGTATCCTTTGCAAACATATTTCACAATATCGGCCCGCCGGATGACATCGTTGTATCGCTGCTTCCAATCGCCCGACCATCTTCGCTCAAAGCCCTCGAACGGACTGGCGCAGATAAGGTGGATCGGTTTGCCTTCATCCCGGAGCCGAAGAACAATCTCTGCTGCCCAAATATCGACGCCACGAGCCATACCGGAAATGAACGTGATGAAGCCATCGTCAATGGCTTTCAGTATTTCCGCTTCGAGCCAGGCGATGACTTCTTTCTCCGGCCAGGAGAGCTTTTCGGGTCTATGCCCAGTAAAACAGCACCTATGCTGTCTTTTTTCCTGTTCCGTCATATTATTCATTCTCGTCCGCCAGATGGCGGGCTTCTTTCATCCAGTATTTGAACTCCCAGCGCAAGGGATCAAAGCCCTTGATTCGGGAGCGCAATTCCTTTTGATAGACCATGTACTGCCCGTCATAATCAGTCCAGCGGCTCCAGGCGATCTTGGGAACCGGAATGCCCAGTTCCTTTTTCGCGATCTGGAACACATACTTATCGACGGGAATATGGCAGAACTGAAAAACGCCGTCGAACGAGCAGGTTCCAACGATGTACAGATACTTGATGGTCATGTTGAGCCACTTCTGCGCCTGCCCCCACGAAAAATCTATCCCCGCGTCAACATATGGCTGACGAATCAGCCGGCAGGTTTCTTTATGCCAAGAATCAAATTCGCCCTGGGTCATGTGTGTTTCTTCAGCGATTTTGGAAATCCTCTCCCAGAGTATATCTGTGGCCTGTCTCCGCAAATCAATCCTGGCAGCGTCCTCCATATCCCCGAAACGGAGGGTGCGATTGAAATCACGGTAGGCTCGAAACGCGGCCGCTTCATACGGGTCGGTTATTGCTCCGAAATAAATGACCTTAAGGAAGTCAAGGGCATCCTTATCGACTGTGGCCATTTCAATTTTGTAGAGAGGTTTGTCCATAGTGTGGTCGGAAAGGAAGGCGTTATAGGCGGCCTTAACATCGATGTCAGTCCCGGAGTAATCTCTGGCCTCCAGAACAGCCGTTATATTTCGAATGAGCTCGACGTTTGTTTCATCAGATTCAACCTCAGCGAGTAGGATCTGGCGGAGCTGCTGGGTACTCAACGTCGATAAGAACGAACGCGAGTTATTCGAGGACTGCTCCATTCTTTTCTCCTCCTTCATCTAGTAATGGATCTATGTTGATACAAAGTAACACACTCTGCCATATTTACCTCCGCTCCACGAACCATCGTCCGATATTGTTCCCGGCGACAGCTGTGCTTCGCTCGAAGAACAGATAACTCTGATGTCCGCTTATCATCACCGTGTACCGATCGCCCTGGCCGCCGGCCTTCATCGCCGCCGCCTGGCGGATATCGGTGACACGGTCTATTTCATATTTGCGTCCGTCCTCCCAGGTGATCTCCCTGGGGAGCATGACGCCGTCCTCTCTGAAATCAGCTTTGACCGCCACATACACTTTCGGCGGCTTAACAGATGTGGTTGTCTGCATTTTCCGGCACCTCCATATCGCGCAGGAAATTGCTCCGTGCGCTGATCGGCGGCTCTACCAGCTTATAGCCCTTCCACTTCATGACACGGAACTTGAAGTCAAGCAGTTCCATAGGAACATACAGCGCAGCCGCTGCGGAGAAGAACGTGTTGTCGGCGTTCAAGGTCTCCAGGACACGGTCGTCCTCAAGCAGATATTCGGCAGCGAACAGATTGGCGTCTTTCTCGTACCGGGAGCTGTTATCAAAAAGGGTGACCTCATGGAACGCGAACACGCCGGAGTTTTTATGCAGAACAGCGTGGCCCAGTTCGTGAGCGACGATGATCTTCTGAATGACGAGTGGCAGATCACAGTTGATGGTAATCGCAATGATCCGCTTGCTCTTGAGAATGAATCCTTTGATGGCGTCCGGCGCTGTGCCGAGAGACTGAAAGATGAGTTTAATGCCCATCGCCCCACACAGCTTGAACGGATCATCTTCGTGGTAACGCCTCTTCAGCATTTCCACGGCATCGACAATTTCAGCATAGAACAACTATCACCCCTCCTATCGAAAAATGGGCATAGTCCACCCCTGGTTAATTCCATTATAAGGACATATATGTCCCATAAAACGGACATCAAGGATTTTTCCTGCCGAACTTTGCCTTTGCCTCTTCCTTGCAGGTAACATAGGCGGTCATAACGGCCTGGAAGAAGGCGTCCTTCTGATCCTGGGAAAGTTCGCCACCCGCAAAGAGAGCTGCGTTGTCAGCAAGAAGCTGTTCCACGTCACGGGCTCCTTTCGCTCCGTAACGCTCTCGGGCTTCTTCTATGTAATTGTCCTTTTCAATTTCAGCTACGGGATCTTCGCACTCGTCATCGGACAGGAATTTAATAGAAACCTGCAGCGCCTTCGCCAGCTTTGCCATCATAGCTGCGCGGGGCGTTTTTTCGCCTCTTTCATACGCCTGGACGGATCTGGGAGACACGCCTACTTCCTGGGCAAGCTGCGTCTGGGACATTCCAAGAGAGATACGGGCTTCTTTCACCTTGTCAGCAAATGCCTTCATTTTTGGTAGTCACTCCTTCTCTGAAAATTCAGTTCATAAAAGTTCGTAGAACCTATTGACAAAAGTTCTGCTCGGTGCTACAATGAGAACCGAACTTCCAAGAACTTGATGGAACCATTATAAGCGTAAGTTCGTGAGTTGTCAATAGGTTTTCCACAAAAAGTTCGCAAAAGTTCTGATAAATTCGGGAGGTGAACCACGATGAGCAGCGAGAGAGCGATACTCCACAGCGACCTTAATTCCTTTTACGCATCCGTTGAGATGATGCTTGACCCCAGTCTGAAGGGAAAGGCGGTTGCCGTCTGCGGTTCCACCGAAAACAGGCACGGCATCGTCCTGGCGAAATCCGACCTCGCCAAGAAGGCCGGCGTGAAGACCGGGATGGTCAACTGGGAAGCCCGGCAGCTCTGCAAGGATCTGATCATGGTACCACCCCAGTACGATCAGTACCTTAAATACAGCAAGCTGACCCGTTCCATCTACGACCGTTACACCGACCTGGTCGAGCCCTTCGGAATGGATGAGTGCTGGCTCGATGTCACGGGGAGCCAGACCCAGGGTTCCCCGATGGAGATCGCCGAGCAGATCCGAAAGAGCGTCCGGGAGGAACTCGGCCTGACCGTCAGCATCGGCGTTTCCTTTAATAAGATATTCGCCAAGCTGGGATCGGACATGAAGAAGCCGGACGCCATCACTGAGATCACCCAGGGTGGCTTCAAGGAAAAGGTATGGCCGCTGCACTGTTCCGAAATGATTTACTGCGGACCCGCCACCACGAAAAAACTCGCTATGTACGGCATCCACACCATCGGCGATGTGGCGAACGCAGACCCGCTCTTCCTCAAACGGCTGCTCGGCGTGAACGGACTTGCCCTGTGGTCCTACGCCAGCGGCAACGACCAGTCCAGAGTCATGCACAGGGATTTCGTTTCCCCAGTCAAGTCGGTGGGTCACGGAATCACCTGCACAGCCGACCTGGAGAATGACGACGAGGTGTTCCGGGTGATGCTCGAACTCTCCCAGGACGTGGGACACAGGCTCCGTGTCCATGAACTCTCCGCCAGAGGCGTCCAGGTGTACGTCCGGGGAAACGACCTCTTCGGCTCCCAGTACCAATGCAAGCTGCCCGTAAGGACACAGCTGCCGAACGAGATCGCCGCCGCCGGCTTCCGGGTGTTCAAGGAGAGATATCAGTGGGGAAAGAAGGTCAGAGCCGTCTGTGTCCGCGCCATCGACCTGGTGCCGAAGAACGACCCGGAGCAGTTGACCATCTTCGACAACACCGTCCGCCGCGAGAAACGTGAACGAATGGAGGATGCCGTTGAGAGCATTAGGGCGCGTTTCGGCAAGAGGGCGATTACCTACGCTGCCTTGCTCGGTGACCTTAAGATGCCGTGTGACGGCAGAGACTCGGTAAAAATGCCGGGTCTGATGTACCAATAATTTTCTGTAGCGATTTCATACAACTGTATTGACACGATACAAAAGATGTGATACAATACAGGTGTCGCGAAAGGAGGCTATGAGATGGCTAAATACATCGAAGTCCAGGCTGACATCGACCGTTTGCCTGACTGCATAGGCGACCGCCTTATAACAACAAAGGAAGAATTGCTCTGGGATATCGACCAGCGGACAAAATCGCTCCTTGATTCTCTGGCAAGCAGCAATCGTCATACTGCCCGCTACTTCAGCGTCATGGAAGACCTTCTGAAGGTGTTTCGGAGTCGTATCGCCCACACCATCCTTCCCCGGAATCTGGAGGACTGGTGGTTCTACTCGTATGAAATCTCCTATCACGGTGTTGGTCTTTTCTTGGAACACATGGGGAGCGCGTGGCTTAATGAGGAGCAGACCGATAGCGATAGCCAGACCATTGATCAGATTTTTCCGCTTGTGTTCATTCCCGCAAAGATGCTCTCCGTGGACGAATATGCGAAACTGTACGAGGTTGAGCAGGTCACGGTCAGGCAGTGGATCAGGCGATGCAAGCTGCGTACCGTTGAGAAGGCCGGCAAAGAATGGCGTATCTCCGAACTGACAGATGTACCAAAACGCGGCTTTGAACCGGCGCAGTACAGATGGCGCGGACGCACACTCGAGAATCTTCCAGAAGGCTTCGATTTTCTTAATGAGTACATCATGGCGACGCTTATTAAAGGTGATACCGCCGACACCTACAAAGTCCTCTTTACAGATGGCAGCGGTCCCAACCCTAAAAAGCTGGCATATGAATTGACGAATGAAGAACGCGAGAGACTTGAATCGTTCTTTATTGCGAATCCTGATGTGTCCTTTGCTTCTGAAAGCCACCACTATTGGTGGAAGAAGAAAGAACCCGATCCCGACGAATCCGAGGAGGATGATGAATGACCGAATCAACCAATCTCATATACACACCCCAGGAAAAGATCCCGCTCGGTGAACCCGTTATCCTCCCCAACGGCGCACACGGTCTCAAAGTCAAGTGGAGAAAGGGAAAGCGGGACGTGACGGAAATCGTCACCCTGGACAAGCTGCACGAGCTGGTCGCGCAGGGTAATATCAAAGCCAGCGGTCAGAGATCCCCGTAACGGAGGAACTCGGCCCCACAGAAACCCACCGCTCAATACATGAGCCTGAACCGAATGCGAGTTTGGCCGGTATGAGCATCCTGCGGATAACTGTATCCGCGGATGTTTGTACCGGCCTTTTTTCTGTCTCTGGAAGGAGGAATGCCTATGACCCAGGTCAAGGACCTGAACAAGAAGCGCGTATGCGATCTGAGCGACGACCGCAAGACCGTGTACATACGCCGGGGCAACTGCGTCACGGAGGTCCGTGCCGAAAAGGACGGCACCCTCTCGGTACGCTGCAAGAAGGCAACCCAGGCATCGTAAACCCACAACCTAATACCTAACCATCAAATTCGATCCGCCAGAACGCGAGACGGCAGTGCGGGTACAGCGTAACAGCTGTATCTCTCTGCCGTCTTTTTTCGTTCTTACGGATCTTGCGGCTCTGACGGATCACCACGATCTGAAAGGAGCCGCATATGAAAATCACCTACACGTTCGCCGACGACACCACCTCCGAAGTCGAGGTCTCCGAAGAAGTCGGCACCCTCATCATGGACAGCCGCCGTGAGGAATCCAACGGCGACCGAAAGGAACGCTACCACTGCTGGAGCCTGGACGCCATCGACTACGAGGGCACAGAGTACAGCACTCCCGACTTCGCATCGTCACTGTTCGACGGAACCGATGAGCGGGACGCCCGCGTCCGTAAGGCGTTCTCCCACCTTACAGAAACACAGCAGCGCCGGATGCTTATGCTTGCCGCCGGACTGTCGGAACGGGAGATTGCCCGCCGCGAAGGAGTCGCTATTCGCGCAGTTACCGAATCCATCGATTATGCCCGAAAAAAATTTCTCAAGTTTTTTTGAAAAAACACTCGTCAAAACGCCTCCCTTTTCTCCGTATAGCGAGGAAGGCAACATACAGAACAATCCGCCTTCCCGGAAAGCGAGATAAAGATCATGAAACACGCACTCAACATCCGAGTCTCCAGGAAACCCGTGAATGGCGGAATCGTGGCCTGCAGGAAAGTGTCGGTCCGCGAGAAGCTGCTCCGATTCCTCTTTGGAGACAAGACCCGACTCACGGTTATCGTTCCCGGCGATACCGTGGAGGAGGTCGCCATCAGTGAGATCGGAACGGAGGCCGCCCATGAAACTGTATGAGATCAACGAGGAGATCCTCCGGCTGACCGACCAGATCTCTGTTGACGAGGAAACGGGCGAGATCCTCTGCGATATGGACGCCATCACCGCCGGGATCGAAGCCCTGCAGATGGAACGCCGTTCCATCCTGGAGTACCTCGCCAAGCTGGTGCTGAACCTCCGCTCCGAGGCGGCAGCCGCGAAGGCCGAAGAGGCCCGTCTCCGCGACCGCCGGTCCCGCCTGGAGAAAAAGGAAGCCCGGCTCATGCAGATCCTCGACCGCGAATGCGGCGGTGAGAAGACCGACCTGGGCGTGGCGACCCTCAATTACCGCAGGACGACCCGCGTGGACGTCACCGACGCGGCGAAAGCCGTCTCCTGGCTCAAGCGCCGTAAACTCCTCGACTGCTTCCGCATCCCTGCCCCGGAAGTGGCAAAGGCCGAGGTCAAGAAGCTGCTTACGGCAGGCACCAGGGTCCCCGGCTGTGCGCTGGTCGAGGACCGCTCGTATTCGCTGAAGTAAGGAGGAACCGAAATGCTCAACATCACCAAGGGCAGGATCGCCCGCGCACAGAAGGTCGTCATCTACGGCCCGGAGGGTATAGGAAAGTCGAGCCTCGCCGCCCGTTTTCCCGATCCCGTCATCATCGACACCGAAGGCGGCACGGCGCACATGGACGTCCGCCGCATCGACAAGCCCCAGTCCTGGGAGGAGCTGCTTGCCATTGTCAAGGAAGTGGCGGCTATCCCCGGCATCTGCAAGACCCTCGTGATCGACACCGCCGACTGGGCGGAGCAGCTCATCACGACCTACCTCTGCAATAAGTACAAGCAGAACAGCATCGAGAGCTTCGGCTACGGCAAGGGATACACCTACATGGCCGAGGAGTTCTCACGGCTGCTGTCCTCCTGCGACCTGTGCATCTCGGCCGGCATCCATGTGGTCATCACCGCCCACGCCAAGATGCGTAAGTTCGAGCAGCCGGACGAGATGGGCGCCTACGACAGGTGGGAAATGAAGCTGTCGAAGCAGACCGCTCCGCTGCTGAAGGAGTGGTGCGATATGCTTCTCTTCTGCAACTACCAGACCTTCGTGGTCACTTCAGAGAACGACACCAAGAAGGCCCAGGGCGGCAAGCGCGTCATCTACACCTCGCATCACCCGGCCTGGGATGCCAAGACCCGCATCGCTCTGCCGGAGATCATCGACCTGGACTACGCCAATATCGCCTCCGCCTTTGAACCCGCGAAGAAGAAGCCGCAGCCTGTTTCACCCTCCGCGGAGGAGGATTCGGCCTACGACCGCTTCCGCCAGATCATGGCCGAGTCTGGCGTTACCGAGGACGAGGTCAGGAAGGTCGTGGCTTCCAAGGGCCACTTCGCCGAGAACGTACCCATCGAACAGTACGGCGACAAATTCATCACGGGCTGGCTCATCAAGTACTGGCCGCAGATCGTGGAACTCATTGACGCCGCCAAGAAGGCGGACAACTGAAATAACGGAGGATAACTATCATGGCAGATTATCAGAACAACAATATGTTTCTCGACTGGGACGACGCCATCGAGAGCGACGGCCAGGAGTTCGTCATCCTGGAGGAAGGCGACTACAACTTCACGGTCACGGATTTCGAGCGCGGCCGTTTCCCCGGCGGTCCGAAGATCCCCGCCTGCAACAAGGCTTCGCTGACGCTCCAGGTCAAGACCCCGGACGGCGTCGCCATTTGCCGCACCGACCTGCTCCTCTACAAGACGATGGAATGGAAGCTCTCCGCGTTCTTCCGCTGCATCGGTCAGAAGAAGCACGGCGAGAGGCTCGTCATGGACTGGAACAGCGTCAAAGGCAGCCGCGGCCGCGCGCACTTCAAGCCCCGCGCATACACCGACCGCGATGGCAACGAGCGCCAGGCCAATGACCTCGACCGCTTCTACGACTGGGATGAGAAGTACTTCCCCGTGGAGGAATCGCAGTTCGTGGAAATCACGGACGACGACGATCTTCCCTTCATTTAAGGAGGATGCCGGATGTTTCAGCTGAGACCTTACCAGGCCGAGGCGAAACAGGCGATCCTTGCCGCGTGGGACGAGGGGTATCGCAAGACGCTCCTCGTCCTGCCGACAGGCTGCGGCAAGACGGTCGTGTTTTCCTCGGTCGCCGAAAACCAGGTACACAAGGGACACCGCGTCCTCATCATGGCGCACAGGGGCGAACTGCTCGACCAGGCGGCGGACAAGCTGCGGGAAGCGTCCGGGCTTGACTCCGTTCTGGAGAAGGCGGAGTCCTCCTGTCTCGGCAGCTTCCTCCCGGTGACGGTCGGCTCTGTGCAGTCGCTTGCGCAGGAAAAGAGACTCGCCCGGTTCCCGCAAGACTACTTCCAGGACATCATCGTGGACGAGGCACACCACTGCCTGTCAGACAGCTACCGCCGCGTCCTCGACCATTTTCCCGCCGCCAACATCCTCGGCGTCACCGCCACGCCCGACAGAGGCGACATGAAGAATCTCGGAGAGTTCTTCGACTCTAAAGCCTTCGAGTATTCCATGACCGAAGCCATCCGGGAGGGATATCTCTGCCCGGTCAAGGCGCAGATGATCCCCCTGGAACTGGACATCAACGGCGTGGGCGTGAGCAACGGCGACTTTGCCGTCGGTGAGATCGGCTCTGCTCTTGAACCCTATCTCCATCAGATAGCCCGCGAGATGGCGGACTACTGTAAGGGTCGGAAGACCGTCGTGTTCCTTCCGCTCATCGCCACGAGCCGGAAGTTCTGCCGGATGCTGAACGAAGCCGGACTCCGCGCCGCCGAGGTGAACGGCAACAGCGAAGACCGCAGCGAGGTGCTGGCGGATTTCGAGAACGGCAGATACGACGTTCTCTGCAACTCCATGCTCCTCACGGAAGGATGGGACTGTCCGGCTGTCGACTGCATCGTGATCCTCCGGCCGACGAAGGTCCGGTCCCTGTATCAGCAGATGGTAGGACGCGGGATGCGGCTTGCTCCGGGCAAAGACCATCTCCTTCTTCTCGATTTCCTGTGGATGACAGCAAGGCACGACCTCTGCCGTCCGTCCGCCCTGATCAGCAAGGACGCGGAGATAGCGAAGAAGATGGACGAGCAGCTCATGAAGGACGACGGCGTCTATGACCTCATCGAATCCGAGGAACGGGCCGAACGTGACGTTCTCGCCGAGCGCGAGGAGGCGCTTGCCCGCGAACTGGCCGAGATGCGGAACAGGAAGCGAAAGCTGGTCGACCCGCTCCAGTACGCGCTGTCCATCGCAGCGGAAGACCTCACGAGCTACGTGCCGACCTTCGCCTGGGAAATGGCTCCGCCCTCCGAACGGCAGCTTGCCTTCTTGGAGAAGCGCGGTATCTTCGCCGAAAGCGTCAGAAACGCCGGTCTTGCCTCGCTGCTCATCGACAGGCTCAAACGCCGCCAGGACGAGGGGCTTGCGACTCCCAAGCAGATCCGATGCCTGGAACGATACGGCTTCCGGCAGGTCGGTACCTGGCAGTTCGACGACGCTTCGGCTCTCATTTCAAGACTTGCCAATAACAACTGGCGTATGCCCTACGGCCTGAACGCCGCGGCATACAGACCGTAAGGAGCGCCCTCATGGAAAACAATCTTTTATCGGCCCTCAAGGCCATAGACGTATCGAAGCTGTCCCGCGCCGAGTGGATCTCGGTCGGCATGGCACTGAAGGAGGAAGGCTACCCCTGCTCGGTGTGGGACGACTGGTCAAGGAACGACGTCCGCTACCATCCCGGCGAGTGCCAGCGCAAGTGGAACAGCTTCCGCGGCAGCGGCACTCCCGTCAAAGGCGGCACCATCGTCCAGATGGCGAAAGACAGAGGCTGGACTCCCTTCGGCGAAGACGGCTGCATGGCGTGGGACGACACCATCGAGTACGACGGCGTCACAGACGGCTTCTCCGGCTTCACGCCGCCGGACGCCTGGGATCCGGCGAAAGACCTCGTCACATACCTTGAGCTGCTCTTCGAGCCGGACGACAAGGTCGGCTACGTCACGAATGACGTGTGGCAGGATGCGGACGGCAGATGGGTCCCGAGCAAGGGCGTGTACGACCGCACCGCCGCCGAACTCATCGCCTCCATCCGCAAGCACCCGGACGATCTCGGCGCGACCATCGGCGACTGGAAGAAAGAGGTCGGTGCATGGATCAGATTCAACCCCGTGGACGGAGCGGGCGTGAAGAACGAGAACGTGACCCGTTTCCGCTACGCCCTGGTGGAGTCGGACACGCTGCCTATCGCCGAGCAGGACGTCCTGTTCCGCAAGTTGGAGCTACCGATAGCGGCTCTCGTACACAGCGGCGGCAAGAGCCTTCACGCCATCGTTCACATCGACGCCGAGAACTACGAGGAATACAGAAAGCGCGTGGATTTCCTCTACGACTTCCTGGAGAAGAACGGCGTCACGATAGACCGCCAGAACCGCAACCCGTCCCGGCTTTCCCGTATGCCCGGCGTCACGAGAAACGGCAACCGCCAGTACCTCGCCGCCACCAACATCGGACGGAAGTCCTGGGTGGACTGGCTCGATTTCGTGGAGGGCGTTACCGACGAACTCCCGGACATGGAGCCGCTGTCGGTGTACAAAGGAAACCCGCCGGAACTGCCGGAGGAACTCATCTCCGGCATCCTCCGCAGAGGCCACAAGATGCTGATCTCCGGCTCTTCCAAGGCCGGTAAGTCGTTCCTGCTCATGGAGTTATGTGTGTCTCTCGCTGAAGGCCTACCCTGGCTCGGATTCCCCTGCAAAAAGGGCCGTGTGCTGTACGTCAACCTGGAGATCGATCCGGCAAGCGCCGTGAACCGCTTCCTCAAGATCTACGAGGCGCTCAAGATCCCGGCGGACAACATGGACAGCATCGTTCTATGGAATCTGCGCGGACACGCCGTCCCGCTCGACCAGCTCGTGCCGAAGCTCATCCGCCGTGTGCGGGATCAGAAGTTCGACGCCATCATTATCGACCCCATCTACAAGGTCATCACAGGCGATGAAAACAACGCCTCCGAGATGGGCGCGTTCTGCAACCAGTTCGACAAGATCTGCACGGAAACGGGCTGCTCGACCATCTACTGCCACCATCACTCAAAAGGCGCGCAGGGCATGAAAAAGGCGATGGACAGAGCATCCGGCTCCGGCGTGTTCGCCCGCGACCCGGACGCCCAGCTCGACATGATACAGCTGGAACTGTCCGAGGATATCGAGAACTATGTGGCGGACGGCGGAGCGACCGCCTGGAGGCTCGAATCGTCCCTGCGCGAGTTCCCGAACATCACGCCCGTCAACTTCTGGTTCGAGTACCCGCTGCACCGCATCGACACGGGCGGCGAACTCGGCTCCATGCCCGCCCAGGGTACGCCCCAGGCCGGGAGGGTCAAAAACGGGAAGAACAAATCGCCTGAGGAGGCAGCCTCGGAGTTCCGCAACGCATATAACGTCCTCGCCCTGGACGGCAGCGTGACCGTGGCAGACCTCGCCGCATACATGGAGATCTCCGATAAGACCATTTACGCCCGGCTCAAGAAAATGGGCGGCGAGTTCGTTCTCGAAAAGGGCGTGATCCGGCGCTCGGAGCCGTCTTCCTGATCCTCCCGTTTTTCTTCTTCTACACCGTATATATAGGGATAAGAGAAGAAGAAAGCGGTCGTTACACTCCCGAAGTGGGAAGGGCTCAAACGCCCGCCCTTCCCCTTCGAGGAGAGCAACGTAACAGAAACGGAAATGAAGAATGCCAAAACACGGAGGTATAGAAAAGCATGGATTTCTTCTTGCAGATACAGCCGCCGACAGCGACCGCCCAGGAAAAGCAGGTCAGAGTCGTTCACGGCAAGCCCTTATTCTACGATCCCGCCCCGGTGAAGGAGGCGCGGAAGCTGCTTATAGCGCATCTGCTTCCGCACCGGCCGGAAAAGCCCCTGGACGGAGCCGTCGCTCTTTCGACCGTATGGCTCTTTCCGAAAGGCCGCTCCCACAAGCACGGAGAATGGCGCGTCACGAAGCCGGATACAGATAATCTTCAGAAACTCCTCAAAGACTGCATGACGAGATGCGGATTCTGGCGGGATGACGCCCAGGTCGTCCGCGAGTCGGTCGAAAAACGCTGGTCGGACGATCCGTCCGGCATCTATATCGAAATCACGCCCCTGGAGGAAGCGACATGAGTTTTTACAGAAACACAGAAGGCTATTTCGACCCTACCGCCGGAGAAGCCCTCTCCAATATCAGCAGAAAGGAACGCAGCGACCGCCGCAAGGCGATCAGGAAGCGGAACAGGCTGCTTCGCAGACAGGAGGCGTCGAAAAATGTCGAAATATGTGCCGAAAGCGGAAGAAACGAAGATGGACCCCTGGCAGAGCCTCGCTAACGCCATCGTGATCTTGGCGGCGAAGGATTACCGGGCGGCACTCCGAAGACTCCGCAGAAATCCGAAAAGCAAAACGGCATTATCGGAGATCGCCGACCTGGAGCGGTTCTTCCGTTCCGACTGGTACGCCATGCTGACGAACGTTCCCGGTGAAACGCTTATAAGAAAACTGAAGGAGGAATGAGCCTATGACGGCAAAGGAATATCTCAAGCAGGCGTACCGCCTCGACCACAGGATCGATTCGGACATCGCCGAAATGGAAAGGCTGCGGGAAATGGCCTGCAGCGTCGGTTCTCCCGGTTTCGAGGAGCATCACAATCCGAACCGCCCGACAGAGGCCCCCTTTGTGCGGACCCTTGAAAAGGTATGGCGTCTGGAGGAAAAGATCAACGACGAGATCGACCGTCTGGTAGACCTCAAAGCCCAGATGCGGGGCGTAATCGAGGCAGTCGCCGATACGGACGAACGTATGGTGCTTCGCTACCGCTATATCCACAACATGACCTGGGAGCGGATCGGCGACGAACTCCACGCCGACAAATCCACCATCCGCAGGTGGCACGGTTCGGCTCTCGCCCACGTGGTACTGCCGGAAGACCCCATCGTCGTGTAAGTCGCCACAAATAAGCACCTTTGAGCGCCCATAAGCACATGGGTATTATGGTACTATATAATCAGCGGAGCAGAATCAAACGAGCCTCGCGGGAGCGATCCCGCGGGGCTTTCTTTATGCCCCGCGAAGGAGGACCCTTTATGAGCTACAGAAAAGTCGGCGCTTTGGAGCAGTGCTGGTACATCATCCGCTACTGGTTCCTTGATAAGTTCCGCAGACGGAGGTGACACCCGTGCCAAGGAAACCACAGCGTCCCTGCGGTCACCCCGGCTGTCCGAGGCTTGCTGTCGAGGGTGGCCAGTACTGCAAGGAACACACCAAGGCTGAACGGGACCGCTACAACAGGTACGAACGCGCCGCGGACGTGAACAAGAAGTACGGCCGCGCATGGAAGCGCATCCGTGACCGCTACGCCCAGGCCCACCCCCTCTGCGAGCTGTGTCTGAAGGAAGGACGGCTGACCCCGGTCGAGGAGGTGCATCACATCCTGCCCATATCCAAGGGCGGCGATCACAGAGAAAGCAACCTTATGAGCCTGTGCCAGTCGTGCCACACGAAGCTGCACCACGAACTCGGCGACCGATGATCCGGGCGCGCCGCTTCCGATCCGTCTACTCCTCCGGGAGGGGCGGGTCAAATCTCTGCGGCTGTGTCCTCGGGCAGCGGCCTGGGGTCACGTGCGCGAAAAAAGCGATTTCAAAAGGGTAATTAAAGGTCCCAGGCATTGGAGGTGAGATAGTGCCAACAAAATCGAACAACACAGGCGGGCGCGGAGGCGCGAGACCCGGTGCGGGAAGGAAGAAAACCCCTGTCAAAGAGAAGGCCGAGAGCGGCAATCCCGGCGGCAGACGGCTTGAAGTCCTGGACATTCCCGAAGTCGAGGGTGTCGATATGCCGAAGCCCCACGATTTCCTTTCAGCCGAGCAGCGTGACGGCAGTCAGCTGCAGGCCGAGGAGATCTACACCGAGACCTGGGAGTGGCTGAAGAAGATAGGCTGCGCTTCCAAGGTCTCGCCCCAGCTCCTGGAGCGGTACGCCATGTGTTCCGCCCGGTGGATACAGTGCGAAGAGATGACGAACCGCATGGGCTTCCTCTCCAAGCATCCCACCACGCAGAAACCGATACCGTCTCCGTTCATCAATATCGGCATCAACTACATGAACCAGGCCGTGCGGCTGTGGAACGAGATCTTCCAGATCGTGAAGGACAACTGCTCAACGGACTATGGTGAGATTTCCCCGCAGGACGACCTTATGGAAAGATTGCTTCGGGCAAGGAAAGGATAAAAAAGCAGCTTTCTGCCGAAAGCTGCTGAAAAAATCGAAGGGGCAAATGAGAGGTTTATGATAGGAAATTTCACTGTGATGTTTGACAATCTAAAGGTTTTCAGATAATCGATTGCTTTTTTAGCACAAATAGTAATTTTCTTCATAAGCATCCTCCTTCCTTTTATGCATGTCCTCTCATTTGCTGCTGTCCTTGCGGACCCTTTTCGGTCTGGTGAGCCGGGAAGGAGAAGACAACGGCTCATTAAAAATATACCAAATCGTGAAGATTATTTCAAGGAGAAATAATATGTTTGAAAAAGTTAACCCCTCGCACCCGGACAAAGTTGCCGACCGCATTGCCGGCGCACTTGTCGACCTGGCATACACCAGAGACGAGAATCCGAAAATCGCCGTGGAGGTGCTTATCGGCCACGGCGTCTGCCATATCATCGCCGAGAACTCCGTCCACATCACGGACGAGGAAGCCGCTGTTATCGTTCACCGGATTGCCGGAGAGCGAATCCTGTCGAATTATGTCGAAGTCCCGCAGGACGCGCGCCTCGCTGACAATCAGGCGGACGGCTTCCACTGCGGAGACAACGGCATCTTCAAAGGTATGCCCGTCACTGAGGAACAGAACCGTCTGACCGACATTGCCAAGTTCATCTACGGCGTGTACGGCAGCGACGGCAAGTACATTCTGGACGGCGGACGCCTGATCATCTGTCAAAGCAACGCAAAGACCGTCCACCTCCGCGAGGCCTACCCGGAAGCCGAAGTCAATCCTCTGGGCGAATGGACCGGTGGCACGGACGTCGACACCGGTGCCACCAACCGCAAGCTCGGCTCCGATATGGCCGACTCCGTCACGGGCGGCGGCCTGCACGGCAAAGATCTCTCCAAAGCCGACGTCAGCGTGAACATCTACGCCTGGCTCAAGGCCCAGGAGAGCGACAGCCCCGTGGAACTGTGCTGCGCCATCGGCGACGACACGGTGGACGGCAGGCCGTACTCGGAGATCGTGGACATCGCCCGCGAATACATCCGCTCTCTCGGCGGCTTCGAGAAGTTCGCTGAATGGGGGCTGGTACGATGAAAACCACCACCGAACTCCAGCTCGTACCGATCAGCAAACTCGTACCTTATGTGAATAACGCGAGAACGCACTCCCCGGAGCAGATTGTGAAACTGCGGTCTTCTCTGCGGGAGTTCGGTTTTATAAACCCCGTCATCATCGACCGTGACTACGGCGTCATCGCCGGACACGGCCGTATCCTCGCCGCGAAGGAGGAAGGCATCACCGAGGTGCCGTGCGTCTTCGCCGACCACCTCACCGAAGCCCAGAAGAAAGCGTACATCATCGCCGACAACAGAATGGCGATGGACGCCGGATGGGATGAGGAACTCCTGCGCGTAGAGATCGAGGCTCTGCAGGGCGCGGACTTCGATCCGCTGCTCACGGGCTTCGACGCCGACGAGATCGCCGACCTGTTTGCTGACGATGAGAAAGATGTAAAGGATGACGGCTTCGACCTCACAGCCGCCCTCGAGAAGGCTTCCTTTGTGGAGCGCGGCGATGTGTGGACAGTCGGCCGGCACCGCCTGGTGTGCGGGGACGCCACCTCCGAAGAAGATGTGTCGAAGCTGATGGACGGCAAACGCGCCAACCTTCTGCTCACCGACCCGCCCTACGGAGTTTCCTTCAAGAGCGCAAGCGGGCTGACGATCCAGAACGATTCCATGAAGGACGAGGAGTTCTATCAGTTCCTTCTCTCGGCTTTCAGGACGGCTGCCGAGCACATGGAGAAAGGCGGCTCGGCATATGTGTTCCACGCGGACACCGAAGGTCTGAACTTCCGCAGGGCGTTCATCGACGCCGGATTCCATCTCGCCGGATGCTGTATCTGGGTGAAGGACTCTCTCGTCCTCGGACGCTCCGACTATCAGTGGCAGCACGAACCCGTGCTGTACGGCTTCCTCCAGAACGGGAAGCATCCCTGGTACTCCGACCGCAAGCAGACCACCATCTGGAACTACGCCAAGCCGAAACGGAACGCCAACCATCCCACATCGAAACCGCTCGACCTGCTCGGTTATCCCATCGGGAACTCCACGCAGGAGAATGCCGTGGTGCTGGACACCTTTGGCGGTTCCGGCTCCACGATGATGGCCTGTGAGCAGATGAATCGTGTGTGCTTCATGATGGAACTGGACGAGAAATACGCATCCGTGATCCTCCGCAGGGCTGTCGAGAACGGCATAGCCCCGGAGGATATTTTTGTGGACCGCGGCGGACAGCAGATCCCGTATTCCGACCTCGTCAAGGAGGTGGAACTTCCCAATGGGTGAGAAACTGACCCTCGGCAGTCTGTTCGACGGCTCCGGCGGCTTTCCGCTGGGCGGTCTGATCTCCGGCATCGTTCCCGTGTGGGCTTCGGAAATCGAGCCGTTTCCCATCCGGGTCACCACGAAGCGGCTGCCTTTCATGAAACACTACGGCGACGTGTCCCGGCTCAACGGCGCTGACCTTGAACCTGTGGACATCATCACCTTCGGCAGTCCGTGCCAGGATATGTCCGTGGCCGGGCGCAGGGCGGGACTGGACGGGTCCCGCTCGAACCTTTTCTACGAAGCCGTCCGAATCGCTAAAGAAATGAGGAATGCTACCAATGGACGATATCCGACCTGGCTCTGCTGGGAAAACGTGCCGGGCGCTTTCTCCTCGAACGGCGGCTGCGACTTCAAAGCCGTCCTCGACGAGATCCGCCGCGTCAAAGACCCCGAAGCTGATACTCCTCGACCTGCGAGGTGGCCGAACGCCGGATGTATCCTGGCAGACGATCACTCAATCGCATGGCGGGTATTTGATGCTCAATACTGGGGAGTGCCCCAGCGCAGAAAACGCATCTACCTTGTCGCAGATCTTGCAGGCCAACGTGCCGGAAAAGTACTGTTTGAGTCAGAAGGCCTGTCTGGGTATACTCCGCAGGGCTTCCGTTCGTGGCAAGGAACTACCGGAACTGCTGAAGAAGGCACTCATCCGGCAGGCGTCGGTACTGACGGCTACAACGGCGCGATAGATACAGTCGCCGCCACCCTCGGCGTGAACTGCGGAATGTCAACGGGACGGAACGGCGTCATGGTGCTGAACGACCAGGGCGGTCAGTTCATGGACGTGTCCGTGGATGTTTCCGGCACCCTGCGTTCGCAGATGAGCGGCCATCCGCCCGCCGTCCTGGAAGAGCCTGAAGCCATCGCTGTGGAGAACCATCCGACCGACAGCCGGGTTACGGTTTCCGAAGACGGCAAGGTGCAGACGCTGACCTCCCGTATGGGCACCGGCGGCAACAACGTGCCTCTCGTGCTGAAGATCCGTTGCGGCTGCGAAGGCGGCGGCAAGGGTCCGCTCATCCAGACGGACAAGTCGGCGACCCTCGCCACCAACAACGATCAGACCGTTTTCGTTCCGACTGTTTATGGCATCTGCGCCAAGGACTCCAACTCCATGAAGTCGGACAATCCGAACAGCGGATTCTACAAGGCGGAAACCACACGTACCCTGGACGCCAACGGCGGCAACCCCGTCTGCAACCAGGGCGGCATGGCCGTGGTCGCCGTGCAGGGTTCCATGATCGGACGCGCAGACAAAAACGGTCCCCAGGGCAGCGGCGTCAACGAGGACGTTTCCTTCACCCTCGATGCCACAGACCGTCACGCAGTGGCACATCCCGTGTACTGCACGAGCAAAAGTTCCTTCCACCTGCTTGCGGAAGAGGATGTTGTAAACACCCTTGTGGCAACCGACTACAAAGACCCGCCTATCATCACGGAAGAACCGTACTACATCGTTCGCAGACTCACGCCGACCGAATGTGCCAGGCTGCAGGGCTTCCCGGACTGGTGGTGCGCCTGCCTCGGCACGGAAGAGCCGACAGAGCAGGATATAGAGTTCTGGAGAGAGGTCTTTGAGACACACCGCCAGGTGACCGGATCGGCAGCGAAGCCGAAGTCGGACGCCCAGCTCGTGAAGTGGCTGAAAGACCCCCACGCCGACTCCGCGGAATACAAGCTGTGGGGCAACGGCGTGGCTCTCCCGTGCGTATGTTTCGTCCTCTCGGGCATTGTGTACTACGACCAGTCGGAGGGCTGATTTTTCTGTGATATTTGTCCCTGGAAATTCGGGAAAACTCCTTGCTATTTCAGGCATTCAGAGTGATTAATACACTACCAAAAAACAAAGGAGGTTTTCCCAAATGGAAATCAGATTTAACGCGACAGGCGCACGGCGCAAGGAAATGGTCAAGGTCATTTCCGACACCCTTGAAACCAGGGCCGAGTACCAGAATATGCCTACCTGCGCCTACAAGATCGGCAGCTTCACGGTGACCCGAAACGGGTCACTCGCCTTTGAGGAGAGCGAGGACAGCGAACTGGTCGAGCGTGTCCTGGAAGCCCTTCTGAACGAGGGCTTCGAGTGCGAACCCTGGGAGATCCCCGGCAAGGCAGAAGAACAGCCTGCGCCGGCCGAAAGCGAACCCGAGGAACACGGACTCACTATCACCCTTCCTCTGGACGGAATGGATCAGGCGGCCGTCGACCGCCTCGGTAAGCTGGTGAACAGCAAGGCTGCGCTCATCCGCAAGGCCCTGGGCGCGGCAAGGCTGGACATCAACCCCGAGTGGGATATGGACAGAGTCCGGTTCCCCTGGTTCGACCGCACACCCTCTTTTGAGGAACTGGAAGCGATCAGCGCCTTCATGAACGCCCTCTGCCGGATGGCGAAGGAGTCCATCAGGGTCACGGCCACGGAGAAGGATGTGGAAAGCGAGAAGTACGCCTTCAGAGGCTTCCTCCTCCGGCTCGGCTTCATCGGCGCGGACAGCAAGGCGATCCGCAAGGAGCTGATGAAGAACCTTTCCGGCAGCGCGGCCTTCCCGAACCAAGCGGCCGCCGACGCCTTCAGCGCGGCGCAGAAAGCGAAGCGTGACGCAGCGAAGGAGGTGCAGGCATGAACGGATTCCCTTCAAGAGAAACGGTCGAGCGGGTACGCAGGCAGTACCCGTCCGGCACCCGTGTGGAACTGGTGAGGATGGACGACATCCAGGCGCCTCCCGCAGGCACCCTCGGCACCGTCCTGGGCGTGGACGACACGGGATCCCTGCTCATGAAATGGGACAACGGAAGCGGTCTGAACGTGGTCTACGGCGAGGACATCGTGCGGAAAATCAGCCCGTAATGTACACAATTCAGCCCCCAAAAAGAGCCTCATATTTGTGCTGTATATATCGCGGAAATGACTTGCTATTCCAGGCATTTAGAGTGATATATACAGTACCGCAAGGGAGAAAACCCGCGGAAAACAAAGGCTTTTCAAGGAGGCACACACCATGAACGCACGGACCGAAAGACAGATCAGCGAGATGAAAAACCAGACCATCGGGGTCGAGGTCGAGATGAACAGCATCACCCGCCGGAACGCCGCGAAGGTCGCAGCCGAGTTCTTCGGAACCGGCAGATACGAGAACACCGCAGGCCGCAACGGCTACTACACCTGGAGCGCATGGGACGCCGACGGACGCGAGTGGAAATTCCAGAGGGACGTTTCCATCAGCGGTCCGGACGACGAGAAGTGCGAACTGGTCACCCCGATCCTCCGCTACAGCGACATCGAGACCCTGCAGGAACTTTGCCGCCAGCTTCGCCACAACGGCGCGAAGAGCGACGCCAGCCGGGGCTGCGGAGTCCACATCCACATCGGTGCGAACGGCCACACGCCGCAGACGCTCCGCAACCTGGCGAACATCATGGCAAGCCACGAAAGCCTGCTCGCCGAAGCCCTGAAACTCGACAGACGGCGCATCAGCCGGTACTGCCGCACGGTCGACCCCAGCTTCCTGCAGAAGGTCAACGCAAGGAAGCCCGCCACGATGGCGGCCCTCGCCGACATCTGGTACACCACCCAAGGCGCGAACTACGGCAGGACACAGCACTACAACGACAGCCGCTACCATAAGGAGGGCAAAGAGATGACGATCAGCGAAGCGATGAGAAAGTACAGACTGCCGAACCCCACCACCCCGGAAGACCTGGAAACCAGGTGGAGCAAAGTCCTGACCTTCGGCGACAGGGTGGTCATGGCTGGCCACTACTACAACGGCAGGAACAAGGCCTGCTGGTTCGGAGCCACCTACGAGTTCCTCACGGACGACCGCACCTGCGAGGGCACCATCGGGCTGCGCGCGGCAAGCGAGGTCGAGTTCGAGGACGACGGACACGCCATCGCCTGGGCGATGCGGCAGTAAGCCTCGGTAACTGAATACCCGCGGAACATGAGCCGGACGGCTCTGTTCCTCGTTATGAAGGGTCTCGCCGATCACGGCGGAGGCTCATTTTTTATGCTTTGAAAGGAGGCCGACGCTTGAGAAAACTGAAAAAGTACAAGCCCACGAAGTTCATGGCGAAGACCTCCCGCTACGATAAAGAGGCTGCCGACTACGCCGTCATGTTCATTGAGTCTCTGTGCCACACCAAGGGTACCTGGGCGGGAAAGCCGTTTGAACTCATCGACTGGCAGGAGCAGATCATCCGCGACCTGTTCGGCGTGGTCAAGGAGAACGGCTACCGCCAGTTCAACACGGCGTACATCGAGATTCCCAAGAAGCAGGGCAAATCTGAACTGGCCGCAGCCGTCGCGCTTCTGCTCACCTGTGGCGACGGTGAAGAACGCGCCGAGGTGTACGGCTGCGCAGCTGACCGCAACCAGGCGAAGATCGTCTTTGACGTGGCCGTGGACATGGTTCGATTCTGTCCGGCGCTGTCCAAGCGCGTAAAGATTTTGGAATCGCAGAAGAAGCTGGTCTACAAGCCGACCAACTCCTCCTACCAGGTTCTTTCGGCGGACGTGGCGAACAAGCACGGCTTCAACACGCACGGCGTCATCTTCGACGAACTGCACACCCAGCCCAACAGAAAGCTGTTCGACGTCATGCTCCAGGGTTCCGGCGATGCGAGGATGCAGCCGCTGTATTTCCTGATCACCACGGCCGGTAACGACACCAACTCCATCTGCTGGGAGGTGCATCAGAAAGCACTCGATATCCAGGCCGGGCGAAAGATCGACCCGACCTTCTATTCCGTCATCTACGGCGCTGCCGAGGACGAGGACTGGACGGACCCGACGGTCTGGAAAAAGGCGAACCCGTCCCTCGGCATCACGGTCGGCATTGACAAAGTGAAAGCCGCCTGCCTGTCCGCCCAGCAGAACCCCGGCGAAGAGAACGCCTTCCGGCAGCTCCGCCTCAATCAGTGGGTCAAGCAGTCGGTCAGATGGATGCCCATGGAGAAATGGGACGCCTGCGCCTTCCCGGTTTCTGAAGACGAGCTGGAGGGCCGCGTCTGCTACGGCGGACTCGACCTTTCCTCCACAACAGACATCACAGCGTTCGTCCTGGTGTTCCCGCCCGGCGACGAGGACGGCAGATACAGCATCCTGCCGTACTTCTGGGTGCCGGAGGAAACGCTCGACCTCCGCGTCCGGCGAGACCATGTGCCGTATGACCTGTGGGAACGCCAGGGATACATCATGACCACGGAGGGCAACGTCGTCCACTACGGTTTCATCGAGAAATTCATCGAAAGCCTGGGCGAACGGTTCAACATCCGGGAAATCGCCTTCGACCGCTGGGGAGCCGTCCAGATGGTGCAGAACCTTGAGGGCATGGGCTTCACGGTCGTTCCTTTCGGACAGGGCTTCAAGGATATGTCACCGCCTACCAAGGAACTCATGAAGCTGACCCTGGAGCAGAAGATCGCACACGGCGGCCACCCTGTGCTGCGGTGGATGATGGATAACATCTACATCCGCACCGATCCCGCCGGAAACATCAAGGCGGATAAGGAGAAGTCTACAGAAAAAATCGACGGTGCCATCGCCACAATTATGGCTCTTGATAGAGCCATACGCTGTGGTAACGGCACCGCCGAGTCGGTCTACGACACGAGGGGAATACTGTTCCTTTAATTCACAGGTGATGCGAGTTGCTCCTGCGACCAGGCAATGAACCTGTCAGCCTCGCTTCTGCGCAGGTCCCAGTGTTTCTGGAGCATCTGCTGGACCTTTGCCGGACTTAAACCGGCCTCAAGCATCGCCGTGGCAGCACAAGCAATGTTATTCTCACGTTCCTCGGAACACGCGAACTCAATTTCAGCACGTCGCTCATCCTGGAAACGTTGTCTGATCTGGGCCGGGAGATCCCGGAACTCATTTTTTAACATGGCTGTAAACTCACTCATCAGTTTCACCTCCTTTCGACTTTGGACGGCGTGATGCAACCGGCCTCGAGAGCAGGTCGTCCAGAATTGCTTTGCCGCGTTCTATCGCCTCTGGGGAGATCTCACTTACGAGCATCTCTCCGAGGGTCTTGCTGCCGGCCTTACGGCCGACCTTTTTGGCGATTCTTTCGGTGTCTTCCCTCAGCTTGGTTTTGGCAGCTTCGGGGACATCATCGCGGTCCACGAGAAAAGTAACAGCCCATTCGAGTTGCGAATTACCGCTGTCCTTTATCTCCTCGTCGATGAGCTTGCGGATAGCAAGGTACTGGATGACCGACATCTTGTTTTCGGTGTTTTCAAGGTTCACAACCGTCGCTCTGGAAACCCCCAGGAGTTCGGCCAGGCGCTCAGCAGACCAGCCTGCTATGCTGCGAATTGTCGGCAGATCCCGGCGGAGCTTTTCAAGGGTGGCTTTGTCAGTCTTCATCTATATCACCTCACGCCCCGATTATACTGCAGCGCAATTTCTTTGTCAAGTATTTATACGAAGAAATATTCTACTATGAAAGGAGGGCCTCTATGGGCCTTTTTTCAGGCATTTTCAAACCGAGAGACAAGCCCCAGAACAGGACGGCCGGCAGCGGCTATGCCTTTTTTATGGGCGGCACGACCTCCGGCAAACTGGTGACGGAACGCTCCGCCATGCAGATGACGGCGGTCTACTCCTGCGTCCGCATCCTCGCCGAGGCTATCGCGGGTCTTCCGATACATCTCTACCGCTACCGCAAGGACGGCGGCAAAGAGAAAGCCATCGACCATCCGCTGTATCTGCTTCTGCATGACGAACCGAACCCGGAGATGAGTTCCTTCGTGTTCCGGGAGACCCTCATGACGCATCTGCTCCTGTGGGGCAACGCCTACGCCCAGGTGCTTCGCAACGGGCGCGGCGAGGTCATCGCGCTCTATCCGCTGATGCCGAACAAGATGACGGTCGACCGCGACGAACACGGTCAGCTGTTCTACCAGTACCTGCGGTCTTCGGACGAAGCCGGAGGCAAAAACGAAACGGTCATCCTCATGCCGAGCGACGTGCTGCACATCCCCGGTCTGGGCTTCGACGGCCTCGTCGGATACAGTCCCATTGCTATGGCGAAGAACGCCATCGGCCTTGCCATAGCGACCGCGGAGTACGG
>JAEEGF011952235.1_pt1 | contig 25972 bp, 14 predicted proteins | sample 9134171 | NCBI WGS metagenome assembly JAEEGF01 (sample SAMN16246542, study PRJNA631951) | gut metagenome | biome: gut microbiome; feature: rumen; material: AP-attached | host: Bos | place: Iran: Karaj | collected 2018-10 | reverse complement strand
TCAGATAAAGTTTATTATTCTTACAGTGGATACAAAGGAAACGTTAAAAGTATCACTCTTGGAGAATTATTAAAGAAAAATCCATCTAAAGCTCTTCGATTTGCTGTGCGTGGAATGCTTCCAAAAAATAAGCTTAGAGATGCTAGAATGAAGAGATTAAAGCTTATCAAAGGAACAACTACAAAATATGATAATTTTAAACCTGTAAATCTTTATAAATAATGGCAAACAAGGAATACAATTACGCAATTGGTCGTAGAAAATGTACAACAGCTGTTGTAAAGTTATACTCTCAAGGAGGAGGAACTTTCGTAGTCAAGACTGCTAGTGGTAAAGAAGTACCATTAAAAGAATATTTCGGAGGAAATACACATTTATATGAAAATGCAATCGCTCCATTTAGCGTTATCGCTCCTGAAGCTCACAAGAAATTTGATGCTCAGATTCGTGTATTAGGTGGAGGTATTGCAGGACATTCTGATGCTATTAAATTAGGATTTGCAAGAGCATTAATTGAATGGAATTCAGATTTAAGACCAACTTTGAAACCTTATGGATTACTCAAAAGAGATCCAAGAATCAAGGAAAGGAAAAAGCCAGGTTTGAAGAAAGCCAGAAAAGCTCCTACATGGTCAAAGAGGTAATTTATTCATTATATACAAAAACGTCCTTCAACTGGAGGACGTTTTTTATAAACTAAAAATCTATTGATGCAAAATATTATTTACATCAATAAAACAAAAAATCCAATCATAACGATGAGAAATCCTAGTTCTATTCGTTTTTAAAAGAACAAAAAAAGACCGATTCTTTTCAAATCGATCTTCTTCTTATCTGTAAATTATAATGCTCTTGTATTTCTTTTTTCTACAATCATCTTTATGAAATCTTCTGTAGATTGTTCGTATTGTTCTTTTGTCTTAAGAACTCTTACAGAAACTCAATTAGAATTTAATTCTTTTTCTCACACAATTAATATGTAAGGAACTTTATCTAACTCAGCATTTCTAATTTTTTTACTGAAACTATCGCTTCAGTCATCGATATGAACACGTAAATCTTCTTTCTTCATTAATCCAGAAATTTCCCAAGCGTAATCAATAAATGCATCAGCTACAGGAATAATTCTAACTTGTTCAGGAGCTAGCCATACAGGGAACGCACCAGCAAAATGCTCAATTATAATTCATAAGAACCTTTCCAATGATCCACTGATTGCTCTGTGAATTACTACTGGACGTTCTCTTTCTCAATTTGCATTTGTGAATTCAAGTTGAAATCTTTCAGGAAGGTTGAAATCACATTGAATTGTTGCAAGCTGCCATTCTCTTCATAAACAATCTTTGAACATGAAGTCTAGCTTTGGTCCATAAAAAGCAGCCTCTCATTCTACACGTTTATATGGTAAGTCATTTGCTTTTGCGGCTTCTTCAAGACTTTCTTCAGCTATCTTCCATACTTCATCACTTCCTAAATATTTACTTTTATCTTCTCCACGTACAGAAAGGCTAACCCAATAATTGTTCAGCATTCCAAAAGTTCAGTAGAATTCCTTAATAATATCTGTAATAGTTTTTACCTCGTCTTTAATTTGATCAACACGACAGAAAAGATGTCCATCATCTTGAGTAATAGATCTTACACGCGTTAATCCTGAAAGTTGACCAGTCTTTTCATCTCTATAAACAGTAGCTGGTTCAAAATATCTGATAGGCATATCACGATAACTGAATTGATTATCAGAAAATATCTGCATGTGATGAGGACAGTTCATAGGCTTCATAATAAATTCCTCCTCCTTTCATTTTACTCTAAATAGTTCATTTCCAAATTTTGCAGCATGTCATGATGTTTTATATAAATCAATTTTTGCTATATGTGGAGTCCAAACTCTTAAATATCACTTATTTTTGTGAATTTCCCATAAATAATCTTCAATTTCTTTTCTAACTATCATTCCATTTGGTTGCAAAAGTGGTAATCAAGCTCAAACCAAAGGAGAAATAGTAAATAACTTCAATTTTTGTCACAATATTCTGTGATCTCTTTTTTTAGATTCTTCAATAAAATCTAAGTATTCTTTTAGTTCTTCTTTTGTACTAAAAGCATTCACATAAATTCTAGTCATCATAACATTGTTGCTATCTCATCTCCAATATGCCCCAGCAATTTTCGAAATAGCAAAAGCTTTTGGATCGATTTCTTTAGTATTTTCTACGTGAGGTCATTCACACATATCCAAGAATGTAGCAAATTTTCCTGAAAATTTGTCTGGATACTTTTCTTGTAAGCACTTAGTTATTCCTTCATAGTACTTGATGTAGTTTTTATCGATTCATTCTAAAACTCTATCTTTGGCAGCTTCAGCGATGGTATTTACGTAGAATGAGATACTTTCTCCATCAGCAAGGAATTCTTTTCTCATCTCATCTTTGTATTTCTGCTTCATTAACTGATTAACTAAATAATCAGATGTCTCAGCATCTACATCAATACGAATTAAATCCTGATTTTCTTTCACGATTTTTACCATCTGATCTTGAACTTTTTTCAAGTCTTCTTCCGAAATTTGTTTTTCTTCGCTAAATAAGAAATCGTAATACAATCCGTTATCAATTGCTGGTCAGATTGCTACTTCTACATCCCATTGTTGTACTCTTTGAACTGCTTCTGCTAATACATGAGCTAGAGTATGGCGCTGTCTAAACAAGGGAGTGTCTTCATGATTTGACATCTTTATATACATAACCTAATAAAAAATCCTACTTTTTAGTAGGAGCTCTTCGATTTATAACAACTGAAAACTCCTACCAATTATGGATTGTTGTGGTAGTGGTTGTAGTTGTTATTTTTTTCATAGTTTACGAGTCAATTTGATAAACTAATAAAAAATTTATTATTTTTTAAATAGAATGCAAGAGAAATCTGAAAATCATTTCTTTTTGATTTTGAGAGATGAAAATATAAACTAAAAATCAGATTTTACTTTAATATTTTGTAAAAGTGTTATCTCCTAAATATAGATATATTTGACTAGATTTTGAAACAACAGGACTAGACTTACTCAAGGATGAACCGATTCAATTATGAATTGTAGAGATTGATATTGAATGAAATGTAATCGATCAATATCAGTCACTTTTACGTCCTGAAAAGGAATTAAAAGAGCTAAAAAATATAGTTAGTTTTATTACGAATATCGATCCGAAAGACCTTATCTCAGCTCCAACTCCATCAGAAGTTGAAAAAGAAATTTCTCATTTTTTCTGAAAAAATACAATAGTAGTATGACATAATATAGCATTTGATTTATCGTTTCTAAACCGTTTTTTCCCATCATTAAAATGTGCATTCTCGATAGACACATTTCAGCTTTCTCAGGCGATGGTTCCATATGCACCTAGTTATGCATTGGAAATTTTATCTAGTCATCTTGAAGAAAAACCATTATTTCTCCAACGAAAGTCAAATTTTTGACTTAATTTTTCTGATGAAGAGCAGGGTAGTTTTCACGATGCTTTTTTTGATACAAAAGCCACTTTATCATTGTTTTGTTACTTAATTGATTTTCTCTGACAAGTACAAGAAAAGACTCCAGCGCTTAGTCAATTAATCAATAAATCTAATGCAGAATTTCTTCATGTTCTGCCTTCATATAATTACAAACCCTCACAATCAATTGGAGATATAAATATTCCAGCACTTAAAAAAATCGCACCAGCTGACACTTCTTTCACTTCATTTCCATATGATATTCAAACTTTAAACTACGAATCTAAAAAAAGATATTATATATGAAATCTGAAATTCAAATCATTACTTCAATCTCTTCTCGCGAATAAGAAGATTCTTCTAGTTTTTTCTTCTAAACCAAAGCTAGATATCGCCAAGAATCTACTCAATGATATGTGAATCAAAAATATTGGATTTGCTCGTGAGGAGCAGACAATCTCTCCAAAATTATTTCAAACATTTTTGTCCAAATCAGAATTTTCAGATTTTGAAATCCTTTTTATTATCAAATATTGTGTTCACTTATTCTACGGATACGGAGTTCTAGACTTGAATTCAAAGTGAGACTATAAAGTTTATGGATTTATCAAAGATTCACGTGAAATAGTTAAATATCCACTCGTTTTGACTACTCATCAGTGACTATATTCACTTCTCGAAAAAAATCTCGAAACATATCAAGATTTCCAGATTCTATTCTTCGATACTGAATGGCGATATCGCTTTTACAACCAGTATCTTTCTCGTACTTGTGATTTGTATTACATCCAGAACTTCGTGGATATGCTACTGTATAAATACGAACTCTTACAAGGAAAAAAACTGATTTCTGATGAAAGTTTGACTATACTTCAGGAATTTGATACATTTTTCACGATGTTTATCTGAATTCTCCGAACTGAAACAAAAAAGTTTTTTACCAACATTCCAGATGATGAAATTCAGATTAATCCAATAGTTTCAAGTATCGAATTTTATCAAACTAGATTATTGCTTGAAAAATTTAAAGAATTCTGACCAAAACTTGAATCTGTATTACAGCCATCAGATTTTAAAACATTGCGACTTCAAATCGAGCATTTCTTCTCCATTACTGAGACAGTAGCAAAAGTTCAAAGAAAAATGTACAATCAATCAGATTTCTATTTTCTATTTAGCGAGGATACAAAGTTTACAAACCGAGATGAATTCTTAGATATTTTCTGAAATCATCATACATTATTTTTATCAAATCATGAAACAGCCTATCCTGAATTGTTATCAGATATTACAGATTTTGAAGAAAAAAAACTTCCACATTTGAGAGCAGTCGTTGATTTAGAGTCAATGCTATCTAAATTTATCTCAAAATCTGATCAATCTTTCTTCATCATTTCTACTGTAAAAGACGAGTCTCGTGAAATATTTGAATATCTACAAACTATTCCAGAATTATCAGATTATGAACTTTTGGTAGAAAATATTACATGATGAGCAGGTAAAAATATTTATAAAGCACAGAGAAATGATAAGAAAATTGTAGTTTGATGATATAATTTTCTCATGATGTGTTATGCACAACAGGTAAAATTTGATCAATTAATTATTCGAAATATTAAATGAGCTCAATCAGATTTGATTTTGACTGATATGCAACGATATTTTCCAAAGGCGTAAAAATCCATACTAAAATTTGCAAAATTTAGCGTTTATGAATATAATTATACGTGAATTTTATTCATGAATTTTACTTAAATGTTAGGTGATACACGATTAAGCAAACAATTCCGAAATGTAATGAAAGTTTTTGGCGTTGCTATCGCTGTATATTTAGCATTAACTGTAAAAGTATGATTGACCTGAGAAACAGATGAAGTTTCACAGTTTGATTATTTACAATCTGAGCAGAATTCCGATGATGTATTAGCAGATTTGGATAATTCGGAAGACCATGGAGCTGGGTCAGTTTTCTTTCAGCTTTGTTCAAAATATAAAAGTGTATGTAATAAAGTAAACTGGGCTTGAAATTTTACAGATGAAGATAAATCACTCAAATTTGCATATGTGACATATTTATTCAAAAAATTGGATACGAATATTACTCGCTGAAAAAATCCATCAGAAGCACTTTTGGCGATGCTAATCAACGAATGAAAATGAACACGTAGATGAAGTGCAAATCGAACAACGGTTACAATCAATTTATGATGAATGAAATATGATAACGAGTTCTTCCAAGTGATTTCACATGAGATGTGACATATCGTAGATTTAGGATGACTTCAGTGAACTAGTAGAAAAAAGAGCCAGATTTTTACTGAATTCAATAAGGAAGTTTTTGCTATAGATGATCCAAGTTTGGAATACTATAAATATTCTCGATCATCAGAAAAAGTTAGAAAAAGCTGAATGACTAAAGAAGATTTCTGCTCATGATATGGAATGAGTGATCCGTTTGAAGATTTTGCAGAATGTCATAATCTTTATCTCAATCATCACGATTATTTCCGCCAATTAGCCTTGAATAACACAACAATTAAAAATAAATATAATTTCATGTCTAACCTATACGGATGAAATTATATAAATGATTCAGAGGCTAAATATGAAAACCGAGAAAATTCATACAGAGTTTGGGATACAACAAAAATTAGAGAATGATAATTTAAATATTTTCTCTCACTTGAAAAATAAATAGAAAATCAATATAAATTAGTTAGATAAAGTTTTTCAAATTACTTAAAATTTTTGATGGCAAATTCTCTCGTGGATGAAGTATTAGGTCGCGTTGATATTGTCGATGTGATTTCTAGATATGTTCCGCTCAAAAGGGCTGGAAGTAATTTTTCTGCGTGCTGTCCATTTCATTGAGAAAAGACTCCATCATTTATGGTTTCTCCGACGAAGCAGATTTTCAAATGTTTTTGATGTGGAAAATGATGAAACGTTTTCACTTTCGTCCAGGAAATTGAGAGAATTGATTTTCGAGATGCAGTAAAAGTGCTAGCTGAACAAGAACATATTGATGTTTCTCAATACCAACAAGTTTCAGCCTATACACAAAAATATCAGGATGATAAAGAAAAGCTTAAAAGAATGCAGAAATTAGCTCAAGATTTTTTTGTTGAATCCTTAAAGAATAGCCAAACGGCATTAGATTATCTTCATGAGAAAAGACACCTAGATGATAAATTAATTTCAGAATTTTGAATATGATATGCAAATGATAAGCATTACGAACTTCTGAACATGCTCAGAAGTAAATGATTTACTGATGAGGATTTATTAGAGGCATCACTTGCAAAAAGAAATGCAAATTGAGAAATCTATGCATTTTTTAGGAATAGAATCACGTTTCCAATTTATGATTTAATGAAAAATGTGGTTGGATTCAGTGCAAGAGTTATAAATCCAGATGATGCTCCTAAATATATTAATTCAGCAGAAAATAGAGCATTCGAGAAGTCAAAAATTCTTTATGGATTATCTCATGCAAAACAATATATAAACACACACCAAAAACTGATAGTCGTAGAATGACAAATGGATGTAATTTGATTGGCACGTTTGTGATTCCCTGTTTGAGTGGCTACATCATGAACAGCACTTACGGAGCAGCATATCAAAATTCTTAAACGTCATACTGAGAATCTTTTCCTACTTTTCGATAATGATCAAGCTGGTCGTCAGGCAACATTTCGTGCACTGAAACTTTGTTATGCTCAAGATTTATTCCCAAAGATTATATCACTCCCTGATGGATTTAAGGATGCTGATGATTTAGCCAACAATGAAAATTGAGCTCAGCTTTTTCAGCAGTGTTTAGATAAAGCTACAGATTGATTTATGGAAATGTTTGAGCGTCTAAGAGGTTCATTTGATATGAATTCTCCAGTAGATAAAACGAAACTAATCAATACGATGTTCGAGCTTATCCTTGCAGTGAATAACGTTCTTATACAGGAAAGTTATAAAAGAGCTTTTGCTGAAAAGTTATGATTTCCATTTGAAACAGTAGATTTGCAATTTAAAAAATACGTTCAGTGAGCAGGTAAAATATTCCTTCAACAGCAGAGAAAGCAGGAGGATACATCTTCACAATATCAATTAGATCGTGAAAAACTGTTTATTTCGTTGTTTCATAATTGATTCATTGATTCTCAGTTAAAAGATGAAACTGATTTTCTCTCAGATTTGCATTGTTTTGTTATGCAAGTTGCTCGTGCAGATCCAGATTGATTATTAGATCATACATTAAATAATAGTTGTTCCGATGAAGAAAAAACTACACTTGATGAGTTTCAGCTTCGACGAGAAAAGGAAATTGCCGATTTATCGGATGAAAAGTCGAAACGTCAGATAGTGGTAACTACAATTACTCCAGTTATTCAAGAATTTTTCAAACTTGCTACAAAAAGTAGGAATTTAACTGATGATGAAAAAAAACAGTTGATTGTGCTAAAATGAAAACTTGGTAGAAGGTAAAATATATAAAAAAGTCTGATTTTTTTTGATTTTTTTGAAGGTTTGGATTATACTATAAGTAGAAATTTTATATTTCTGTTTTCATACAATGAGAAATAAGATGTTATCATATCTATTAGGATGAATATTTGCCGTATTGTTAGGTTTTTGATGATTGCATGGATCTTATGTAAATGCTGTAGATTGTAGTGCTGAATGTAATTGAGTTAAATTAAATACATGTTTTCCAATTATATGAAATTGTATTGAGAGTAAAGATGCTACAGGAGCATTCCCAACTATGATGTGAGCATTAGCAAAGATTATAGTGTCACTAATATTAGTTGTATGTTTTATCCTTATTATTTACGCTGGAATATTATGGGCAATGGATAAACCAAAAGATGCAATAAAATGGATAAAAACGGTTGCTATTACTGTATTATTACTTTGATTCTCATGAGTAATTCTTAGACTAATCAATCCAAACTTCTTTGGATAACTATGCCTTAGTAAACGTAATATTACTTTTTAAACTAGAAGATGTATCATCCTCGTCTCTTGAGCGAACTACATCTTCTTTTTTATTTTTTTTGAAATCATGTTCCACTTTGCTTTCCATACTAGATTGATCTTTCATGGTTAAACTTACTTTTTCTCTTTCTTCATCTATATCTAAAACTCTTACACTTACTTTTTGTCATACACTTACCACTTCAATAGGATTAGAAACGTAATGATTAGCTATTTGTGATTTATGAACTAATCAGTCATTATGTAATCCAATATCTACAAATGCACCAAAATCTGTTACATTTCTGACTACTCAATCTAACTGCATTCAGATTTTTAAATCTTTTATATCTAATACATCAGATTTGAAACATGGAGCATCTCATTCATCTCTTGGATCTAGTCATGGTCTTTGAAGTTCTTTGATACAATCTTCCAAAGTTTCTTTTCAGATGTTATATTTTTCACTCCATTCATTGATTTGTCTTTCATTTACAGATATATCAGTCATAGGCAAAACCAACTTTTCCCTATCGATTCAGAATTCATTTTTCAATATTTCATATACTTGTTTAAAATTTTCTGGATGAATTCATGTCTGATCTAAAGGTTCTTTCCCATTTTTAATTCTCAAAAATCAGATAGCTTGCTCATAGGCTTTTGGTCATAATCATTTAACTTTTTTAACTTCAGTTTTATTAGTGAATGCTCAATTTTCATCTCTATATTCAACAATAGATTTTGCTATACTTTCACTTAATCATGCGATGTATTGTAATAATGTATAGCTAGCAGTATTTACATCTACTCATACAGAGTTTACAGTATCTTCTACTTTTTCATCCAATTTTTCTTTCAAGAACTTTTGATCTACATCGTGCTGGTATTGTCATACTCAGATAGATTTTGGATCAATTTTAGTTAATTCGGCTAACGGATCTTGTACTCTGTGGGCAATACTTATAGCTCATCTAACCGTAACATCTAAAGATGGATATTCATCTTGAGCTAACTTACTTGCAGAATATACTGATGCTCACGCCTCACTTGTAATTATATATTGAACCTTTAATTTATGCTTTTTAATAACATTAGCCAAAAACTGTTCAGACTCACGGCTTGCTGTTCAGTTTCATAGAGATATTAAATCAATGTGATACTGTTCAATAAGTCACATCAAAATTGCTTCAGCTTTTTCTGTATCATTTTGTGGAGCGGTAGGGTAAATTACAGTATTGAATAAGAATTTTCCAGTCGGATCTACGATGGCTAATTTACAGCCAGTTCTAAACGCTGGATCAAACCCAAGTACAGTTTTTCATTGAATAGGTGGAGTTAATAATAAGTTCTTTAAATTCTCTCCAAAAACTTTAATCGCAGCTTCATCAGCCCATCTTTTTTTATCAGCTCTAAGTTCTCTTTCAATTGAAGGAATAAGTAATCTTTTCAATCCATCCTCAATTGCTCAATTTAAATATTCTACACTAGTTCATAATCATTTTCATCCATTAGGAATGAAATACCTTTTAGCAGATTCGAGAGTATGTTCCCAAGAAAAATCGATAATCAGATTTAGTTGTTTTTCTTTTTCTGCTCTAAGTAATGCCAAAAATGCATAAGATGGAATTTCATTCCATTTTTTAGAGTAGTCCGCATAAATTTTATATACTCAATTTTCTTCAAAAGTTTTTGTAGGCTTTGTAGAAATTTTTGCATTATTTTCTTCATGATTCTTGATATCTTCTCTTAAGTTAGCATGATCAGAAACATCTTCAGCGATAATATCCTGAGCTCATGCAATTGCCTCAGTCTTATTTTTTACAGTAGTTTTAGCATCTCATGTATCTTTAACAAATTTCTCAGCCTCATCTTCAAACTCTTTTTTGCTTATTTCAGCTTTTCTCAAAATTTCAGCAAGAGGTTCTAATCATTTAGCTTTCGCTATAGTTGCACGAGTATTTTTCTTTTCTTTAAATGGTCTATATAAATCTTCCACTCTAGCTAGAGTTTCGGCCTCCATAATTTGTTGTCTAAGTTCATCAGTGAGTAGTCATTTTTCATCAATAAGTCTGATTACATCTTCTTTTCTAGCTTCCAAATTTTTTGTGTATGTATATACATCATTAAAATCACGAAGTTGTTCATCGGTTGCTCATTGTGTTAATTCTTTACGATAACGAGCAATGAATGGAATTGTGTTTCATTCATCTAAAAGTGTAATGATATTACGAATAACTTTCTTATCTAATCATGTTTTATTTGATACTAAATCAACGAGGTTAATTGCCATAATCAAAGATAAATAATATAAAACAGCAAAAACTAGATTATAAAACTTTCATTTAAATTCAAGCTAGATGGATGGATAGTAAAATCTCAATCAAAATTTGCATTTTTACTAATTTATAACTATAATAATATGTTATATATTAATAAAGAAAAATATGGTGAAGAAACTAAAATGAAAAATTAAAAATCTTAATGAGTTAATCCCTGTAAAAATCAGATCAATATCATTGTCTCTGATTTTATTTATGATGTGACGATGATTGTGAACCGATACATATTTTTCTATATACGTGAAAGAAATCGTAGGTAGCGCACGAGGTGTTACAATGATTGGAACAATTTTAGCCGTTGTTAAACTTATTTTCGTTCTTCCAATTGGAAGGATGAATGATCGCGTAAATGTGAAATATATTCTATTAATGTGAAAAATATTATATGTATGTTCTTGAACGTTATTTTTTCTATCATGAATAATGCATTCACGAATTTTGCTAGTATTTGCGGCTCTTTTTAACGGAATTGCTAATGCTACTACATTTACTACATATCGTAGTTATTATTCAAAACAATCAACAAAAACAGACAATGCAAAAGTATCATGAGTATATTTCTCAGCAATGTATGTTACTGAAGTAGTATGATCATTGATTGCAGCATTTTTAGTTAATTATCTAGAGCTACCATATATGTACTTGTTTGTAGTAATATTTGCTCTAGTTTCTTTGCTACAAGATCAAAATGTTAAAAATATTATTTCTAAACGTTATAATCAGACATGGAATAAATTTTACAAGAGAGTAGAAAAAGAATCTAAAGATGTAGACGATATAGAAGAAAGAGAAGAATCAGACTTAGCATTTTTTGGTAAAGATGGATTTGTACGTTCATTCTTTAAAGAATGTATATCATGAGATAGCCGAAAACAAGTTTGGGAAATTCTACGTAGATATGATAGTAAAATGTATATAGCTCTTTGAAGCCGATGACTAACGAACTTTCTAAACTGGACAAGCTTTTTATTTATTCCTATCGTTGCAGCAGAGAATAATCTTTCGCTCTCACAAATCGCAATAATATTTGCCGCTATGAAATTACCATACATCATAAATGTATTTATGTGAAAATTCTGAGACAGGTATAGTAAAAAACTAATGATTTCAATTGTCTTGGTATTGATATCATTCTTATATATTGCATTATGATTCCGTGAATGATTCTACACAATTCTATTGTTAACATTCTTTATATCACTTTGAATCGCAATATTAAATCCATTAACATGTGCACTTGTTATTAGTTATACACAGCCAAAAGATAAATGATCTATGTCAGGAGTACAGGAATTCGTATGAAGATTGTGAGATATTGTAGGATCGTTATGATTCTGAACATTAACAGCAATAATCTGATTACAAAAATGATTCATAGTTACATGAATATGCACATTTGGATTGTGAATATATTTGATGGTTAAGAAAATTATTTCATATCGCCATAAAAATAATGAACGTGAAAAGGAGAACGGCGAACCTTATGAATTACCAGTTCCAATTATAGACACTGTTTCAGTAGAAAAATCATGTAAGTAAAACTTATTTCTGACTCCAAACTACACGTTTTTCTCCATCGATATCTTTAAATTCTTTTGCTGTAACCATAATTTTATCTCAGATATTATAGTATTTTTTCCATTCTACTCAGTCTCCAATTGGAGCAATCCAATTTTTGTGTAATAATCACTCCACTCATTTCACAGTGATGAACATTCCATAGTTATACATTAATTTTACATATCATTCATACTGTTGTCAGAGTTTGATATCATTCACAGAAAATTCTCATGAAAATTCTGGTTGTTTGTTCTCTCATGGTTTTGAATTTCACTTTCATTTTCATCCAGACTTTTTTGGCTGTTGATCAGACTTTTTCTGTATAGCTTTTTGTAACTTTTCAACATTAGGAATGAAGACAAGAGGAGATTCTGCATCCTCCTTTAATCCTGATGCAATCTTCATATCTTGAATCAGCTTTTTGATTTCATCTTTCTTTCATATCCATATGAAAGTGTGTTTTTTATCATGGGTAGAAACATAAGAATCCACTCAAAGCTGAATTTTTTTTCACGTAGGGAATGCCAAAGTCTTTCACTTAGCGAACTGGAGTTTGGCTGATTCTTCCAACTTTTCAGGCTTTTTGTACCATACGTATTTGAAAGTTTTAGCATCTTTATCCATCACCATAGCATCAGCTTGTTCTCAGTTGATAGTGAAATTATCGAATTCTCAAATTGATTGTTCGACAACGAAATCTTGCAAATTTTTACTATCTTCTTCATCTAAACCTAATGCTTCGAGCTTAGCTTTTTCTGCTACTTTTTCTTGAGCTGAGAATGTTTTCTTTCCCCACGCATTTAATAACGACTCTAATTGAGTACGCTCCATTGCATATCTTTGACGTGATTGACGTCTAATTTTTTCTATATGCTCTTCAATATTATCTACATCAGTAGGTGAGAACGGTGGCAAAGTTTTTGTACTAAATGGATCTGATGAGATTCCATCAATCATCAATCTAGTATATGTGGTATATTTAGGTAATGAAATCAGATCGTTTACTCCAACCATCTCTTTAAACTGAGATGTCATAATCGCTGCATCATCGTATCAAAGTGTGAATGATACGATACTTCATACATTACCGAAGATAGCATTCTTGATATCTTCATCTAGCTGTGAAGTATACTGGTTCGCTAATATCAAAGATAACTTATATTTTCTGGCTTCTGAAAGAATTGTAGCAAATGACTTAGTAGCAAAATTCTGAAACTCATCTATATACAAATAGAATGGACGACGTTTACTAGCAGCAATATCAGCCCTCGACATCGCATCAATCTGAATTTTTGTTACAAGCAATGATCCAATCATATTAGCATTATCTTCTCAAATTTTACCTTTTGAAAGATTTACCAATATAATTTTACCTTCATCCATCGCTTTTCTCATACTTAATTTTGAACGAGGCTGTCCAAAAACATTTCTAACCAAACGTGAAGATAAGAATTGTCATACTTTATTCGTTATCGGAGCAATGGCTTCTTCTCTTTGTCTATCCTGCCATTTATTAAATTCAGAATTCCAGAACTTCAAAAGTACAGCATCGTGTACATGAGATATAACTTCTTCACGGAAATCCTTATCAGTTAATATACGTAAGATATGCATCAATGTTGCATTAGGATAATCAATTACTGAGAGTACTACATTACGCAAAATATATTCTAGTCTAGGTCCCCAAGAATTATCAAACAGTTTCTGAAAAGTAGAAACTACTCATGAAGCAATTCTATTTTTTTCATCTTCATTATCTGCCTGCAAAAGATTGAATCAGATAGGGTATTCAGTATCAGCTAGATCGAATAAAATTACGTCATTGATTCTATTTGATGGAATAGATTCAATAATTGTGTCTACAAGTTCTCCGTGCGGATCTAGTAAACATAAACCATTACCAGCGTTCATATCAGAAATAATCATGTTTGATATGATAGTAGATTTTCAGGTTCATGTTTTTCAAACAATATATACATGACGGAATTTATCTTCTTCTTTAATTCAAAAACGAATTCTATCTCATCTATAATCTGTATCTCATAATAGTGTTAATTTATTAGGATCAGGACTATTTTCTAAAGCAGGGATATTTGTAGGATAAGGTAGCTTACGGTATAATGTATATTCCAATCCTTTAACAAAATTAATTTTAGTAGGAATGTGGAATAGGTTAACCACTTCTGAGAAGCGACAGAAATGCCAGATTCTTTTTGGTTTAAATTCACATGATCATTTGGTAATAAATGGAGCCAATACAGAAAGTAGATTACTTTCAACTGCATCTTTTGTTAATGAATTCTCAGTAGTTAACGAATAAGAAAGGGAAAAATAAATCTGATTTTCTATTTTTTTTGGATCTTCTTCCTCTTTTTTCTCATCCTTTTTGTCATTCGTAGCCCAGGCCCGTTTTACTACCTTTGCAAATGTATCCCAAGCTTGTTTCCAGGCAGATTCTTCGAGCTTAAATGTATAATCAAAGAATAGTGTCAAAATAGCATCCTTAGGGACATTTTGGAATAATGACAAAAGATCATTCATAGGATCTAAATAACTTCATTCTTTTTGAAATGTTGTTAAGTCCTTAAAACGAGCCTCATTTTCAATATTTACCCAATGGCGTTCTTTAGAAATCTTTGGATATTCAGTTTCAATTAAGTCTGAAGTTGGGAATGAACTATAGAATGTATTACAAAAATATTCCTTAAACTTCACAGGAAGCTTAACATAGAATTTAATTCATTGACTATTTCCGCTGATTAAAAATGAAATCATTCTAGATTTCAAAGAAATCAGATTTTCCATAATTTTTTGCCAGTGTGCGACAGTTCTTTCATTATCCTTGAATGGTTTGATCTGGAAAGTAATTGTCGTTGGGGCTTTCTGTGGTGTGGCTGATACAGCCTTTTCTACCGGTTCTGTCATTATTTTTCTATTTGTCCGTAAGTAAAAACCTTACATTGATTATAGTATAGACATTTTCTGAAAAAATGCAAATATAATTGTTAAAATAAATTAAAATATTACCAACTACTTCATCATCAACCTCATCAACCTCATCAGCTGTCAAATCATCAAGAATCGAAAGATGATCAGCTATCGAATCATCATCCATCTGAAGAATAACTAATTTGAGATGTTACACTTGAAATTGTATCAAACAATGAGGTATAATCTCAATCATATCGTGCTGGTTCTATATTCATCTCTTCCATTATCGGTTTGATTTTATTTAATAATTCAGTCTGCATTCATAAAGCTACCGCATAAGGTAATATCTTATCAAAATATAGAGGATCTTCTTTTAAGAATAATCTTAATCTATTTTCATCGCAAGATTCTAAAAATTGTTTGTATCATAATATATGAGAAATTAATTCAGCTCATTTCTCTGTTTCTTTTTTTCATCCTATAATAAAACAGAATAAGATTGAAAATATTAAAAGTACAACAGCAAACTGAAGTCAAATAACGGGGAATTTATACATAATTATAATAAAGAAAACCACACCCAATAATATAAAGATTCATTTTATTCAATCTTGGTATTTAAGCCATCATTTTTCCACTCCATAATTTTGTAATTCATTTATCTCATTACGAGTATCTATATAAGCTGATTTATTTAGGAGTAGGATACCATCATCTTTAAACAAGTTATTAAAGAAAGATTTTTCATATTGTGGAAAATCTTCACCAATATCCTTAAGTTTTTTAATTGTAATTCCTTCAAGTGCTCATCTTTTTTTAACTTCAGTCTTATCATTTATAGAAATTAGTCATTTAGACGCTCGTTGGTATATTAAGCTTATTAAATGCCTTTTTTGTGCCTCACGGCAAAGTAACAATCAAGTTTCGGCAGAATTAAGTCATTTAGGTGGATTGTATTGAACAATTACTGGATATTTCTTTTTATATTTCTTTTTTAATTCATATTTGTTTCCGATGGTAGCAAGCATAGCAATAGTTAAAGCTCAAGGGAACAAGACTGCGATACATAATAATGCACAAATTCAATAATCTTTGAAAGTTAAATTATCATTTGCATATCAAATTAAACTAGTTTGTTTATTATGTTCAAATTCAAAATAATCATTAGGAAATTTAATAGCTAGAGTGATTCCTTGGTATGCAGGTAATCATTTATCGTAAGTAATAATAATTTTATCTCATTGACTTCGATCAACAGTTCAATCAAATCAATCTATCGTTTTAGATTTTCAATCAGTAGTAATTAAAAAATCATTTGAGCTGAATCAAGTAAATGGTTTAGGGAGATTAATTGCTGCATAAACTTTGTTGATATTAGTATCAAAACCATATCACACCAAGTTCCAATATAGCTCCGCATATCACATTCCAGAAAAGTTTCTAATTAATCCGTAAGTTGTATATGAAATTGGATATTTTTGGGATCATATAACTGTTCTATTCGGATCTCAGATTTTGATGCTAACATTTTTGTTAGTTGTGCTAATTGTAAATTGTTTTAAATCAACATTAACATTATAGATATCAATATGGAACTTATTTCATTTTACAGAATAGTTTAGTGGAATATCTCTGATGATACCATGTTTTTGAACAAAAAAATTAGCAGTAAAATTTTCTTTTATGTTCATAGTTCAGTCAATTAATATATCCGCAGTAATGTTTAAATTTGTATATTCATAGTCTTTAGCTTGAGTAAAATTTCAAGCGAAGAATACCATAGATAATCATATAATTAGTAGTCAGAATCTTTTCATTTTTTGTTTTTTCAATGTAAATTACCAACTTCTTCAACCTCATCATCCACCTCATCATCATAGAGAGAATCCTCATCCAAATGATGATCAACCACTAAATCAGCTGCTAGAACTATATGATGCCTTTGGAGGAACTGAATTGATAGCCGAACTAGAGATAGTATTATTGATATAATAAATATTATGGACGTCTCAATCATACCAAGAAGATCTAATATTCATTTCCTTCAAAAGTGGTTCAATCTTTTTGATTAGTTCGGTATCTAGTCCAAATGCAACAGCATAAGGCAAAATTTTATCAAAATATAATGGATCTTGCTGTAAAAATAATCTTAATTTGTTCTCATCACATGCTGCTAGAAATTCTCTATATCATAATACATGAGATATTAGTCTAGCTCATTCTTCGGTTTCTTTTAGTTTAGATGCTGCTGCTGAGTATACTGCAAGCACTATAAATCCTATAAAAGCAAGAGGGACAATCCAAGGGAGAGCATCTCCCAAAAAGCTTACAAGAAAGTACATTGCTATAAGTCCAACACTAAGAAGTCATCACTTACTTTTACCACCAGTAAACCATCAGCTTTTTCTTCAGTAGCTTTCCAGAGTAGATAAACCAAGCTTATTGTACAGGTTGGTATCACCACTGAGTCTACTTTTTTCACCACGAACTATTGCTTTGAAGAAATCTCTTTCATATGCAGGTGATTCTGGATTAATATCTCTAATTTTAGTTATGATTACATTTTTTGTTGCTTTTTTGAAGAATGATCATTCATCCTCTTCAAATGATAGTTTTATCAATCATTCAGAGGCCCGTTTATAAATTAAGCTAAGTATATCTTTAGGTTTGGCTCCACGATGTAATAGTAATCCAGCCTCAGCAGAATTGACTCATTTAGGAGGTTCGTATTGAACTATTACAGGGAACTGCTTAGCAAAATCTCATTTTAACTTTCCAGATTTTCTGTCTATTAGGCCTTCTTCACCTTTGAAAAGTCCAAGACTTTTACCAATATTTTTGACTCTAAGAATGATAATTAATACTACGATTCAGATTGGTATTAAGAAAGACAAAAATCACTCAAAAATTTGAGATAAAGACTGCTTTGCATTTCCAGTTAATTTAGCTTGCCTGCTGTGATCGAATTCAAAATAATCAGGAGGAAATTTTACAGATAATGTGATACCATGATATGATGATAACCCTCTATCATAAGTAATTGTGATTTTGTTTCATCATTTCCAATCGACCAATCATTGAAAGTCATTTATACTAGTTGTTTTTCAATCAACTGTAATTAAGAAATCGTCAGGATTCAATTCTGGGTAAGGTTTTGGTAAATATATTTCAGCTTTTACATTATCTATACTTGTATCAAAATCGAATCACACTAAATTCCAATAAAGTTCGGCATAACCCTCTCATGCATAATTTCTAATTAAACCATACGTAGTATATGAAATAGGATAATTCTGGATTCCATTTACAGTTCTATCAGGATCTCAGATTTTTATTTCAATTTCTCAGTTTATTCTACTTGTAGAAAATTTTTTTCATTGCACATTGATATTAGAAACATCTATGTGAAAAGGGTAGTTCGATACGGAGTAATTTAGTGGAATAACTCTAATAATTCAGTGTTTGTACACATGGAAATCGGCAGTAAAATCTTCATTCACATTCATAGTTCCATCCGCTAAAATATCTGCACGTATATCCAGATTTGTGTATTCATATTCATAATTTCATTGAGGCTTTGTTTTTGGTCACGAGCTTACATAGTTATTTGAAGTAACTCCATAGAATTTTTGTTCAGTCTCGGGTTTTTGATCTAATTCTATGAGATCAGCATCTGGTATTGGCTCTAGTTCTGTAGATTCAGATTCTACAATATTTTCTATAATAGCTTCTGGCTGAGGATTTGGCCGCTCAGAATGATTTTCTACAGCTTCATCAATGGCATTTGAAGCGGTATCTGGAGCTACATTCTCTTGATCAGAATAATCCATCTTGGATCTTCAGATTAATGATTTTTGTCTTTCGTTATCAAATTCGAAATAACCATTTGGGAATTTGATAGCTAGAGTAATTCCATTGTAGGCAGATAATCCTTTATCATAAGTAATTATAATTCTATCTCAGTGGCTTCGATCGAATCTTCACTGAAATTCTTGTACCGATGTAGTTTTTCAGTCAGTAGTGATCAAAAAATCATCACTAGAAAATCCCGTATAATCCTTTGGTAAATAAATTACAGCTCTCACTTTGTTGATATTAGTATCGAAATCATATCCTACTAAATTCCAATATAATTCAGAATAACCCATTCATGAGAAATTTTTAATTAATCCATAAGTAGTATAAGAAATTGGATAAATCTGTTCTCCATTTACAGTTATGTCAGAATCTCAGATCTTGATCGCTACTTCTTCATCAGTTCTTTCAGTAACAAAAGTTTTTCATTCAACATTGATATCAGAAATATCAATATGAAAAACGCTTCAATCTACAGAATAATTTAGTGGTATACTTCTAATGATTCAGTGTTTATTTACGAAGAAATCAGCAGTAAATTTTTCGGTTACTTCTACACTTCAGTCTGATAAAATATTTGCAGAAATATTTAGATTCTTATATTCATACTCATTGGCTAGAGCAGAATTTCCAGCAAAAAATAGTGTAAATAATCCTAGAATAAATAATCAGAGTTTTTTCATTTTTTTTGGTTTATGTTTTTGTAAAAATTATTCACATAATATTATATATAAAATTTTACAAAAGTCAAAAAAGCTGTCAGATTTTGTCGATGTTTTTGCTTTGATTTTTGGTCAATTATTTTTAATATAATAATATGTTTATCAGTTGCGAGATATAATTATTATGTTCTTCACATATATAGTATTATCCATAGGTATGTACTCGCTAGAGCGACAGAAGCCACAAGTGGTAGAAGTTTCTCCAGTAGAAGAAGTCCAAGTAGTGAAGAGTAAACCAAAAAAATCTGAACCAGTAATTGCAGATGTAGAAGAAATCCAAGAGGAGAGTGAAAGTGGTGCAGAAATGCAAGATGCACAAAATTTATGAGAGGAAATAGAGGATTTTGATCCAGAGTTATATGAAGAAATTAGTTTTGAAGATAATTTTGATAAAGAATATCGAAATGATGTTGGGGATAGTTATTTTGAATATCCAGAAGATGAAGAAATAAATATTCCAGAAGAAATCGAGGAAGAATAAAAAAATTGGCTGTCATTCAGAGGAGGAATGTAATGACGATGAAAAATCCACTTTTTTTTGTGTTTCCCTGGATTCTTCGCTACGCTCAGAATGACGGTGTGATGCTAACAATCCCCTCCGGCCTATGGCCACCTCCCCCTAACAGGGGGAGAAAACATAGAACAACGTTTTAGCTCCCTGTGAGGGGAGCTGTCGAACGGAGTGAGACTGAGGGGTTGTTTAAGCACATAAGATTCTTCGCTAATGCTCAGAATGACGGCGTGATGCGGGGTAAATCCTCCACCGCAAGCGGTCCCCCTCCTTTATCAAGGAGGGAAATATATTTAAGAATAAAAAAGCCCCTCTTGATAAAGAGGGGTTGGGGAGATTTGTGCAAGTAATTTAATTATTTCTTTTCATCTTCATCATCGTCATCTTCATCATCTTCTTTTTCGAATAATTCTTCGAAATATCTAGCTCTTCTGTTGATTGGATTATCTGGTGCTGAACCATGTTTATCGTCAGAGCTATTACCATCCGCACTATATAGATACCAATATGCAAAACTTTCAGCATAATCTTCTTCTTTAGATTTCTTTGCATAATTACTTACAAAGTCTTGTGGAAGACAGTTCATTTTTCCATTATCCCGGCAGATTTCTGAGAATTTAGAAGGATTCTCATCCTTGAAGAAATAGATATAATGTCCAAGTTCATGCGCTAAAATCTGCTGAACATGTCTCTTCTGTCTCTCAGGAGTATTATTTTTATCACAGTATGCGATAATTAATTCGATTTCTTTAAATGTAACTTTTCACGTTTGTTTATTTCTCATTACACGGAAAGCTCATTCAGTTACTTCACAGCTTTGTTGATAAGTAACCTTGATTTTATAATTCATAGTTTTGAGATCATTATCATCCAAGATTCCAATATTTACTAGATCTATCATAATATCATGTAAATATTTATCAGTAGTCTGGTAGAATGATTCTCTCGCTTCTTTTGGTAGTCATGCAGTATCGTGCACGAAAGTGAAATACATTCTATCGTATGCTACTCCATGCATTGTTACAGTTTCAGATTTTTCTTGTTTTGCAGAAGTCTGAACATTTTGAGTATTAGTTACTTTATTTTGAGTGGATACTACTTTTTTAGTTTTAGCTTCTTTTTCTCCACTGTATAAATCCTGTGTAGTCTTTAGGATAGAGAAAAGCAAATAACTATCCTTACAATATTTGTATGTATTATCTTGTTTTAGTTCAGAGATCAGTCCCTTCACCATATCAAATCTATCTGAAAGTGATTTATTAATATTTGGTTTATTGAGATAATCTGACCATACTTCATTTAGAGGGATGGCTTCCTTTTTGGCTTGATCTACTGCAGATTTTGGACAATATTTCTGGATAGCATCCTGAACTGCTTCATATGGTACAGCAGATCTGATAGTGATATCTTCAAAATGGATAGCATCTTCGATAAAATCTACAGCCTGAAAGATATTTTTGATATCTGAAAGTTCTGTACCAAATGCAACCATTGGCACGAGAGTGGCTATACATACCGGAATCATTCATCTAAAAATCTTCATAATTTCATTTTTTTGTTTATAAATCTATATCTATTTTACACAAAAATCCAAAAAATGTCAAATTTTATGCGACTTTTTTTAATCAGAATTTTTTTGTCAATTTTATGTCAAAAAGTCTTGATTTTGTGTCTAATTTTTGTATACAGACAGTAGTGTCATTTTTCTAAAAAGTCAATAAAATTATAATTTTATATTGTGAATTTGTTGACAGCAATAGAAAGATGTTGACTCTAGTTTATATCCTTTCTTTTTTTATTCTCTTATATTATAAGGACATGAAGAAGATTTTATCGGTATTAGCAACAGCTGTGTTGGTACTACAGAGTATGGGAACATCTCTAGTATATGCACAGGATGCTATTGAATGAATCGAAGGATGAGAACCTACTCCTGTAGTGGAGGCTACAGTAGAAGAGTCTACTCCCGACGCTGATAACGGAGATGAAGTATCAGCATGAGAAGAAGCGGTTACTCCAGAAGAAGTAGCTGAACCAGAAGTTTTAGAAGAACCAGCACCAGCTGAAGTTACAGAACCAGTTGATGAACCAGAAGCTCCTGCAGTAGATGAAGAACCTGCAGACGAAGCACCAGCAGAAGATGCTGAAGAGCCAGCAGCTGAGCCAACTGATGAACCAGCTGAGATTGTAGAACCAGTTAATGAACCAGAAGCTCCAGTTGTAGAAGAGCCTAAAGCTGAAGAAGTTGCACCTGCGGCAGCACCAGCTGAAGAAGCTGATCCAGTAGAGGAAGAAAAAGTTGAAGAAAAATCTGCTTTGGCTACATTAGTTGAAGAATTGAAAGAAGTAGCACCTTTAATTGGATGGGTAGATTGAATACAAGTAACAGTTGAAGATCCATTAGGATGACTTCCAGAGTGAGCTCGAATGGATCTAACTCCAGTAGCTGAACAAGATGTTATCGGATTGATTGATAGTCAATTAGATGCTAAAGTTACTAGAGTAGTAGCAGTAGATATTACATTCTATAATGCTGAATGAGAAAAAGTAGAGCCAACACAGCCAATCAATGTAAAGATGATGGCGTGGGATATGCCAGAAGCACAATCAGTAGTGCATATCGATGACGAAGATAATGTAGAAGAAGTAGATGCAGTTATTGAGGGAGAGACTGCTAGATTTGAATCAGATTCTTTTTCTATTTATGCTTTCGTAGTTACAGAAGTATTAAAAGTTAATTTCAAAAACTGAAATACTACAATAACATGAGTAAATCTTAAAAATGCTGAGGAAGCTACAATCTTAATTTTCGATCCAGGAATTGGAGATGCAGCATGACAAGTATTCCGTGGATGGACTACAGAAGAAAATTACACAGCAGAGACTCAGTGAATGACTATAGAAGAAGTAAAAACTTACGTTAAAAAGAATTTTGCAACAGGAGTGATGAATTTTTATGCCATGATGTTTAATCAATATACAGTTACATTTCTTAATCAAAATGATACAGCTGTAGTGTGAACTGAGGAAGTTTTGTTTAGAAATGAAGTCCCTGCATATAAAATATGAATAAACTATATAGCATGAGAAGATGAATATTTTGAATGATGGAAAGATGATGAAGGTACTTTATATCAACTATGATCAGGAATAGATTTAAATTCTGATTTGATTCTAAGAGCATCAGTAAAATATGGACATTGGTTAGTCTTTGATGAAAACGGTAAATGAGCTAAATATAATGCTCCACAGTTTGTTGAGAAAGGAACTGGTACGAATAAGCCATGCGTAGATGAAGATATGATAAGAAATGGATATACATTTGTAAATTGGTATGAAGCACAAGGATTTGATTGAAGTGGTAATGCTTTTACAGGAACAGATGGTGAAGTTTTGTTAAAAGACACTCCGTTTACATTTGGTAATCCATTGAGTGAAAATACAAAAATATTCGCAAAATGGACTGCTACAGAAACGGCTAATTATGTTGTGATTATCTGGAAACAGAACGTGAATGGTGATGGTTATGATTTTGTCGAATCTGTTTCTGTGCCAAATGCAACTGTAGGAGCTGCTCCTAGTGCTGTTAATGGAAGTAATGGAAGTGTGGATGGTGCTAAATATAATGGAGAGAAGGGATTCCACTTTAAGGAGACAGATCAGGCAACAAAAATCGTTACTCCTGAAGGTAACACTGTCGTAAATGTTTATTGGGATCGTACAAAATATACGCTCACATTTCAGGTACGACAAGGTTGATATTTTGGATCATATACTACTGTCAAGACAATAACTGCTTTATATGGTGCTAATATTTCTAATCAATTCCCAATTGCTAGATATACTAATTATGTCTGGACATCCCAGAATAGTAGCACTTTCGGAGATAAATCCATTGTTATGGCAGATACTATGCCGGCGGAAAATGTGACGTTTCATGGTACAGACTCTGGGAAGGCCTTCAAGATGAACTATTATGTTCAACCAACTAGTCTAAGTACAGACCATAGCGATTACGAATTAATTAATTCTATTACTGCTTATGGAAATGGTTGGTTTGTTACATATGATGAAGATTTTATGACGCTAATCGGATTTAAAAGAGAATCTTCAATTCCTAGTTTCAGTTCCGATGGAACTATAGCCCATGAAGGTAATGGTACGATGGATGTTAATTTTTATTACACCCGTAATGTTTACACCATCAACTTCATGGATGGTGCGTACTATGATGGTAATAACAACCGCATTAAGGACGAGACCAGTCAAGGGCAGCTTAACATCGTAAATAATATCGCCTACGGCGCTGATCTTACCTCGTATAATTTAGGAGGAGGCTATGAGCCGATTGCACCTGATGGTTATGTCTTTGAATGATGGTATATAGATGATGCCTGCACGGCTCCATATACATTTTCAACTATGCCTGAATGATGATTGACAGTTTATGCTAAATGGAGACAGATTCAATACCGTGTATTCCTACATCCAAATGTTCCAGAAAGTGATACATCGTTAGATTGGGGTTCAGAAAATCAAGCTATGAATTTCCGTATAAGTTATTTATGAAAAGTTTCATTACCAGAAGGAACAAGAGACGGTTATACATTTGCATGATGGTTCACTGATTCAGAGTTAAAAAATGCATTTAATGGTGATACTAAATTAACAGCACAACTTGAAGGATTAGCAGATTATAATAAAACAACAGATTTTACAGATCCAATGAATAAATATGGAAATTGAGCCACATGGAATTCTGATGTTCAAGATGATAATTGAAATGCGAGAGATAGATTTCGAATAACTCAGAAACTAGATCTTTATGCTAAGTGGAGAAGTACATTATCTGGAGCTGAAGGTATTAATGTAGTATATCAATATTATAATTGAACTGGAAAAGATTCTAAGATGTATACTGATAGTGCTGAAGCATTAGCACCTGCAGCACCAACAGCAGCTCCAGAAAATGAGCAGTTTAAATACCGGAAAGTTGGTAAATCAGAAACAGTAGTATATCCAGGTGAGACTTTTAAAGTTTTGGCTAGTGATGCTGTAGAAAGTGAATTAACTGCAGAAGAATTAGCTGTAGCAGGTACGGGAATTACAAAAAAGTATACGGTTACAGTAGTTGCAGTTTATTGAGATATAGAAAAAGCAAAGACTACAACAATTCAATATTGTAATAGACTAGCAGATCCTAAATGCGGAAAGGTAATCACAGTTAATGTAAATGAAGAAATAAAACTTGCAGAAGAGCCAGCTGAGGTTGACTGATATCTATTTAAGGGATGGAAAGTTGGTGATAAACTTTATCCAGCAAATGCTGAATGATTAGCTGCAGATAATGAATGAATACAAGAAGGTGAAGCAAATGTATTAAATGCTGAATATGAATGTGATACAAAAGCAGGATATAAACCAAACGCAGAAAATAGTAATATATGTGAATTAGAAAAACACGAAGTAACAGTAGATCCAAATTGTGCAGAATGAGAAACATGTACAACTCCAGATCCAACAGATGTTGAACATGGATCTGAATATACATTGCCAACATTGACTAGATCATATACTTTAACTTA
>JAEEGF012382402.1_pt1 | contig 25973 bp, 26 predicted proteins | sample 9134171 | NCBI WGS metagenome assembly JAEEGF01 (sample SAMN16246542, study PRJNA631951) | gut metagenome | biome: gut microbiome; feature: rumen; material: AP-attached | host: Bos | place: Iran: Karaj | collected 2018-10 | reverse complement strand
CCGTTCGCCAACTCCAACGACTAACCGGCATCGACCGAGGAATCATTCAAAGAGCAAGGTAAGCTAAGCTCCTGTGTCACGAACCTGTCCCTTGACACACTTATATCATCCGAATCAAGAAAACAAAACAATTCACCCTTGATGAGGGTCATTGCAAGATTCCTTGCTTGGCCTAAAGTAGTATGTTGTTCAGCTAAGACATATCGAAACCGCGGTTCGTTATAATTTGCAATAATATCAGAAGTACTATCATTCGAACAATTATCCCAAAAGATCGCCTCCCAGTTCTCATAAGTCTGAGCTATCAGACTTTCTATTATCTCATTGAGGTATTTTTCGCTATTATAGCAATTTATAATAACGGACACTAATGGTTTATCTGTCATTTCTTCAATTCAGCCTTAATGATTCCACAAATGAAATGAACATCATCCTCAGTCAAGTCCGGATGCAAGGGCACAGTAATCAATTCCTTATACACCTGATCGGTATGTTCCAAGGTCTTATTGTCCTGATTCCCTGCAAACAGGGTCAACAAATGATTTGGACGATAATGCATACCAGTTCCTACACCTTCTGTATTCAGCGCTTCCTTTACAGCATCACGTTTGTCTTCGCGCACGCGAATCACAACAATATGTGGAACGACCTCGTCATAGTTGCAAGGGATGAGCTTCACTCCGTCAACGCCTTCCAGTTCCTGCTGGTATATCTTTGCAAGTCGCTGACGAATCTCCTTGAACTTGGGGAATTTTTTAAGCTGAGTATAGCCAATTGCAGCCATTATGTTGCTCATGTGGTAACGCCATCCTGCCTGATCCACATCGAAAACCCAAGTACGAGTACCCTTGAAACGGCTATCTGTATCGTTCTGAACGCTCAATAGTCGAGCATCTTTCACTATTTTCTGGACCTTTGGGTCATCGGTGATAATCATACCACCTTCTCCAGAAGTAATGTTTTTGATGCCATCCATACTGATACAGGCCACATCGCCAAATGAACCTATTAACTTGCCCTTATAGTAGGTGCCAAAGCCATGAGAGGCATCTTCAATCACACGGAGGTTATGCTTCTTGGCGAAAGCATAGATAGCATCCAAATCGCCACACTGTCCAGCATAGTGAACGGGCATAATGGCTTTAGTATGTGGTGTTACCTTGCGCTCTGCATCCTCCAGGTCGATGGTCAGTGTATCGTCAGTCACTTCACAAGCTACTGGTTTTGCACCTGTAGCACGAATCGCCTGAAAACAAGCAACATAGGTTAACGACTGTACTAGCACCTCATCACCTGCCTTCAAACCTACTCCCTGGCAAGCCAAATGCAAAGCTGCTGTACCAGTATTCACCAGCGTTACATCGCGTCCAAAATAAGCCTTTAAATCATCTTCAAACTTGTGGACATCAATACCCATCCCCAGGTACTCACGTTTAAGCACATCGGTTACAGCAGCAATTTCTTCTTCGCCAATGCAAGACTTTGACAATCTAATATTTTTCATACTAACAATACTTTAATGAAACTCTTAATAATTTTTGCTCAATATCATTCCATATTTTTGAAAACGTATTATATATTTTTTCACCCGCATATATTGTAATCTTCTGAATAGTTGCCTTATACATTAAACAGATTATTAATGAAGTGGCAAACAAAGCAAGTGCCATTCCCAAGTCTAAGAAAAAAACATATTCGTACCCAACAGTGTTATAAATATAATCCCACCATTTCGGACGAAAATAATACCTTAATAGCTGATTCTCATGTATTACATATAAAAGCATCGAGCATGCCGAAATACTATTGACAACACGATTAGAAAAAGAAAAATGTTTAAACAAATTGAACAATCCGATAGCGGAAAGAAAGAAAAGTGGGTTACAATCAAATCGAAATCGTAAAAGCTTATTCTCCAAGATTCCTGTATGAGACGCCAATAAGTTAATAAACAACAAAATAAAGCAATGAAATAAAAGCGGAGCAAATGCCAACAATATATTCCATTTTATTTCATTACAAAAACTATTTAAATATCGTTTTACAAAAGCTATTATCAAATAAAAAGAAATCCATACAATTATTAAAGATGAGAACAAATTACTTGGGCGCAGGGTAGCCAGAATACTATAGAAAAAGAACAAGACAAGGCATGTTCTTAAAAGCCATTGTTTGCCTAATAATTCTATTATTGCATTAAGTATAGGATGAAGCAAATACATAATCATCCACAATGTCATAAACCAATTATTACAAAAATAATTTGGAAATAACTGTCTTATTAATAATCCAAAACTAATGTCTCCTTTTCGTATAATTAAAGTACCTATAGAAAAAAGTATTGAAATCATCCAAATATCTAAAGCGAAACGGAATATCTTAAATTTACTTGCCTTTATGGAATCCTGTAAAAAATAAAAAGAAGATACAACAAAAATGGCATTTCCAAATAATCCAGCATACATAAGCAAAGTCAAGAAAAAATGTTGAGGGCTTACTGTTGAAGAACCTAAATCTAACAAATAATCCGTACCTTGATAATAGGGAGAAGCAAAAGCAAGTGACTGTGTACAGTGACTTGCTATAATTGACAAGATGGCTACTATCTTTAACAACTCAATTGATGAGTTTCGAGTTATAGGACGTGAGGGAGGGGTATTTTTATTATCAATCATCGACTATATCTATTCATTTTAGAAAAAACTATTTAACGATCGGTACTTCCCTCTCCCATTTCTTCCAAGGCGCAACACCATCCAAAAGAAGATTCTCTAACAGCGTCTTCTCGCGGATATTATCCATACACTGCCAGAATCCACGATGTGTGTAAGACATCAATTGCCCTTCTGCAGCAAGTTGCGTGAGCGGTCCTTTCTCAAAGATAGTCTGGTCACCTTCTATGTAGTCAAAAATCTTGGGTTCCAGCACCATGTAACCGGCATTAATTGGTGCGCCATCACTGATGTTCTTCTCACGGAAAGAACGCACGGAATTATTCTCATCAATGTTCAGAACGCCCTTCTCCTGAGCTTGGATCACAGCAGTCAATGTTGCAATTTTACCATGACTTTTGTGGAACTCAATGATCTTATTGATATCCACATCGCATACGCCATCACCATAAGTGAGCATAAATGTCTCTCCATTCACATACTCCTGGATACGTTTCACGCGACCGCCAGTCAAGGTGTTATAACCTGTATCAACAACCGTAACCTTCCAAGGCTCCAGATTGCTGTGATGAACAGTCATCTCATTCTTACCATTACGGAAGTCAAACGAGATATCGCTGTTGTGAATGAAGTAGTTGGCGAACCACTCCTTGATATACTCCTGCTTATAACCGGCACAAATGATGAATTCATTGTGTCCGTAGAAGGAATATTCCTTCATGATGTGCCATAGGATGGGCATACCACCTATTTCAATCATGGGCTTCGGTTTAAACTGACTCTCTTCGCTAATGCGTGAGCCGAAGCCGCCTGCTAATAATACTACTTTCATAAAGCAAATAATTTATTTGTCAATTCCTTTGTATTCTTTGTAAAGTAATAATTCTTCAATCGTTCTCCTTCCTCCCTAAGATAACTATCACTCAGCTCTTGCACCTTATTTACTGCTTGAGCAAAAGAACCCGCATCTGATACTTCATACCACATATCATCAGATAGTCCGTTGGGCTTATTTAGTAAAACACGCAAATCTGGATCAAGAAGATATAGCAATGGTTTTCCTAAAGCCAAAGCTTCATATGTTGTGGTTGAATTTGAAGCAACAACCGCATTTACTGCAGGCAAATAGTCATATATATTTCCGCCAACAATTTTAATTTCCTTGGTATCGCCAAGCAAATCCTTAATAATCTCATTATTATAAACAGGATGAGGTTTTAAGATGACCTCTACTTCATGAATTACATTTGAATCTACAAATGTTTTCAGCATCTTAACCTTATAATGAACCTCTTCATTGTTTAGTCCTAATGGAACAAGCATAGTAAAATTCTTTTGCTTCTCCACAGCAGGTTCTATTGACCATATCGTTTCAGCTCTATAGAATGGGGCTACCTCAACATTTCCTTTATAACCGCTCTCCTTATATTGGTCATATAATGCCTTATTACATGTAAACACGTTTTCAGGCGCAATTCCTAGCTCCAATTCTGTATTTGAAGCTATGGTTATAGGATTGCTTTTAGTATCAGCCATAAATCCAATATACGAATGAACCGGAACCTCGGGAAAATATCTCTTCATTGCCCAATGAAACGACTTGTCGAAAGACTGATTCTCAAACCAATCGATGTAAAGTCTCATCTTCACTCCTTTCTCTCTCATTCTATATATTACCCGCTCATATAAATAAGCAAGATAATAATAGAATGAGTTGCTATCATTATAAATGGCTTTTAACGCAGGACGCTGGTTTATTCCAAGATAGTTATAATCCAACAGATTAGTATGATTTCTCTTCAGCATTCCAAAGAGTGCGACAAAATAATCCTGAGGCTCTAAGAAGTCCCATAAGTATATGGTGTTGTATGGCGTTTTTTTATCTATTTGCAGAATATCTTTCTTTTTAGGCAATGGAAGGTATATGATGTTGTAGAAAAAGTCTTTCGTCTTTTCTGGAGCTATTGTATCCAACACATCACCATAGTACCTATCGTTGTACTTGTCTGTCTTTTTCGCAATGTCTGTATCTATTATTGTAGCCCCCTCAGACTGTTGGAGTCTGTTGAGTCTTTCTTTAGACCTACAAAAGAACGCATAAAAACTCCATTTCAGGCAACTTAACGCCATTCTAAATCGGTTTGTCTTCTTTTCTTCTGCCTTACAATCAACATTATACTTACTTTTCAGCAAATTGGCTAATACTACGTCATCAGTAATAACCTTTTCTATAGTGTTATCCTTGGCTATGTCAAATAACATCTTCTCACACCTCATATAATACAAAAGTTTTGAGAAGTTTGTATTCCTACTCGTCACATTATTCAACAGCCAAGGCAAATCAGACGTCCTCTTCTGCAAATCATCTGCCAATGCCTGATAATCAGCTAATACTTCATCAAGATTACTATTGAAGACTTTAGCTTCTTTTGACTCCAAACTCGAAAGGTCAATTATCATTCTTTGTTCTTTATCAATTATTAGTTCTTATCTTTTAACTCTTCCACTTGCATCACCACCCATCAGGTTCTCCACATCCTGGACGGTAACCCAGTTATAATCTCCCTTCAAAGTATGCTTCAAGCAACTTGCTGCTGTAGCAAACTCTAATGCCTTACGGTCATCCTTATAATGAAGCAAACCAAAGATAAGCCCACCCATAAAGGAATCACCACCACCTACTCTATCCACAATATCTGTAATATCATAACGTCGAGACTCTATCAGCTCTTTACCATTGTATAGTACACCACCCCAAGTGTTATGGTTGGCATTGATAGCACCACGAAGCGTAACCACCATCTTCTTACAACGAGGGAAACGTTCCATCATCTGCTGGCATACACTCAAGAAACAGCTCTGATCCACATTACCATTGGTTTTGGCTGCATCAAAATCTTTTGGTTTGATTCCAAAGACTTTTTCACAGTCTTCTTCATTGCCAAGAATAATATCTGAACCTGCCACCATTTCTGGCATCACCTCTGCTGCAGTCTTGCCATACTTCCAGAGATTACCCCGATAGTTGATATCACAACTAACGGTTACACCCAGTTCATTGGCGGTTTTGATGGCTTGCAAACACTCAGCAGCAGCATTGGCAGAAAGAGCTGGTGTAATACCCGTCCAGTGGAACCAAGTGGCATCCTTCAAAATCTCTTTCCAATCAATAGAACCAGGAACGACAGTTGCTATGGAACTGTCTTCACGATCATAGTAAACCTTTGATGGACGGGCATTACTACCAGTTTCCAGATAGAGAATGCCCATACGTTTACCGGTTCTCTGAATATGGTCAACACCCACCTTATGTCCACGTAAATCCATTATACAACGTTCTGCAATAGGATTGTCCGGAAGGCAGGTAATGTAATCCGTTTTCAATCCATAGTTGGCCAGTGATACAGCCACATTGGCCTCTGCACCGGCATAACTCACGTCAAACCTATTCGCCTGAATAAGTTTGAGGTAATCAGGTGCTCCTAAGCGCACCATTATCTCACCAAAGGTTACTACTTTCATTTGTTCGTTTTAAATGTACTGATAAATGGATACCACATCCAGCTCATCGTAAAGAGAGCGTGTTAGTGATATGAGTTTATGACCAGCAAAGGCATGATAATCTGCAAAGAGAGTACGGTTCTCTATGGTCAATGCCATCTCCTTCTCAGAGAGAATGGTTGACGGATAACCGTCATATCCTACAATGTAGACATTCTTGCTTGACAGGTTGATTGCCGTCTCAATGGCAACCGTTGTGCAAGAGTCATAATAATGCTCTGTGAACTTTATCTCTGACAACTCGAAGGTCTTATCCTCCGCAAAATCAGGAACATCTGTTCCAAGCTTTCTGGGATAAGGAGGCAATACACACTTATCGCTAAACGGCAGTCTGGCCTTTTCTACAAGTCTCTTTGCTTCACGGCCTACCAAGCAGAAATACTGATGTACATCCAGATCTTGATATTCAGCAGCATGACGAGCGGTTGCGAATACCAATGCCACAGACTTTCTCTGCTTAATGAATTCTGTGATAGCCTCTTTGTGTTCCAGAGGTGACTGACCACCACCAATGATAATCACATCTTCAAACTTCTGCTCATTCAGGATGGGATACTTAGCATTATCTTTCACTTTATCCTTGCGGTTTTGAAGTCCTCGGACAATGCTGTCAAATGAGTAGATACGGTTAGTTACCAGCTCCATCACTTCCTTCTGAGGAATAGAGTTAGCTCCAGAAATCATATAGGGCAACTGAGTACCCCAGCGGTACTTCTCATACAAGGGAGTAAATGCTGTGATTACATCACCCAACACATTGAAGTCAACCTCAAGGCCCTGTTGTGCATTCAGGTAAGTAAGCAACAACTCCGTATTCAGATTACCAGCACCACGGCCCATACCCAGAACGGTACAATCCACATATTCAAGCCCCAAGTCAATAGCTGTAAGCGTATTGATAAGTCCTAACTGAAGATTGTTATGACCATGGAAGCCAACAGGTACAGTGGTATTTGCTCTTACCTCTTTTACGATTGTGGTCAGTTCCTCTGGTTTCATACCGCCAAAACTATCCACCATACAGAACAGGTCTGCCACACCATTAATCTGATTCAGCTTCTTCAGGAAGCCAGGATAATCCGTCAGCCAACGGCTCATGTACATGCAATTGAAACCAAGTTCAAAGCCCATAGCCTTGATGGCCTTGGCAAGAATTACGGCCCTGTCAAAGTTCTTGGGATCAATTGCAACACGAATCATATCCACAATACCCACTAAAGGTTTGATAAGCATTTCCAAGTCTTCAGGCTTAGTGCTCTTTTCATTGAGCATCACATCAAGCTTCTTCGTGCAGGTAGCACGAATATGCTTCAGTACGCTCACAGGGCAATAGCCATATTTGCCCATATACTCCTTGGTGGGATTGTTGCGATAGCCCAATTCCAGATAGTCAATCGGAAGGGCATTCATTGCCTTGATATACGCATCAACCGTTTTGGAATCAAAATCCCAATCCGTGTAGTAACCGCCATCGCGAAGAGTTGCGTCAAAAATCTTAAACTTGCTCATACGCTTGCTTATCTTTCCAGGAAAAGACACATAATTATTTCTGCAGTTTGGCTGCCATTATCTCGTTAACCTTCTTCAAATCGTTGGGTGTATCAACCGCCACAGTCTCACTGTCCACTTCAATATACTGAACTTTGTAACCATTCTCAATGAAGCGGAGGATTTCAATATCTTCAATGGCCTCTATCTTGGCCTTGCCATACTTCTTACCGTAGTCGCAATAGAACTTCAATGCGGCAGGAGTAAATCCATACACGCATACCTGTTTGTAGTAAGCGTAGTCAATACTGCCCTTGGGGTAAGGAGCGGTAGAACGGGTCAGATAGATACCAATGCCTTCCTTGTTGGTAATAACCTTAGGTACAGTGAAGTTCACCACATCCACGGGATCATTAATCTTGGTCATCAGGTTGGAGACCTGAAGTTCTGAATTATCAAAGAACGGCAAAATAGCCTTCTCCATTACCTCCGGCTCCATCAGTGGCTCATCACCCTGAATGTTCACATAGAGATCAGCCGGAATCTTCTCGGCTACTTCACCAATACGGTCAGTACCAGTACGATGACTCGTTGAGGTCATGATACACTTCATGTCGTTCTGGATGCAGGCATCATAGATGCGCTGGTCGTCAGTAGCGACATATAACTCGTTAAAATACTTCACCTGTGAGGCGTGCTGATATACCCACCATATCATGGGTTTGCCACAGATGTCTGCCAAAGGCTTGCCCTGGAAACGAGAGCTTTCGTAACGGGCTGGGATAACTCCGATGATTTTCATTACCTTATCTTTAAAATATCATTTTGTAATTAACTTGTCGTAATGTTCTCCATTAACTTTTTTTGTTTGGGAGATTTCGAAACAAACTTATATATAATTAAGGAATATATAATAGCCAAGTCCAGATTAAGAGAGATGAATTCATTCCCCGCCCAAAATACAACACAAGGGGGAAGGAGCAATGTAAGTGAAACCAATGTTTTAAATGTAACGGTTCCTTTTTGGGGGCCAAGTCGAAATATCATGTTAGAATACAATATGATAAATAATATCGTCCCCAGAAAGCCAAAATCATATACAAGGCGAGCAACAATGCCATGAAATCTTGACTTTTGCTCTCCTAAAATCCTGTCATATTTTGCAAGTCGTTCATTGTTTATCTTTTCCCCTCCGTATAATTTCTTTTGTATCATAAGCGCAAGACCACTACAGTTATATAACCCCCATGAATTATACTCAAACTTATGTCTTTCAAGAATGATAGGTGCATTTTCCTCCCATTGAGCGAAATAATCTAAAGCAGAAAATAATGTTGTTTGCTCTGTCTCATCTAGAATTGCTTCATTCTTTGAATCTTTCGTATAATAATCTGAAAACCTTGAATCAGAGATAACACCGAGTCCTACTACAATGGCCCCAAGCATCACAATAGCTACGATAGCGACCCCCTTTTTCATTTTTTTACTCAACAATGGTAATAAGAAAAACAAAACGGTCACATACAAGATAATGTATTGGGCAGATACAGAGCGGGACAAGGCTACTAACCCATTTAACACAAGACAAAAGGATAAAAGAAAATATTTTATCGCTTTCTTAAAATTTCTCTTAACCAAATAATAAAAATGAAGAGATAAGAAAAAATATCCCAAGGGAGCGACAAAGTTTCCTATCGTTATTAAACTATGAGGCACCATAGTTTCCCATACATCTGCGGCACCACCTTCATTCTTATACTCCTGAACAGCAATTGTCCCCATTATCAACATTGGGAGAATCTGGGATAGAATATATGCATATACAATGATAACAAGGATTCCCAAAAAAGTTGTAACATTCTCAACAAGGGACAGTCGAGATAGATTAATACTACCAGTTTCTATCTTATTTACATCGCTATAATTCCTAAAACCGCGAAACAAAATATATAATAGAATAGCAATGTATATAGTGTAAATAACAGTTGAAAAGTCCCAACCGGGCTGACGTCCTACCATATAAGCTGCCACTGACGTGAAAAGCAAAATGCCCATCAGCACCGTCATAATTGAATGTCGATGTTTATTAACGATAAAATAAAAAACTGACAATACAATATATATCATTTTCTCATAATCTTAAATACGATTTCTTTTTCGCTTTCGGAGAATGAAATAAACCACCATAACAATCCAAGTAGTATATTGAAGACTACTATCTCCAAAAAGAAAGAAAACAATGAATCCGGTATCATTTGCGCCACATGCGTAGTTGCTACGGTCAACGCAACCGTAATAATGGCAATAGGTGATAACCCTTTCACTATTTCTTTCAGACTAACGTCAATTTTTCTAATGATAAAGTATATTACACATATAATCTGTCCCAAAACTATGGAACCGGCAATAACATATGCATAAGAGACCAGTGTTATACCTTCCCAGAAGAAAACAGCCAAGAATGCTAAAATAAAACCGGCAAACAAAGTCACAATCCTAAATTTTAATTTATTAGTGGCAATCTGTAGCAAATAGCTGAAATCCAGCAATAAAGCTATCGTCATTGGTAACATCACAATCAAGGCAACTATATACGCATCATGGTATCCCTTGCCTGCCCACATATCAATAAAGTACTGTCCAAACAAGATGAAATTTGCCATTATAAAGAATAGGACATATGCTTGTAACCGAGTAACTTTATATGTAGTCTTCTGTATTGTTTCATTGTCATTTTTGAAGGTATTAGATATATACGAGGGCAGGAAAACGTTTGTTATCGCTGTTGAGAGTGAACGATAATTTAGGATGAAAATCATCGCAATTCCCCATACTGCCACAACATCTGACCCTTGGAATAAGCCAATGATAAACTGGCCAGAATTATATTGAAGGTGTTCAAATACAGATACAAGGAACATCCACGCTGAAAATGTGATCAAACATCTTATCATCTTGGATTCATAATTTTGCAAAGAGAACTTAAAATCCAGTTTTCTTACCGAATAAATATAAAAGGACAAATAAGTCAACAGGTTAAACAGTGTCACAACTACAATAGCCCCTACTGACTTAATATGTACCAAGTAAAGCAGAAGTATAAGAATTGCCGGCTGCAAGTAGGTGCGAATCAGATTAACGCCATTTTTGAAAATAAATCTTTCGTGAGCAATCAAAACTGATGCTGAGATTTGAAGCGGGAAAGTAAAAAGAAGGTTAATACCGCATAAATACATCATTATCTGTATTTTAGACACTTCCTCCACGGTCATGGTCGAAGAGAATAACTGTGGAGTGAAGAAGCCCAAAACACAACAAACAGATAATGCCAAAACACCAATCAGAACATATATAACTGAAACCGTGCCATATAGTTTATACAGACTTTCCTTGTCGTTTTCAGTGTTGTACTTAACTGTATATCTAGTCACGGCGCTACCAAAACCAAAATCCAAAATGGCCAAATAACCTACTATGGACATCACTAGTGAGAACAGACCGTACTCGTTCTGTCCCAATGCCCGCAGTAGGAATGGGGTATAGATGAACTTGACCAGAACGTTTGAAACCATCTGGCCATAGCTCAACAATACACCTCCCTTCTTTTGCGATAACTGCATGACTATGCTTCTTTTACAGGAACTGTGAATCTGTTAAACAAACGGCTTCCTAAAAGACACCTTCCAACTCCCATAATAAAAGAAGTAATTTTTTCATTAATTATGTACGAAATAAAAGGAGTACTATGGTATGCGACACCCATAAACTTTTTAGGAGTTGATTGGTAATCAATGTTCTTATCAGAAATCAATAATGGACTCTTATCAAGAAAATATGCTCCAAAACGATATACAGACTCATTAAACTTTGGTTGCAAATCAGATGCCAGCATTATCATCAAATCCTCCTTATCAGCTGGCCTGTAGCAAATATCATCAAAGACATACATGGCTGGGCCAACTAAAACTGTAGGTTTTTTCCAATAGACACTTTCTATTCCAATGGTTGACCAAAAACACACGATTTTATTCATGTGGTCAAGTAAATCATATGTGCTTATGTCACTACTTCCTGGTATAACTGTAACATTGCTGTATTTTTCTTCCAACTTAAGCAAATCTGTCTGATACTTGTATTTGATATCCTTTAAATTGGGATGTATCCTTAAATAAAAATGTATCTTGGGGCCTGCATGTTCAAGCATATATTCAATACCGTCTTTCTGCGAGGGAAATAATTTCAGAGAATCCCATTCTGCCCCCACCGCTGCAAATTCATCTTCTGATGAATTGAAAATACCTATGTTTATTTTCGTATCGTCTATCGGTGGTATTTTCCCTTTCGTTTGATTTTCAATGTAAATCTTATCTCCTGCATATTGACCACCCCTACGACGCTCATAGAAGCTTTTGCCAAGATCAATTTTCTCTTCTTTCGTCATATTATAATGATCCCAGACGAAGTCTCTTCTCTCAACATTATATTTGATGTCATGGGGAAGATGGTCTTCAAATATCACTTTCTTCCACTTTCCGTTAACACGGGTACCTTCGTACAATTTACATTTAAGACCTGTAGTATAACAAATATCCCAAATTGCACGGACTTCTTCATACCTTCCATTAAAAGAATGGACCTCATCTGGTTTAAAAACATCTATTAGATTATACACCGCATCAACCATTGCTACATCTTGGGCAAGATGTGCATCAAAATACTTTTTTGAGTCTATCTCAATCAAAGGGTTTAGGTTACGCGTAGCAGAAATATACCCAGACATAATACTCATACCAATATTAACCCCACGATAACAGATGGCTCTTAATTCTTGAGCAGTGGTATAGTTGAACTTCCTATCATTGCCTTTAATTCGATATTCTTTTAACGAGGCGAATTTTACATTATGTATATCAAGCACCTTCTTTGTGCAATGGGAACAGTATTTACATAAAGCCCGACTACCACCTCTATTAAACAAACACAATTCATTCTGCCCGCCACAATAAACGAACAAAACTTCATTATCTTTATTTTTAGACAATTCTATTGCTTCATCTAATAATCCACCCATAAATGTGGAATTAAAGCAAGAATAAAAATAGAATAAATGTCTCATAATTATATAATTCTCTGGCCTTTTATATATAAGTTAATTGGAATCAAATAATAACGGCTCACACCACCTACCGGCTGTTTTGTGTCGTGCGACCATGTACGCGTGTTATAAGCTATATACTTTTTCCCGTTCACATCAATTATCCCTGGTACAACAATCATCCATTTCTCATCATCTTTCAACCATTTGTTGAAATTAGTATCAATTTCCGTACAGTCTTTTCCTGCATTGTAGTATGCCTTTACGTACGCAACGTCGCTTTTATTATTTCCATCTCTGTTATTCATATATGTAGGTAGTAATAAATCATACTGCTCATTTACATAAGAGGCAGCACTATTATAAAGATAGTCGCCTGCTAAAGTATCTATAACTGATTCCAAATTACCTTGTAGATCAAAGCGAGCAATGCCGTTTAAACGGTTTGTGCCCTCTTTATTCCATAGCCTAGTGTAAAGATACAAGGAATTTTTTCTGGGTATCATAACATTCTGAGTATCATGAAGCCTATCAGACAGCAAAACGTTTTTTTCATCGAAATTAAAATCATAACCATTCTTAGATTTCCACATACAAAGCTTGAACTTGTTTTCTTCCTTAATGTTGGCAATCAGTCTATACGGAAATTCTATATCCGAATCCAACACAAATACATACTGCTCTTGAATTCCGTTTTCGATTAACAAATTGCCACTCCCAGTCGGTAGTTTTCTTGCCCAATGAATAGCATCAGTGGAATACGCGAAGAACAGTCCCTGATCTATATCCTTCTCGCCTGAGTTGACACCCATTGCTGCATAATACATATAGTACAAATCATTCCTGACTTGTATAATATTGAAGTAGTTGATTATACGGCAATCGTATTCAGAAGAACTCTCATCAAGATTTGACATAATCTCAATCGGAGCTTCCGGAAAATCCACAAAATCCCAAAAACCAGAAGGATTGTCATTATAACTCCGCTCGCATGCAATCAATAAGAAAGAAATAAAAAAAGTAAAGAAATATCTCATTCTTCCACCTCCTATAGTTCCTATTCTATCATATCTAAAGAAAATCGTTCTCCCATTTCAAGATCACGGGTAGCTGGTTTGCCAAGTACCTCTGGCAAATTTTTAGGGTGCAGTCCATAACCAGGTCTTACACTACGAACATTCTTCTCAGTAATAACATCACCAGCCTTCATATTCTCTGCTACATACAATGAGCGGCAGTACTCACGGCCCTTTATCTTTGATGGATCTGTGGGATAATAAATAGTCCCAAGAGCTTTCTCTACATTTCGTATGTTCTTGACCATCTCTGCAAATTCATCCTTAGTCATAGAGAAGGTGGCATCAGGTCCACCTATGCATCTGTCAATGATAAAATGTTTCTCTACGACCTCCGCTCCTAATGCTACTGCCGCCATCGGTACAGTACTACCTTCTGTGTGGTCACTCAGTCCCACCTTCACACCAAAGCGTTGTTTCAGATCAGGGATTGTCAGAAGGTTCGCATCCTCAATAGGCGCTGGATATGCCGATGTACACTTCAAAAGTGTCACATCATGATTTCCTTCCGCAAAAATAGTGTCCAAAGCCAGTTTAATATCCTCTTCCATGGCAATGCCTGTAGAGAGAATTATAGGCTTCTGTTTTGATGCAATATATTTAATGAGAGGAATATCTGTAATCTCAAACGATGCTATCTTATAAATAGGGTTATTAAGACTTTCGAGCAAATCTACTGCTGTTTTGTCGAAAGGAGTTGAAAAACATGTTATACCTTCTTCACGAGCAACACGGAATATTTCCTCATGCCACTCCCAAGGTGTATAGGCTTTTTGATAAAGACTATAAAATGTTTCTCCCTCCCACAAGCCTTTACCAAGTACAAAGTCTGGCTTGTTACAATCCAACGTCAATGTGTCTGCCGTATAGGTTTGAATCTTAACTGCATCGGCACCCGCTGCCTTGGCTGCACGTATAGTGTCCAATGCTATATCCAGATGCTGATTGTGATTAGCCGACATTTCGGCAACAATGAATGTTTTGCTCATATTATTGTTTGTTCAAAATGACTGCTCCCATTGAGAGTCCTACTCCAAAGCCTGATATAAGTATTTTGTTTGCGCCTTGCAGCACTCCTTGCTCCTCAGCTTTTACCATTGCAATTGGTATGGAATTGGAAACCGTATTCCCTACTGTTTTGATATCAACGAAGAACTTTTCTGCATCAATACCGCAACGTTTTCTTACAGTATCGAGCATATATGCATTGGCTTGATGGAAAACGAACAAGTCTATATCTTCTTTAGCGCATGCATTATTTGCCAGTGTTTCTTTAACTAATTTGGGAACTTCAAAGGCTGTAAAATTGAAGATAGCTTTACCGTCCATATAAATATGGTCATCATTCCTTACAAAATTGTTATCCTCATCGTACTCGTCCTTACCATCTTTTTCCGGGTGTCTTGATGCGCCATTTCTTACTATTAGACTCTCTGCACCAGAGCCATCAGTACCATAGGAGAAATTACCAATTTCAAAATTCAAAGCTGCTCCACAGGTTTCTGATGTTACTAACGTAGCTGTTGCACCATCTCCAAATATAGTTTTATTACCTTTGTCCTCGTCCGAGATATATTTGTTATAAGTTTCTGCAGTAAGTAAAAGGACTTTCTTAGCTTGTCCTGAAACTATAAAGCCCTTAGCTATTCCCAGTCCGTATACGTAACCAGAGCAACCTAAATTGAAATCAAATGCACCACATCGTTTTGGAAGCCCCAGACGATGTTGCAAGATACAAGCTGTGCTTGGAAGCATATAATCTGGACTTTGTGTACAGAGAATTATATAGTCTATCTTATCTCGGTTTATTTGATAATCATTAAGCAGTTTGTCTGCTGCCCAATATGCCATATCGCCTGCTGTTTCATCATCTCCAGCCAAATGGCGCTGCTCAATACCCACCTTAAGGGAGATCTTTTCAACACTCCATTCAGGGTGACGTTTTGAAATGTCCTCGTTGGTTCTGATGTGTTCGGGCAAATAGCTTGCAATATAATTGATATATGCTGCCATAATTATTTCTGAGAATTGATATAATCCAGAATCTGACGTGGAGTGCTCAAACTCTTCCACTGTTTCTCATCAATATCCAAATCGAAATTATCCTTTATGGCCAGCATCATTGACATTCCTGTCAGCGAATCAAATGATCCTATTGTACGGATATCTGTATCGGCATCAAATGTTATCTCAGCGGCATCATAATACTGCTCTTTCATCAACTCTGTAAATTCTTGTAATTCCATAATCTTATTATTTTAACATTAAAATTGAAAATCTTTTCTATGAGCTCTTACATAAGTAATAAAAGCTCGCATATCGTTTTTCCCATCTGCTTCGGCAAGGAACTTTTCTCTGCTTGCTATATATGAAATAAACTCCTTGTCAGGATCCTTAAATTGTTCTGTTTGTATCTCACATCCTAGATAGCTGTCAAGCACCAGTGCATTTATATTTGAACGATGGATTGCTCCATGAAGATAATTACACTGTATATCTGTGTCAAAGACAAACAGGAGATTGTTATATGCGAACTCAAGCCCTAAACCCGAATTGAGTTTTGTAGGAAGCATATAATAACCTAACTCTGCTGAAGACTCATCAATGTTAATATCCGTAAGATTAGTAACTCCAATGGGTTCTTCACCTTTCCTTACCAGCCAGTAGGCAACATCATCCCGGTCGTTAAGTGATTTTACAAACTTAAGATGATTTTCCAATGGAATTATCTCTTTGTTATACATAAACTCACGTATTGTCGGATCATTTCTCCATCGCCATACTTGCTTAATCAGATCATCATCTATATTGATGAGGTTTGTAAACGTATAATCGCTTACTCTATAAACTATCTTTTTGTCTATTTGCATATTATTCTTCCTATTGTTCTTCTTTAAATGACAAATGATTAAAACAACCAATTTATGATTTTTCATTCCATATAGAATGGATAATCACATCCTTGTATTCGCCATTGTAGAAGCAATGGTCTTTCAACGTTGCTTCGCGAATAAAACCTTCTGATTCAAATATTGGATAGAGATGAGGACGCAGATCAAATGCATAGGTATACATTTTATGTAAGCCAAGGTCTTCAAATGCCATTTTCTTGAGCATCGTCAGATAATTGCTCCAATGCTCTTTGAAATGTTCCTTCTCCAGCCGTGTATCCATAATAAAAGATATTTCAGCGTTGTTATCTATCCAATTGATATGGACAAGCCCACCGTACCCTATGCAGACACCCTTCTCCAAATAGGAGAAAAGTATCTGATCGGGCTTGGGATTGTCATACAGCTTGGAAACAACATTATCAAAATAACGCTGCTGGTCATCCTCAGTAAGAGGTCGAGCCTGACGTAGATGATATATCTGCTCGTTACGCCACTTCATGATGAGGAACCTATCCTCATATCGAAGCGGAACAATAGAAAAATCACCAATTCGTTGTTTCTGCTGATGTAAACAAATATATGCTGACATATAGTTTATTTATGAAATAAATGGTATTTCATCTCTGCCAACTGCCAATCGGTTAACGTATCAAGATCCTGCACCTCAAGTTCAGAAAGGATTAATGGGGCTGTACGCTTGCACCAAGCAGTCTTCTCGTCAATAAGGACCTGTGTTTTTACAAAATAGAACTGACCTGCGTCATGATAGACTTTCTCTAAATCTTGTGTCCTACACGTGAGGTATTCTGGATATTTCATTTCCACTATGCCAGACTCATTAATTCTCAAACTGCGCTGAATTGGATAGGAATACTCTACCATCGTGAAGCATCCATCAATTTCTTCTGATAGCTTTGTGCAGGCCTCTTTGAGTCTCTCTGAAGTAACAAAAGGAGCTGTTGAGTATAAACAGCAGATTATATCAAAATCTTTTCCTAATTGCTTATAAGTATCGATAACCTCCAATAAAACATCTACTGTTGTTGCATAATCATTAGCAGTTTCCATTGAACGAAAGAATGGAACAGAAGCACCATAATGTTTGGCGACCTCTGCTATTTCTTCATCGTCCGTTGAAACCATTACCTCATCAAAAAGTCCGCTTTTGAGTGCAGCCTCTATCGAATAGGCTATTATCGGTTTACCAAGGAAATCTTTTATATTCTTCCTTGGGATGCGCTTACTGCCTCCACGAGCCGGGATAATACATAGCTTTTTCATTTGCAAATAAATTCTTTAACTTTTTCAATAATCCAATCCTGCTCCTCTTCAGTCAAGGTCGGGAACATAGGCAATGCAAGACACTTGGTATAGTAATCCTCTGCAACAGGCATATCACCGTCCTTCCATCCTAAGCCCTTATAGTAAGGCATAATGTGGGCAGGGATATAAAGTACCTGAGAGAATACATTGTTATAACGTAGGAAGTCATACAGACCTTTACGCTTTGCTGGGTCAACCTGAATGATATACAGATGGAAAGCATGAACCAATCCATCAGCACGGAAAGGAGTCTTAACAGCAGTACCATTGAAAGCCTCATCATACTTTTTGGCAATCTCATTACGACGCTGAATGCTCCAATCCAAACGCTTCAACTGGCTAATACCAAGCGCAGCCTGTATCTCAGTAATTCGGTAATTATAACCCAACTCCTGCATCTCATAATACCAACCACCATCATTCTTTTTCAAAAGATTAGGGTCTTTGGTAATGCCATGAGTACGGAAAAGAGCAACCTTTTCATACAAGTCTTTACGGTTGGTTGTAACAGCACCACCCTCGCCAGTTGCAATATGCTTCACAGGATGGAAAGAGAAAACAGTGAGGTCTGCATACTTGCAGTTACCTACCATCTGTTTCTCGCCCTTGCTATCAATAAAACTGCCGCCAGGTGCATGACAAGCATCAACCACAATAGCAAAGCCGTATTCATCTGCCAACTCACGCAGTTTTTCCTCATCAATGGGATAACCGGCAAAGTCAACAGGAACAACGGCCTTGTATGTGCCTTTAGGTGATGCTTTCAGAATCTGCTCTAACTTATCCAAGTCTATGAGGAAGGTCATGGGATCAATGTCGCAGAACACGACTTCAGCACCCTGATAACGAAAACCGTTGGCAGATGCAACAAAAGTGATAGGCGTAGTGATAATTTTATCACCAGGCTTAATATCAAGAGCCATAGCGCATAGGTGTAGCGCTGCTGTGCCATTGCTCACCATGCAGGCGTATTTACATCCAAGGTAAGTGGCGAATTGTTTTTCAAACTCACCAATACGGGGACCTTGGGTCATATAATCGGACTTCAAGGCTTCTACCACAGCCTGTACATCCTCATCAGTAATGTGCTGATGTCCATAAGGAATCGGTTTCTTTATCATTTTGCTTTAAAATTATAATCAATATAACGACGTATCTTTTCACGGAGTGTTTCTACGGTCTCAAACATCGGGTTGTTGTTGGAACTATAATGGAAATCGTCTGGAACAGGCCTGGCATTATAATACTCCGCATATTCGCTCTTACTTTTCTTAGCCACGTATGACATGAAGGGAATAATCACATAAAAATCACGTGCCTCCAAAGTATTATCAGCATCCGTCTCAGCTATTATATCATCAGATAATTTTTCTCCTGCCCGTTTCCCTATCTCTTTTATTGCCATTTTAGGTGCGATTGCCTCCACAAGATCTGTGATTCGATATGAAGGCATTTTAGGAATAAAGATTTCTCCTCCAAACTGTTTTTCTATAACATAATACACCAAGTCAACAACCTGCTGATTAGTTATCAAAAAGCGGGTCATACGCTTATCTGTGATAGGCAATTCACGCCCTCCAAGTTTGCAACGTTCCATAAAGTAAAGAAATACGGAGCCTTTAGCCCCCATCACATTGCCATAACGAATAACCGAGAAATGTATATCCTTCTTACCCACGATGTTATTGGCTGCCACAAAGAGTTTGTCAGAAACTAACTGAGAAGCTCCATAAAGACTTGCTGGCGAACACGCTTTATCTGAGGACAGAGTTATTACATTCTTTATTTCCCACTTGAGAGCACATTCTATTACGTTTTGAGCGCCAATAATATTGGTTTTAATTGTCTCGTCTGGATTGTATTCAGAAGCTTCCAGGGTCATTAATGAAGCTGCATGAATCAGTATATCGACCCCTTCACATGCACGCATTAAGCGTTCTTTGTCACGAACATCACCTACAAAGAATCGAAGTTGAGGATATTGTTGCTTTGGATAAAGGCGCATCATTTCCAGATGCTTCATCTCATCCCTAGAATAAACTATGATTTTCCTAACTCCCGGATAATCACGAAGGGTGATATCTATAAACTTGCGACCAAAAGTCCCTGAGCCACCAGTTATCAATATGACTTTATTATCAATGTTCAGCATATGGGTATTTATTCAACAGGATCAAAATAAGTATCAGGGCGGTTTGGATCAAAGCAGGCATTAGCCCAAATCACCGTTACCATATCTTCTGTGTCTGAAAGATTGATAAGGTTATGAGTATAACCTGCTATCATCTCAACAACCTCAAGCTTATCTCCACTTACTTCATAATTAAGTATAGGATACTTATTTCCATTTTCATCAACACCCTCTTTGCGGAGCTGAATCAAACCATGTCCACTCACCACCAAGAAACGCTCAACAAGGTTGTTATGCCAGTGCTGTCCCTTTGTGATGCCTGGCTTGCTGATATTAATACTAACCTGTCCGTGATTCTCGGTATGGATAAACTCCGTGAAACTACCCCTATTATCAATTTTCATTTCCAAAGGATAAGAAATCTTTTCCTTAGGTAGGTAGGATGTATAGGTGGAATACAAAGCCTTACGGAAAGAATCACTCACGTATGGAATTTGGAGGTTAGGACTTGGCCTTCCTTCATCAAATGAATAGAGAAGGTCAGCAATGTCACCCAAACGTACTTTATGTACATGAGGAACATAGCAATATTTTCCTTCCTTGAACTCATCACCTGTGAGTGCGCCAATCAATTCGTCCACTACATCGTCAATATAGACCAAGTTCAGCATCACATCCGGATCATTGACTTGAATGGGAAGGCCATTGGCAATATTATGGCAGAATGTAGCTACTGCAGAGTTATAGTTGGGCCTGCACCATTTGCCAAACAAATTAGGGAAACGGTAAACCAATACTTTTGCTCCTGTTTCTTCAGCATATTTGAACATCAATTCCTCCCCCGCTTTCTTGGATTGTCCATAGGGATTATCAAGAGCAGCCTGGCTGGATGAAGAAATCATCACGGGACATGTGTTCTTATATTTCTTGAGCGTATTAAGGAGAGTTGTGGCAAACCCAAAGTTACCCTTCATAAACTCTGCAGGGTCTTTGGGACGGTTTACTCCTGCCAGATTGAATACAAAATCAGCCTCCTTACAGTAGGTCTCCAAATCATCCGGTTTTGAGTCAATATCATATTGGAATACTTGCAAGCCCTCTGCTGGCACCTTGTACCAACGTGCTTTGCCTGTTGCGATATTCTCCAACTGGGCACATAAGTTCTTTCCCACAAATCCTTTAGCTCCTGTAACAAGGATTTTCATAATTATACAAGATTGGGAATTCCATTTAATTCGTTCTGGATATACTCTAGGGATGCTATCTTAGCCTTTGTCTCTTCCAAATTCAGACGACGAGTATTGTCGCTATTGAATTCTTCAATGGCAACACGCTTTGTGTCGCCCTCCTTAAAGAACTTATCATAGTTCAAGTCGCGGTTGTCAGCTGGGACTGCATAAAAATTACCCATATCAATAGCTTTGGCAGCCTCTTCCTTAGTCAAAAGGGTCTCGTACATCTTTTCTCCGTGCCTAATGCCAATCACTTTAATCTCTTCCTTCTTACCACCAAACAACTCACACACAGCTTCCGCCTGTGTCTGGATGGTGCAAGCAGGTGCCTTTTGAACAAGAATATCACCATTCTTGCCATTCTCAAAGGCAAAGAGTACCAAATCCACTGCCTCTTCGAGGCTCATGATGAAACGAGTCATCTTCGGCTCAGTCAACGTAATCGGATTGCCCTTACGGATTTGGTCAATCCAGAGGGGAATCACGCTACCGCGGCTGCACATCACGTTTCCGTAACGGGTGCAGCAAATCTTTGTATCACCACTCAAACGGCTCTTGGCCACAGCTATCTTCTCCTCAATCGCTTTGGTAATCCCCATCGCATTGATAGGATAAGCGGCCTTGTCCGTGCTCAGACATATCACACACTTTACGCCTGCATCGATAGCAGCGTCCAGCGTATTGTCCGTACCAATTACATTGGTCTTCACAGCTTCCATGGGGAAGAACTCGCAGCTGGGCACCTGCTTCAGCGCTGCCGCATGGAAAACATAGTCCACGCCCTTCATAGCGTACTTCAAAGTACTCTTGTTCCTCACGTCACCAATATAGAACTTAATCTTATTGGCCACTTCTGGCATACGCGCCTGAAAATCGTGACGCATATCATCCTGCTTCTTCTCGTCGCGCGAAAATATACGGATCTCACCTATGTCGGTTCTGAGGAACCTATTCAACACTGCATTACCAAAACTACCCGTGCCTCCCGTAATAAGAAGGACTTTGTCGTTAAATACTGACATATTATCTAATTCTTAATTGTTTAAATCAACTTTAAAATTTGCGCCAAACCTTTGAAGCCCCAAGGGGCTGGCCTTAAGCCAAAGATTCACTCTTTCCTCCACACCATCTTATTTACTATACCTGTGTAACTTTGGATAATCTTGACAACCTTGGTCGAAACATTCTCTTCAATGTAATCTGGTACAGGTATACCATAATCTCCATTCTGATTCATCGTCACAGCCGTATCTACCGCCTGTAGCAATGACTTCTCGTCAATACCTGCTATAAAGAAGCAAGCTTTATCCAAAGCTTCAGGCCTTTCTGTACTGGTTCTAATACAGATTGCGGGGAAAGGATGACCAACGCTTGTAAAGAAAGAACTCTCTTCCGGTAGTGTACCACTATCGCTCACCACTGCAAATGCATTCATCTGAAGACAATTGTAATCATGGAATCCCAGAGGCTCATGCTGGATAACACGCTTATCCAATTTGAAACCTGAAGCCTCAAGCCTTTTCCTTGATCTTGGATGACAAGAATACAAGATCGGCATGTCATACTTCTCTGCCATCTTATTAATTGCATTAAACAAAGATAAGAAATTCTTCTCAGTATCTATATTTTCCTCTCTGTGCGCAGAGAGCAGTATGTATTTGTCCTTCTCCAAGCCTAAACGCTGGTGAATACCAGATGCCTCAATTTCAGCCAAGTTCTGATGAAGGACTTCAGCCATAGGCGAACCAGTCACATACGTTCTTTCCTTAGGTAAACCACAATCAGCGAGATAGCGCCTTGCGTGTTCAGAATATGCTAAGTTAACATCAGAAATAATATCCACAATACGCCGATTCGTCTCTTCTGGTAAACATTCATCCTTACAACGGTTGCCAGCTTCCATGTGGAAAATAGGAATGTGGAGGCGCTTCGCTCCAATTACCGACAGACAGCTATTGGTATCGCCAAGAACCAAAACTGCATCGGGTTTGGTTTCAACCATTACCTTATAGGATTTGTCAATAATGTTACCCATAGTAGCACCAAGGTCATCACCCACGGCCTCCATATAAATATTAGGATCTTCAAGTTTCAAGTCCTTGAAGAATACTCCATTCAGGTTGTAATCATAATTCTGGCCTGTGTGAGCTAGCAAGCAGTCAAAGTACTGACGGCATTTGTTAATCACAGCGGCAAGACGGATAATCTCCGGTCTTGTACCAACAATAATCAGAAGCTTCAACTTCCCATCATTTCTGAAATGTTTCATATATAGCGTATCTTAATTACTCAAATATGTACCTTCACAACTACTTTCTTCACCTTCATTGGTGTATCAACAGATAACAGTGGCATGTGACCATCCTGTGGAAACAGTATGGCAAAATAGCCATTACCCAACAACAATTCTTGATGGTTAACACCTATCCCTACATAAAAAGCAGCATCTGTCTCTTTCTTGTAGGGCTTTATCTCTTTCAAATACTCCAAAGGTAAACTACCAACTATTTCTTCTCCACTAATGAGGTACTGGATGTCAATATACTCACGATGTGCCTCATAGCCATTTTCGTTGATTTCTTTGGTAGTGTATTCTGACACAATGGCTTTGACGCGTGGGATGATTTCATAAACACCATTCTCTATATCTGGTTTCACATCTCGTAGCCATTCAAGCCCTATGCGAATATCTTCAGAGATTCCAACATATATGTCAATGTTGTCTATCTTGTCGTAAATCATATTTCTTCATATTTGTTCTGACTGGCAGTATCGAACTGCATCGCGACGCGACCACCTGTGCAGTCATTAAGAGGTCTGATGGAAGATGTTAGAGGGTTGATGTACTCCGTTTACTAATAGCTGAAGCATGAAAACAGCCCTACAACGTCTATTTATGCTTTTTATAACAAGTTTTTCTTCTCGATGTCTTTGAAATATTTGTATGTGCCATGCTTTAGCTCATCTGTGGCGGCTTCATCGCACACAATGATGGCATGGGGATGCTGCTGAAGAGCACTGATAGTCCACATGTGGTTTACAGCCTCCTCAACACCATGCTGCAATGCACGAGCTTTATTGTGTCCATTCACCATAATCATTACCTGCTTGGCATCCATAACAGTTCCTACGCCAACAGTAAGGGCAGTCTTCGGAACTTTGTTAACGTCGTTATCAAAAAAGCGACTATTAGCTATGACTGTATCTGTTGTTAGAGTCTTCTGGCGAGTACGGCTTGTAAGGCTAGAACCCGGTTCATTGAACGCAATATGACCATCGGGGCCAATACCACCCATAAACAGATCTATTCCACCTGCTGCCAGAATAGCCTTCTCATAGTTCTCACATTCTACCTTCAAATCCTTGGCGTTGCCATTAAGAATGTGAACATTCTCCTTCTTAATGTCAATGTGACTAAAAAAGTTGCTCCACATAAATGAGTGATAACTCTCTGGATGATCCTCTGGTAGGTTTACATATTCGTCCATATTGAACGTAATCACGTTCTGGAATGATACTTTACCCGCTTTGTTCAGAGCAATCAGCTCTTTGTACATACCCAAGGGTGAACTTCCTGTAGGGCAGCCCAACTTGAAGGGTTTGTCAGCCGTTGGGTTCGCCTCGTTAATACACTTGGCCACATAGTTTGCAGCCCATTTCGACATACGCTCGTAGTCTTGTTCAATGATCAATCTCATACTTTTTTTGTTATTAATTGTTTGTTATATCCGAAGGACCTGCCACTAAAAAGCTAAAACAGGGGGTTTCCAACGGAGGTGTTTTTATTATAATTTGATACAGGTCTCACGCTCAGTGACACCCTTTATTTCAATATTTACTTCACTCATATTATCCGTTATAGCAAGAAAACAGTTCTCTTGTGCTTTCTATATATGCTTGATGCACGGTGTCAATAATCTCTTTAATATCTTCATAACCATTATCGTCAAGGCATCCCATATCACTCTGGCTTAGTCCTTCTGATGCCTTATAGCATATCGGTCTAGAAAAGCCATCAACATTGATGGATACCATCACATCATCAGGATACTGCTTATCATCAATACTGATACTGATGTGCTTGTCGTTGACTATACGCTGATAACCCAAGTTAAGAGCTATTTGATTATGAAATCTTTCTTTGTTCATTATTGTGCTAAGAGCCTGGCTTCTTTTAGTTTCTTTACAAAGGGCAGGATTGTCAGGCCTTGTAGGAACAACCTGAAAAGAGCCTGCCCTTCTTTACAATTTACTATCAAATGGCTGCCTCACGGCAGTATGGCGTTGTTCTTCTTTATTCATGGAAATGAAAATCCGCCGCGGATTAACCGAAAATCAGAGATTGGTTATGGGCTGAAGGATCATCGCGGGGTATAGAGGTAGAGTAGGGCGGATGATTGTGGTTCAGGAAGAAAGGCGGATGGGACCATGTCTGTAAAATACTTAGAAAAAATTTGGTGGATTCGGATATTTATGCTATATTTGCACACGGAAAGGGATA